>Ga0228711_1001976_pt1 | contig 31030 bp, 20 predicted proteins | sample MedpolnodulmetaG_2_FD_177996 | JGI IMG/M metagenome (GOLD analysis project Ga0228711, IMG submission 177996) | Root nodule microbial communities from Medicago polymorpha collected in Santa Monica, California, United States - brown nodules | ecosystem: Host-associated > Plants > Roots > Nodule... | reverse complement strand
ATACATTTAAGAAATTAAATTAAATTTTGTAAGAAATGAAATTACTATAAGAATTAGTTTTATTATTTTTATGAAATTAAAATTCATAATAGTTTTAATATTATAGTAAAAAAATTAAGTTTTTTTATATAGGAAAAAATTAAGTTATTTATAGATATTGTAAAAAAAATAAAATTATATACTTACAACAAATGAAAATAAAATAATATATAAAACTTAAAAAAAATAGTGAAAAAATCCTTTTAAACAAAATAAGTTTACTGTTAAAAAAACAAAAAATAAGTTTATTAGATAAATAAAACAAATCTGATATATGTTAGCAAAACATGTTCTTTCTCTATTCAACCCAGTAGCTTTCTCTTTCATATATGAAAGCCTAAATCCCCAAATTTTTTACTCCATCCATCTATGAAAACAACAAAGCATCAATTGAACCTACTTCTTCAGATCTCTCTCGCACAATGTGTTGATTAATTGGTGTGTAGCATGCCTCAACAATTACTGCGTTTAATGGTGTTATTAACAGTTAAGCATTGAGGATGTTAACAGTCATGCGTGAATAGCTAAAAAAAATTACGGGAAACCACATTAACAATTAATTTTCACTGCATGCTGCCCACTAATAGAGTGTCATTTACTGATCCATGTATTGGATGTTGGTTCACCAGAATCTGACATTTTGAGAAGGAAGCTGTTTGCGGAGTGGGTGTTGGATGTTGGTGATGGGAACATTGGAAAAGTCAACGACGTGGATACAATCCTTGAGATTCCAAATGATCTGCTAATACCTAACAATGGTGACCCTCTTGCATCTATTGTTGAGAGTACTTATCTAGATATAGTAGCCAACATGAGTGACATCAGATGTACTATTTTAGCATTTTAATACCGTTGTTGGACCCGAGCGGAGCACGGGTCGGTGTCCTAGTAAAGTATCACATTAATCCTCTCAAATAATATCACATTAATCCAAGAGGAATGATATTTAAACAACAACCTATTTGACAACCTACCTTTTCTCTCTTTTCATTGGTCAAAAACAATGAAGAGAGAAAAAGGACGAGAGAGTAAAAATAAAATGTGAGTATGAGATAAAAAGTTGTCTAAAAGTTATCACAAAGTGGTTGTATAAATATCATTTCTCTTAATCTAATTTAAAGCGTCAAACTCACTAGTTGTTTGTCCATTTCTTGTAAATTTTTTGAAAAAACTATTTGTTTTTTTAAAATGAAATCGGTTTTTACAAGGGATACTTTTTTCCTCCACCATATAACTATCATCTTCTTCCTCGCCTACACAAGAAAAAAATGATGGGAGGCTGTGAAGCTCCGATACTTTAAAATAGATGACGTACCGTATCCCCTGCGTATTCTGCACCGATACCTGTTCGATACTTCCTGATATGTATCAGGAGAGTATCCGAAGATTTAATTTTATTTTATTTTTAAAAAAATAATTATCTGATACTTCCCGATACGTACCAGGAGAGTTTCCGAAGATTAAATTTTATTTTTAAAAAAAATAATTATCCGATACTACCCAGTACGTATCAGGAGAGTATCCGATAATTATCCTGCACTGATACCTACCCCGATATTTCGCAATTAATGTTAACTAAAATAACTTAACTCTTGGATTGGATACAGAATTTAAAAAAAAAAAAAAAAACTTAACTCTTGATTAGTGAGTATTCTTTTTTGGGTATAGTGCTTCTTTTTTGGATCGATATAGTATATCACTAACAATGTTCCTTTTGGATATAATATAGCACTGATGGTGCTCTTTATGAGATATATTGTGTATGTAATTGACTAATCATCACTCTCTTAATCGTCAAGATTATTTATATTTACGTTGATGGTATTTGAGCCTATGACTGATTTTTTTTGAGAGATATGACTGGTTTCTTCCGTTTGTTAATATATTTTCATATTAAAAAAATGGTTATAATTATATTGTACATTTAATTATATAATATTTTTTATTAACGTATCCTAGCCGTATCGCATCTTGATTTTTGAAATTTTTCTGTATCGACGTATCAATGCAGTATCGTATCTGTATCGTATCTCGTATCCAGACTTCATAGATGGGAGGTAGAGCTGTATATTCAAATCGATAGATACAAGATAAACCAAGAAGTTATTCCTCCATGTGTGAAATGAAGAACTAGGTAATTCTAAAATGTCATTACGAAAGGATTGCAATTATTAGAGTTGTTAGAACTGATGCTAATCTTGAAAGAGAACTCATCTCTTGCCCTATCTCTTGCCCTTTGTCAAAGGTAATTGAACTCCTATTTTGGTTTCCCCCCTTTTTTCCCAAATTCATTTTCTCCAAATTTTCGGTATTTACCCCAAATTTTATTTTAGGTTTATTAAATTACTGGGTTCTTGATGATAATTTATGGGTATCTTTGATTTGGATTTGCAAGATCATAAGTATAATTGAAATTTCTTTATATGGGTGGATGAGGCTTATAAAGAAAATTGTTCTTCTCCTGTCAAAAAACACTCCCTCCCAATTGAAAGGACAAAAATGTCCTCGCGTGAGTTAAGTCACGCTCGGTATTTTCAGGAGGAGCAGATGATGGAGTTTGAGGCCGAACTGCAGGGCTTTCCTGGGGGGCCTTATGATTTGTCGCTTCTATCGAAGTTCGGTAAACACGTGACATGCAGGCTATGGATCGATCACGAAGTAAGTATAATTGTTTAATTTCATTTTAATGATACGTTACTTTTTATGATTTAAAGTTTTATGTTAACAATTTAAATTGACTTAAATTACGCGTCAATTTAAAATATGCGCGCTCAGTTAAATTGACGAGTAAGAATTTAAATTAGGTGCGCTAATTTAAATTTATGTTTTTGTTGTTGAATTTCAGTTTCAAAAGTTGCATACGGTGACTGATGTCTCGCACGGAAAGAAGGTTAATCTTAATAACATGACAGTGTCGGTGCTGGGAAAATTATATGAATGGTTCAGGACGCCGGTGAATACATCGGGTCTTGCCCCTCCTTAAGAGTGGGTACGACATCATCAGTCATAGGTTCGTTTGTGCCTTGTCAGAGAGATGGACCACCAGTAACTTTCATCTACCCGTTGGGGAGATGACCGTCACTTTAGATGATGTAGCGTGTCTTGTAGACAACCCCATCAATGGTGGGCTCATTGAGGAGGAGGAGTTATCTTATGAGCGGGGCATACAACTGTTAGAGGATAAGTTGCTTTTTACATCCTGATGTGTTTTCAAATCCTGACGTTGTTGGCATCATGGAGGGTATTCCATCCTAGTATAGCATTCTACAGGAGATGTCGATTTCGTGAAGGAGGACTAGGAGTCATAGTCCACAGGAGGAGTAGGTTTTTTGTGTGTTTTCCTAACATTTGTATACATTCAGATGTTTTTATGACACTTTGGCGGATATGGATGTAATATATTTACATTTTCACGTTTGCGTTATTTTATGACATTTTGGTTAATTTTTGGTTTATTTTGCGTATTTAAATTTTGAATGAATGGATGTATCGAAGTATGAATGAATGATTGAAATTATGTAAAAATACCAAAACAGCTGTTCTGATGGTGGACACAGAACAAGCGTGACTTAAGTCACGCAGGTGTTGAATCCAGCGTGACTTAAGTCACATTGACCTATAATGAGTGTGAGTTAACTCACACTGAGTTCAGTGTGACTTAAGTAACAGTGGGTTTAACACTTGTGTAACTTAAGTCATGTTGGGGGTAATTCCGTTAGTTTGGTTGGAAATCTTAATGGGAGAAGTGCAATTTTCGCTTATAAATTGGGGTTTTGGCAAGCTTGATCAAGATGTTTGGAAGGTTGGAGTGGAGAGGAAGAAGGACAATAAGATGAGTATAAGCCCATGTAAGGTGAAGGAAGAAATTGCATCATTATATCAAGATGCAAAAGATAAAATTGCTCCTCTCCCATACAAATTTGTTCACTCCAACGTGAACTGACCAAAATACCCCCAACGTGAGTTAACTCACGTTCGTTATAAGCAACGTGAGTTAACTCACATTGAGGTATAACCTATGTTGCTTATATCAAATGTGAGTTAACTCACGTGGGGGTATTTTGGTCAATTCACATGGGAGCAGGGCCGTTCCTAGAGTTTTACGGGCCTTAGGCTTAATACGAAAAAAGGGCCCCTTATATAATACTTCACAAATTTTTTTAGTTCATTGTTGTAATTTTATTAACTCTTCATTTTGTTTTTTTTTACTGTTTTTCACTATCAAATAATTTTTTTTTAGGCAACCTCTGAAAATAAATTAAATACTCTATAGACACCAAAACAAACTAAAATACCGTAGAAGTGAACAATAGCACTTGTGAATTGATCATGAATACGTCTCACATCGGTTTCATGATCTTGAATGCGTCTCGCATGATCTTGCAATATTAAATTCAATTTTGAAATCCTTTCAATCAATTCAAGAATTTTGACATTACAATATTCATATAATTTATTTTTTTGGAACCTTAGAAAGACAAGATTAAGATTAATTCATAGGCTCATTTTCAACTAAAATATAATTTGTTTTGTTATGAAAATTATCCACAATTTCTTGGTTAATAAATATCACCAATATTTTTAATATTAGTGAGACACATTATTAGGAACAAAGAGCCCGTAAAAATATCGTCAATTTCTTCGATAATAAATTTTTTGGCACATTATTAAGAACAATCAAGTTTTTTTTTTTTTATAGCGAGAATGTATATAGGAATCTGTGTTATATGAGGGTATATATATAGTAAATCTCACCAAAAGGGCTTAAAACATTAACAGACTTAAGCTCAGTCATTCATCATGTCAATATTTTCGGGTCTTTTAATCAACTTTGCTATATAAATCCCCCAAAAATCAAATATTTCTATATACACCCCCTCCATAAAATTTTTTTTAGGGCCCGTAACGGCATGGGCCCTAGGCCGTCGCACCCCCGGCCTATGCCTAGGGCCGGCCCTGCATGGGAGTGAGCATATTTGTATGGGAGAAGAGCAATTTTCATGCAAAACTTGGCTCTGATGGTATTTGGATAGCAAGGGTAGTGATAGAGAAATTGCATTATTTAGCCCATGACAAAATCAAATAAGATGTGTGAAAGACAAGGTTAATGGACACGTTCAAAGTAAGTACGCATGCATTGTTGGTCTAAAATGATTATATATCATTGAATGAAAACAAATGTATGAGGTAAATTGTGTGTGTTAATATGTAAGTTTTCGTGAGTCGTGACAATGGAATTTAGACAAAACCCCCTTGAATTTTTTCATTCATGTGCAAATGCACCATGAAATTGACAAATAAAAATTCCCAGTGGTCCTTAATTAAAAAAACTTCAATATATACAATAAAAACTCATAGAAACATAAAATGAATAATGGTTAAATAAGTTTGTAAACATAACTCTTCACCATAATACTAGTCATCCATAATACATAACCAAAATAAATCATTAAAACATGTCGTCCAAAATACATCATAAATACAAGTCATCTAAAGTACATCATCAAAATTCAGTGAACGAAAGAATAGCATTCTTGAACCAATTTAATTTAAAGCCACTACTTACGATTCTGAGGTCACATTCTTGGATTTAGAGTATGATATAGCATAAAATTAAGTTAATTAGTTCTTGGACCAGACTTTGGGATTGAGACTCTCATTATAGGTGGTCTTGAAGGTGGTGCATGTTTGTCATATGATGTTTTCTTCTAATATTCTTGTGAATTTGTGGGTTCCACGAAAAAATATCAAACTTCACATTGAATAATTTCATTTTTTTTGAAAGACATTGAATAATTTTATTTACTGTGAAGATTGGACTAACTATGAATGAAGCAGAATAGCTCTCTTGAGTCAAACTTCTCTACTCTCATCTTTTTTTTTTATTTTTTATATATAAATTAGAAGTATATCAAACACATACATAATTTTCTTTTCATTTACATACATATTTCAGGTTCACTTGAAAATATAACTTCTTATCATTTTTCAGATAAGTGATTTATGCATAATTTATATTGAACATGAATATGACACAATTTATTTATTTTTTCATTTGAAAATATAACTTCTTCTCATTTGGGATCACTTGAAAATATAACTTCTTCTCTTTTGAGATCAAGTGATTTATTGGTGCTGACCCATGTAAACATCTGAAACGAATATGACACAGTATTAAAAATAAAAATAAAAATAAAATATCACACACTTTAATATATTTAAAAGAACTATTTTGGCCAATACAAAATTAAATTTTTACTTTACAACTTTTTTTTTTTTTAACTTTTTAAGGTGTTTCGTCTTTAATCATATTAACTGTTGCCTATATAAAAAAAGTATCAACTGTTTCCTTTTTTATGATGAATATGACACAGTATTAAAAATAAAGATAAAATATCATACACTTTCTTTTTGGTCCAAAAATATCATACACTTTAATATATTAAAAAAAACTATTTTGGCCAATAAAAAATTAAATTTTTACTTAAGTTTTTTTTTTACTTTTTAAGGTGTCTCGTCTTTTTTTTTTGTGGTGGCCGGGCTTTGAACCTCAGATCTTGCGTATATATTATGTATTGTCCCTACCAACTCAGCTAAGCTCACAAGGATAAGATATCTCGTCTTTAATCGTATTAACTGTTGCCTATATAAAATTTGTTGCTTATATAAAAAAAGTATCAACTGTTTCCTTTTTTTTCTTATGACCTAATTATATATACACACACAATTTCATAAAAAGGAATGAGTTGTCTCATCTTTTTTATATATAAATACAACTGTCTTCTTCTAAAAAAAAAACTATCTTGTCTTTAACAATAGTATTCTAAAGAAAAAATAGTATTAACCGTTTCCTATATATATGTTTTTATCTAAATATATATACATATTATAAGGAAAACAATTAAAAATTGTTCACCTTTAAAAAAAATAAAAAATTGTTCACATTCTTTCAAAAAAATATTAAAAATTGTTCACATAATTTATTTTTAAAAAAATTAAACCGTCTTTAGTAATTCAACAATATTTTTTTTTTTGACAAAATAATTCAACCATTGTTGAAATCACATTTCACCTTAACTCTTGATAAAAAAAGCATTTCCCACTGACTATTTATATCTTCATCAAAAAAATATTATCCAGCATTATAAATTCATTAAAGAATTTTTAATTTACTAGCTTAATTTTTTTTTTCATAGTTCACAATGTCATAGTATTAGATTCAAACTTTACCTGCGAAACAAAAGATTCAGATTTTACATTCCTAAAAAAAAAATTATATTCAGATTTTACATATTAACATATAAGGTCTAATAATTCGAATTTCACCTTAACGATTACGGTTTTTATAATTTAAAAAAGACCATTATATTTTTTTTGAGGAAAAAAGACCATATTAAAAAGTGTCTTTTAATTAAAGAGTATGTTGCTATTACTTCTCTACTATAAAATTGTAATCACTGATTAGGAAAAAGTAACAATTAAATTTCAAACAATATAGTCTTAAGAACAAGTTTAAAGAAAAATAAAAAGAATAAATGTTACTGGAACAAAATATATAACATTCCAACCAATGAAATATAATGCATGTTTTATTATAAATTCATGAAGTAAAGAGTTTACATTCAATATGGCTTGGTACAATCAATAGGCTTAAATGTAACAGTATTTTGAACAAGATTATAACCAACCAACAAGTTCTGTTGAGCCACGTTTCCAAAGATGGCTCTTTGAGATGGGATAAAAGCCAAGCAAGCAATTCCATCAGAAACTTTAATAAAGGTACTAATAGAATACAATTTAATATCTGCACCTTTAAAATGTGCAGTGATTAAAGGAGCTTCAAATCCATGATATGCAACATTATAGCAAAGTTTAAATGTACCATTTGGATCTTCAACATGCTCCAGATTAATATATTCTGCTACTGCTGATTCAAATCTATAATAAACATCATAGGGCAAAAATGTAAATGTTGTACCAGAATCAATTAAAATGTTACCCTCATTACCACCATATGTAGTAGGTCCTCCAAATTCTATTAATTTGTCTCCCACGGTAAATGCTTCCAATGTTAAATAGTAACCACTTTGTGCATACTTTTTCACTATAGGAGTTGTCATAGCCCCATCACCATAAACCACCGCGGCATCACCGAAATTGAGTTTGCTCGTTGAGTTAGACAACCAAGGACCCAAACAATAAGAGAATTTTCCACCAATTGATGTACCCAATTGAGATGGAAGAGACATAGGTCCACTTCCAAGGCCAACTATACCAGAGCTTGGGCCATGAAACGTCCCCGTATTTCTGTATCCACATCCTATCATTGTTTTTGGAAATGAAACTGAGTAGCCGGTGGTGGAATCTAATGTAAGAGTCTCCACACTAAGATATCCTTGTGAAGTTGATCCATCCATATACTTAGAAGTATATTCACAAAAACCTAGTACATCACAAGAGGTAGTTCTCATAGATTGACATGTGTTGGACAAGCAAGGTATGTTTTGGTAACTTGATGATAATGAAGGGTCAAATATAGGTGTGATTTGGGGGTAACATTGTTCACAAGGCTCACATTGAAGCCAAACAAGGTCACTACCTGTATCAACAATGCCAAATACCTTAAATGGTGGGGTACCAATTGAATAACTCATGAGATACTCACCTTTATCAGAGTTTACGTTTGATTGAGGTGTACTAGTGAGAGAATATTTGTAGACACGGTTGATGGAACGACGCACAGCATTTGCAACGCGTTCGTATTTGTTTTGTGTAGGTTGGTAGAAAGGTGATTTTGAAGAGTCGCGATGGATGAGTTCAAGAGTGAAACCATTGTTTAGAGCATGAGAAAGAGAAATAATGAAACAAAAAATGGTAAAGAAAAGAAGTGTAAGAAATGAATGTGTGCTCATTGTTGGTATGTATCAGAGAAAGATATATGGAGATGTTAGAATTGTGAAAATAACGTGCAAACTATCTACGTTCTAATTTGTGATTATAACCTTAAGTTTGTGTTTATGTATGTTCTTCACAACGTTTTTATAAGACTCTTTGTGAGATTGTGTTGCTGGAATCAGGTAGGAAATAGTAAAAATATGGTAAAATGTTTATGAAGCTTTATTATAATTCCTATCTAACATTAATGGGATTTTATTTAAAATTTCTACCAAATTTGATTAAAGGTGATATAATTTCATTCAATGCAATTACTTTTTGATTGTATTAATTGATTAAATTCAACTTTTAATATTTTGTTATCTTCGCAAATATTTTTTTTGAAAGGCGCCTATCTTCGTAAATATTATGTTAAGGTAAATGGTACCGACCCTTAGATCATATTTAATGGTCATTTTTAAGAAACTCATTTGGAGTTTCATACACTACTAATTTTAAGAAACTCATTTTAAACATTATTTTAATCATCTGTCATCAAATGTGATACTCTTTAACATATTTTTTAGGATATAATTGACGGGTGACCAGATAACGGAAACATAATAATAGGTGGTTCAATAAATTTTGGAGAATCTCTGATACCGTTTTAGAATATGTGGATGAATCTTATACAAGTTAAAAAAATCAATTTGCAAGGTGATGATTGCTTTCATTTATAAACGTATATTCAAGTCATTTCGCATCCAATACAGGATTCTTACACTACTAGAGAAGATAATTTTATTGTTGGTTTCTTGGCCACAATGGTTGTTAATTGTGGTGGGTGAAACTTAATTCTTAGTGGTGGGTTAAGGCGTTTATGTCTAGTTTGTCTTTTGATTTCAATGCCCAGTGGAGTAATCCATCTCTTTGTATTGGTTATTCCACCGGATAATGCCGCTTGTTGGCTTTATTTCTTATGGTTTTATTTTATTAGTACTTTGACTTTTTCTTGTGATTCCTTGATATGCACTCTTTGTGCTTATCTTGGTCTCATTAGTTTCATCTTTTAACATATTTTTTTTGGCTTCTTAAAATAAAAAATTTGTGGCGGGTTTAGTTTAACTTTTTAAATTTATTCTATCTTGTTATAATAGTCTCATAATTAAAAAAAATATTAATCATAAACATTAATTTATCATTTTCTAGAAAATCATTACTGAAATAGTAATTTCTTCTCACCCCTCCCACCAAATACTTTCTCTCCCCTCAAAACATCCAAATAAAGTTTGTAAGACTGTAAGTCAATCTTATTCAATTTTACCTTCATAATAATAGCTATTTTAAATCGGAAGCATCCAGTTAAGATCCTCTTCGGTTTATACTCGTTCCATTTGTTTCATTACCGAAGTTTTTGGTGTATAAATATTCGACTTATGTCTTCAATTATAAAAATATGGCCATTTATTCTTTAAAAAAAAATGTCAATTTATATCATTTATTTACTTCAAAACAATAACAATGAATATTTTCATTTTGTTTGCGAAATGAAGAAGATCTCAACCCAAGGATTACTTACATTGTTTTTGCTTTGAGACGAATATGAAATTGTTGTAAAAGTAAAATAAAATAGAGTAAATTACACACCCCTCCCTTTAAAGATGTTTGAATTAGACTCTTCTCCCCTCTTATCTTAAAATATACACTCCCCTCCCCTCTAATTCAAAACATATTAGAAAACTTTTCACTCCCTTCCCCTAAAAGAAGCTTGAATTACATTCTCCTCCCCTCTTATGTTAAAATCTACACTTTACTCCTTCAATATTTTTTTAATTTCTAATAATCTAGCGAAAAAAGAAAAAACTAACACTTCGAAAAAAAATAGTATTGCGGGTCTATTTTAACATAATAAAAATTTGAATACATATTTTTCGTTATTTTTTACAGGGGGTCTATTTTAATATATAATAAAAAATTGAATACATATTTTTAGGGTTAATAGGTCTTTACCCCTTGTAATTTCTTTTTGATTAACCCCCTGTAAAAAATATTTGTTTTGATTTACCCCTGTAAAAAAAAATTGTTTTGATTTACCCCCTAATAGACCAAACAAAAACGAAAATTTCTCGTAAAAAAAAATAAAATTGGTTTTTGTTTGGCCTATTAGGGGGTAAATCAAAACAATTTTTTTTTACAGGGGGTAAATCAAAAAAAAAAATTTATAGAGGAGAAAACCAGAAATGACCTATATTACAGGGGGTAAAGACCTATTAACCCTTAAATTTATTACTATATAAGTTATCATTTCTTTGGTAAAAAAAAGAGGTATCTTTTCTTTCTAAAAAAAATGTCATCTTTTCATTTTTGGTTAGGAAGTATATAAGGTATCCCGTTATTCATTGGATTAACTGTTTCCTATGTAAAAAAAACCAATCAGTATTAACTATTAAGTTTTTCTTTTAGGGAAGTATTAACTATTAACTATTAAGTAACTGTTTCCTTTTTCTTAAAAAAAAAAAACTCTTTCCTTTTTGTTTTTTTTTCCTCTTTTTCTTTTTTTAGGGGAACTGTTTCCTTTTTAATGACCAAACTAGATTGTTGACCCGTGTGTCGCACGAGTTTATTGTTAAGGGATTGACATACGAATAATAAAATGCAATATATAATTGGTAACAGTGAAAAAAAGAACCCGTGATAATCTATAGTAGACAAAATAAAACACTTCATAAAATGTATAAAATCTGAAAATATTATAAAAGAAAATTCGGTAATCCTATCAATAATTCGGTAAACGAAATATGAAATTTTTAGTACATTGGCATGTAGATTTATCACGCATTGCAAAATACTTCCTCATATACGAAGTTAGACGTCACATTGATATCAAAAAACACTACTAATAACAATCCAAAAACCATTACTTAAGTTATATGCTTCGAAAAACATGCTTTTTTAGGTGTCTATCTAATAAAACAACACCTGCGTACACATTCTGTTCCATAATTAATTCTTTTTGAGCAGCTGTTCCATAATTATTAATACAATTAAATTGATGATGATATTATTAGTTAAAAACAATGACCACCAGTAAAATAAATGACTACTTATTTAATAAAACAAAAAACCACCAAGTACTGTTGCATAATCACTTTCCCCTTCCTCTATATGCAATCTGATCCAAGGAAAGGTGATTCTCCCCTCAAAATTCATTCACAGTTGCACAACTTTGCTTGCAAAGAAAGAAATAATAAAAGTATGCATATGAAATAAAGTCTAACAACATAATAAGGTTTTGAACGAAACAAAATTTCAGATTAAGTTAAAAAAACATGACATTACACGATACAATTTGAATCCTTAGATAATAGACCAAAAAATTGCGACAAAACTAAATAGGAAGACTGCCAAATTTAGTGTAAACATCTCAAAAAAAAAAGTGTACAACAACTTGTCAAAAAAAAAGTCTACAGAAACAATAGATATATACAAACGATGACACAACAAGATAGGAATGAAAAACTCATCAGTGAGGAAAAATATTAGGGATTGCTGCATTTTAGAGGGAATTTGTTAGGTTAAATTGGTGCGCTGCATTTCAGAAGGAATTTGTTAGGTTAAATTGCTGCTAACCTAATGCAACATTTTAGAGGAAAATTATTAGGTTAAGTTGCTGTAGAACTAACAAAATTAATAAATAACGATGTATTATATATACTAGCGAAAAAGACGGGCACTCATGTGTCCGTTTTTCCGCTCTTTTTATTGCGTTAACCTTTGAAAATTATGAACAGTGTTTTTATTTTATTTTATGAAATTTTGATCTTGATTAAAACTAAAGATATAAATGTTTGTTACTTTAAATTCATAACAAATTAAACTAACCACGATTATCTATTTCAATGACACCAACAACAATCTTTATTATTGAAAAAAGTTGCTTAGGGGTATAATTTGGATAATGAAAAATTAAATATAGATATACTCATTAGTTGTTTTCATCCACCAATAGGAAAATAATTTTACTTTATCTAGCAACTGATGGATAAGAGTTTCGATGTTCTTGAAAATACGATGATTCCTTTCATTCCACAAAATCCAAATGTAGCAAAGCCAAACTGGTTGTAAAAAAGATCGACTCGCTCGCGAATCGCCTGATAAATAAACAAACTGAATAGCATGTTCCTGTAAATAGTATGGATCAACAGAAAAAATGCCAAACCAATACCTAACAAGACCTCATAGAGAATCAAAACAGGGACAAGGCAAAAACAAAAGTTGAGCAGTCTCAAGACCGCCACACCTAGTGACACATAGCTGATTGTCATGAGAAAGAATACTGCGCACCAGCAAATTATCCTTTGTCAGTAACCTGTTCCAAAAGAGTCTCCAAGCTAAAATCGAAACCTTCAAGGGAACCTGCTTATGCCAAATGAGGTATGTAGTAGCATTAGAGATCCGCCAAAGCCATTAGTCGGATCTGCCAAAGCCACATATCTGTTGAATTATGCTGCAAAGAAATATCGTGAAGTAAAATCCTACTCTCCCCTAACAAGTCCTCCTCCCAAGCCCATAATCTACGGTGCCATTGCCAGGCCGTCCCACCATCCTCCCACCCCAGGTCAAACATCTCCACCACCGTAATCGACTTATTCACAGCTAAGTTAAATAGGCGTCTATACTGCACACACAGGGGAGAACCTCCCAACCACGAATCTGTCCAGAAAAAGTATCCCAACCACTACCAACCCTTATCACAATATTCTCCTCAAACCACCCACCTCCAACTCCGTATCTCCCATCACGAATTTTCACAACATCCCTTCACCACGAAGAACCACTCCGGCCCCTAACCTCTAACCTGCCTACCTCTTCACCATAACAAGCAGCCAACACCCTATACCATAAACCTCATCTATTCACTAGAATCCTTCAACACCATTTCCTTAATAAAGCACTATTAAATTCCCTCATTTTCCTAACCCCTAAGCCTCCATGCTCCTTATCTAAACAAACATTTTCCAACCAATCCAAGATATTTTCTTATGTCCCTCACTCCTCCACAAAAAATTTATTTAAAAAGAATCAAACGGCAACCAAAAGACAGAAAATGACTCTTCCATCCAGACAATCTTGATTTATTACGATTCAGAACAGACTCCCAAAACATTAATCGTTTGTTAGCCTGCATTTTCGACAGGCTAAATTAAATGCAATCAATAAAGTTTAGAAAATAAGAAGATGTGTTGATGTTGTGTCGAGATTTTGGACTTTGCAAAAATATGTGGGTTAGAAGATTCTTGTTCGACAAAAGTTGACGACTTCGAGAATATTGGTTTCAGATAAGATCAAATAACTGATCTCAGTAAGACATGCTTTTGAAATTTGAATCGAAGAGGCGTTTCTAGGCCGTTAGTGACAGTTATAGTTTCAAATATCTATGGGTACGTAGTTTTTAAGTATAAATAGCAGTTTCTCATAGGAAAAAAGGTCACAATTTAGTCATACAGAAAACTTACACTCAAATTATCTGCATTTAGAGAGAAACGAGTTATCAATCACAATGTATGAATCTGCGTACCAATTTACTTTCAATTAATGCAATTTAAGTTTGTTTTCTTAAATTCCTTCGCAATTTACTTGTTTTTTTAAGTATTCTACGTTCCTTTTACATGGTGACACGAATCCGCAAGCGTACGATTCTTATCGAGTAGTAAAAAGATTATCGTCCACAGGGAGTTAAAAGTAATTACCAATATTGTTTCTAGTGTTGATTAGCTGAAAAGATTAGAGTTTAAAAGTTCAATAGTTTCTTGGTTTAAAGTTCAGATTATAAAAGTGTCTAGGGATTATTGGTTCGTCGTAATGACAAATCACTAACAATCCAAGTCTATGTTTTTATCTTATGTTAAATTCATTTTCTAAAGACAAGAATCTCTTAGGTATTTTATGTTTCCTTTCAGAATACATAAATGTATCTCAATAACAACCAAGCATATTCTCATGGTTGATTATTATTTAGACCCTTTAAGTACGACTCTTATAGCCTCAATACTTCACAAAACTATTTAGACCCTTTATGCCATCTTGTCTAATTTCATTTGTTCCAATATCAAACTTCATCTTTCGATCCTTCGTTTGATATTTGAGATGATGAAATAACAACTATTAAACTTCACCTTTCGGTCCTTCGTTTAACACTTGTTATTTAGTTTGACAACAATGAAATTAGATTAGAAGATAGAAGTTAAACAAAATAGGTATTTAGACTTGGCTTGGATAGGATTTAGTCGTTAGACTTATCCAACAATCCCAAGACATAGAAGTCTACTCACTCATGTTCATTCTAGACAAAAGGTAATAATTAAAAGACAGACTAATATTGCATGAAAATAAATAGCTGAATGATAAATTGCAGAATTATAAAGGACAGGGAAAATAAAGAACAAGAATTTAAAAGTGCAGAAAATATAACAAGAACTTAGAACAAAATGACAAACTTTGATTGCGAAAGTATAACAAGTTCACAATAATCCAAAATACTTTTTTAGACTCGGTAGAGCCCTATTTATACCCTAAAACTTTAGACCAAGCATTAACCACGAATTAGAAGGCTTTAATGGGACAATTCCAAGAGTTTTCAATCATAAAATATGACCGCATAACGCACATGGTCGTGTCAAAGGGACACACGACCGTGTCAAGTAAGAAAAACTGAGCTGCAGGAATCTAGAAGGACACACGGTCGTGTCACTAGGACACACGACCGTGTGTCATCTCTCTGGTCCAATCATTGTGACCCCATTAGTAGGGTCACACGACCTGGTACAAAGTGGACACGACCGTGTCAACTAAAAATGCGTGGGAACTTGATTTTTCTCCTTTTTCTTGGTTTTTAATCCTTGACTTTGATCCACAATCATAATTGTTCATTATTTTTACCTGAAATCAAAACACAAATATTTGAAGTAAACTAGTTCTAAAACAAGACTAAAACAAACAAATTCTATGAAAATAACCACTTAGAAACCACATAAATTATGATTTATCACATGGAATTAACTTCGACGGATTTAACTTTGTTAAATTCGACAGTTACCTTCATGTTTTAACAAGTCGAACTTCGATTTGAAGGTGGCAAGAAGCCAGAGTTGAAAAGCCGCTACCACATCGAGAGCTGCTTCCACAGCAAATGCGCCGAATGCGACGTCTGATGCACAAATTTCACAACAAACCTCACAAGAAATACCAATTAATGGTACCAATTATTCAGGGACATTAGGAGTAACAACCTCTATACCATCCTCGACAACTACGCCTACGATAGCTTCGACTACCACTACGACTACCCAGTTTAATATGATTCCTACCATGCCTCCAATGAATCATAGAAATTACCCATATGGTATGCCAACTTCTTATATGGAAGGCCTTCAGAAGAATGCGTCCGCTTTTTTCAGAAAATGCAAATACTGCATTTCCTCCTCCTTTTGATTCTATAGCGAGCGTTCCTGTTCGAAATGCTGAACCCTCTTGACCACATCTTCCTTGTTGGCATTAAGGCATCAAATGGCAGAAAGTAACCATGATATGGTCAATTTGCTGACTCAACAAATTGGTATAGTGTTTAGTCCTTTAATCCAAGATACCAATAATAGTTACCAAGCATTGTCCACCCAAATGGAGAGAATTGCTAATTTCTTTGGCACTCGGCCTGCGCCGAATACGCCAGCGCCTCAAAATCAAAATGTCTGGCCTGTCGAAATCCCTGTAGAAAGGCCCAACAATGGAGTTCCTATATATCAAGTGCAACAACCCGTTGTCTAACAGCCAGTCCCAAGGGAGGCCAAAAGTATCCCAATATTGGTTCACATGAACCAAGATGCCACCAAGTGGTGATGCAAGCCCAACAAAATAACTTTGAGGGTCGAAACAATATAGCAAATATGGTCGAAGCCATTTTGGCTCAAAATGGTTTTAATATGGGTTTACATATGCCTAATTTTGTGTCAGCCTTGTCGGAATATGTCTTACAGGCAGAGATGCCTGATAACACGTAAAATACACTACTATTTTATCTCGACTTATACATGTTTTGGTCTCGGTTTTATAGATTTTTGCAATGTTATGTTGGTGTTGTGTGTCTATTTCAGGTATCTGTTGATTAAAGGTCCATGCGCGTCAAAATGATAAAAAATCGGTGAAAAAAAGGAAGAAAGCTCACAGTCACCAGAAAGTCAACAAATCAGATGAGAAAGTCAATGCCAGGCATGACGGCCGTCACGATCCATGACCGGCAGACTGTCACCCCATGTGATGCCCGTCATGGTGTTGAGTTGAAAAAGTCTCCCCACGTTCAATAACAGTTTTCCCATTTTCCTGCATTTGCTCCACTACAAGGGACACGACCAGAGACACGTCAGTTGGAGTTTTTGGCCTATAAATAGACCTGGAACAATCAGTATACAAACCAAGCCTTTTTAGAGAGAAATTAAGTCATTTAGAAACAGTTTATTTTTCACTTTTAAGTACCGATTGTAATTTAAGCTTTCAGTTTAACATTAAGCTGCCGTAATTTACATTATAGTTTGAACCATATTTCCATTCAATATCAAATTAGTATCGTATTATTCCCTTTATTCCAATTTAGTTTCTCTCTTATTATTGATATATATCCTGCTTGCGCACCTGCATTACTCCAATTCCCATTGTGAATTGTTGTTGCAATTAGCTAGTGCCATATTTTAATTATTCCCTTTGTTGTGTGGCTCCTGTGTTTGGATTTACTCCCATTTTGCTGCATGTGCTGAACAATTGGGTGTCGTATTCAAGTGTTGCTTTCGTGTTATTTTACTTCTCTGTTGTTGCGGTCCATTTGTGTTGCTTGCTGCGCTTGCTGTTCTTTTCAATTGCAGCTCCACGTTTGTTCAATTATTTGTAGCAGTGGAATTATACTCAATTAAAGTGTCCATCTAATTGCAGGTTTGGTTTACTTTGTTTCTAATTATTCCCTCGTATTCTTTTGTTTTCCTGTTTCAATTACTATGCATAACATGAACAATTGTTTATTTATTATCATCATTATGTCTGAGTAGATTTTTATAGAGTCCGGAATATGACGAACGTTGTACCGATGATACTTTGTTAAGTTGTATGATTATAAATTGTAATAGGAATTAATTTTAAGCCTGAAAATTCTGATTTTTAACGATAAATATTTATGGCGAAAGCTGGAATAAAGGGATACCGGTTTCATATCGAAAGAGTGAAACCTGTATCTGACCATAGAAAATTCAGAAATTGATTTTAAAATTCAACGACAGCGTTTTAATAATTAATTTAGAAATTATTGATTTTCAAAAACGATATTTTGAACTAGTAGCAGTGCACGCGAAAGCTGGCGTCTTTAAATTAATTTTTCTACTAAAAATAACTTTTCGCGCATAAATTGATTATTTTTCAAACAGAGTTTTGAAGTTGTAAGGCGTACGCGCGAAAGCGGTCGAATAGATTACATAGTCAAAATTCGATGTCGTACACGCGAAAGCTGGCGACCTCTTTAAATTAATTCTTTTTACGAGCGAGAATATTGTCATGTTACAATAATAAAATATAACTTAACAAGTACTCACGGTTGACGCAAATTATATTCCGGTCTCTTGTCTTTAAAAGTAATTAAAAAAAAAGGTTATTTTCCAATTTTGCAACCAAACTAATTAGCATCGCCTTAGATAAACAACGTGACAATAGATAACGGTATTTGAGGTTGGTCTCTGTGGGATTCGACATCTTTTATACTAAAACCGATATTTTCGTGCACTTGCGGACCTATCATTGCCCAGGGGATGGAAAATCCCTAAGTTTACAAAATTTGATGGGGAAACTAGCGAATCCACTGTTTAACACATTGCCCGTTATTTAACTGAGGCTGGAGATATAGCACACAATGTGAATTTAAGAATGAAATACATTCCAAATTCTCTAACTAAAAATGTTTTTACTTGGTTCACAACCTTACCCCCCACATTCCATTTTCAATTGGAGAAAGCTTTTCATGAACAATTCTATATGGGCCAGTCTAAGATTAGTCTTAAAGAATTGGCTGGTGTCCGACGTAAAATGTCAGAATCTTTTGATGACTATTTGAATAGATTCAGACTCCTTAAAGCAAGACGTTTTACCCAAGTGCCTGAACATGAATTGGTCGAAATGGATGCTGGTAGCCTGGACTATTCTATTCGAAAGAAATTAGATACCCAATACTTAAGGGATATGGCACAATTGGCTGATAGGGTCCGACAAATCAAAAGACTTAAGGCTGAAAAAGCCAGGACTAATAAGTTTAGTAAAAAAGAAAAAGTCGCTTACGTTGATACTAACGACATCGATCAAGACTTCAATCTCGGATTAGATGCTGTCAAAGAAAGGAAAATTAATCTTGTAGAATTAAAACCTGACCCTCCTTACACATGTAAAATGTTGAGGCCATATAATGGTAACAATCCTGAATAACCTAAAAATGAGAAATATACACCTAAGACTTATACATTTGATGTTACTAAATGTGAAGAAATATTCGATCTCTTAGACATTGGTGGTATAGTTGTAGTGCCTATGGGACTAAAAATGCCTCCAGTGGAACAACGTAAGAAGAGAGCATTATGTAAATTTCATGGTTTCTTAGGTCATTAATGACAGGTCATCTTATGTTATTCTTAGCATGTTTTTCATTTTATTTTAGTAGGAAATAGCAGCAAAAAGGAGAAGTATTAGAATGATTGGCTATGATTTTGGGACTTTTATAATGTTTTCTATATGTGAGTCTGTAATTCTAGTTTTTCCGAAACATAGGAATTTGAGGGTTTTTTTTGAAGTAATTCACGAAGAAATCATGGAAATCGGCAAATCAAGAACAACCAAAGAATTGTGAAGATTCAAGAGACAAAGAATAAAGATTCAAGAGGCCTCAAAAGACTTATAAGTGGGAGGAATTCGGTTCCCAAAGTACTGAGGCAAGTTATTTGAAGACGAAGACCTAAAAACGACAGAAAATCGGAGATTGGGCCCGGAAGAGAGGCATAATGCGCCTAGGGCATGAAAATTACATTTCATGCTCCTAGGGAATTTCCCATGCGCCTAGGGAATGCATGGGGTTGCAAGCTTTGCGCTCCATGCATTTGTTATGCACCCCGTGCATGCAAAAAGTCGGGGCGCAACTGTCTTTTCCTGCTTCCGAAATGGGTAAAGCCTGCACTTTTAGCCCAAACCCAGGTAGAAACTCTCACTATAAATACCATCCTCCCACATTCAGAATTTCTCGTTCAAAACTGGAGCAGTTCAAGAGGAAGGCGACTTTGGAGCTTCGGGAGAGTTTCTATGTTCTCCTTGATTTTCTAGGGTATGATTTTATCTTTAGTAATTTGGTTTTAGTTAGCATGTGTAACTAAATCTTTTTAGGTTAGAGTTCTAAGATGAACATCTGTATATTTTTGTTGGATATTTATTTGATTTAATTTGTTGTTTATTTATTTTATTTATGCTTTTGTCCACTATAGAGTTTTATTTTGGGGGACTAAAAGTCAAAGAAATTTTTTAGAGGGGCTAAACAAAAAGTTGCAATATTATTATTATTAGTTTTTTTTAGTTTTTTTTTATTTTAAATTTTGAGTGTCGTATTCTAAAATGGAGCATAATAATATTGGAAGACATTGTTTGCTACATAGATTCCATGCATGCTATTTACATCATAAAACATGCAAATCTTTTCTCTCATCAATACGGGTATAATATATTCACTATAAAAAAAAAATTACATGGCTAAAGATCAATGGGCTTTCCAACTACATTACACTTCAAGGAAGGACAATATGTGTTGATTATTAATGATCTGATGATTGTTCTTGATCTTCCAGCAGATCTTCGATTGTTGCTTATGGCGGATATCATGGATGTTGGTTATCATCGGGGACAATCATCATTAATTTTTTTTGTTTTTCTTTAGTCTTTATTCTTGTAAGCAAAAAAATATTAATAATCGAAGTAATGGTATGTTACTTATAGAAAGTTTTAATTCTTTTAAATTTTGACGATATCATATGCTTCCTTATTTAGATTTTTTTTTAATATTTGTCGTTCAAAGAATAAATAACATTTCTGCGTGTGTAGTGATTTTATTAATGGGAGCTTCTACGGTGCAGTCAGAAAATTGACTTTTTTGAAAAAGTTAATTTTGATTTTAATGTTTGATTCATTTTTAAATTGTTGATTACTGATTAATGGTCAATAGTAATTCATCTAATAATGCTTGCAACATCTTGGACTTACAAGTACTATTTTATCGTTGGCATCTTTAACATGCAAACAAATTTGATGATATTAGGTGATAGTCTTAAGTGTTACACCTTGTGGGGTGTTACACTTACAACAAGATATGATAAAATTAGATTAAGTGTAGTCTTGTTAATCTGATGAATTGATGATACTATGAGGACTGAACTTTTGATGTCACTGTACAAAGAGTGGGGTGTTACTCACTACACTTTTGATGTTATAGTGTTAACTTCATCAGAATTTATTAATACATCAAATAACATGCAGATTATTTTATTTTAAATTCAAGTAGGAAAGTAAACAAAGTTTACAAAAGTCATCACATTTTGGTACAATCACTAGGTTTAAAGGACACAATTTTTTGCTGAAGATCATAACCAACCAACAAATTTTGCTGAGCCAAATTTCCAAAGATGACGCCAATTTGAGATGGGGCAAAAGCCAAGCAATGAACACCATCAGCAACCGGAACAAATGTGCTGATAGGGTGCAAATTCACATCTGCACCTTTAAAATGTGCGGTGATTAGAGGAAAATCATATCCCTCAGCTTTGACACTATAACAAAGGTCAAATGTTTGACTAGGATCGTCAACATGTTCTAATTTCACCAAATCTACCACAGCAGATTTCAAATTAGAGTAATCATCTTTTGTTAAAAGTGTCAATGTTGTACCTGAATCAATAATGATGTTACCCTCCTTATCCCCATTTGGAGGTCCTCCAATTTTTACTCTTTTATTTCCAACACTAAATGCTTCCAATGTCAAATAGTAAAAGGTTATTGAGTCTTTTTTCACTAAAGGAGTTGTCACAACCCCGTCACCGGATACCGTAGCCGCATCTCCGAAATTGAGCTTGCTCGACGTGTTTGACTCAGTGTTTGTCACAAAAAACGATGGCGTTAAACAATAAGAGAATTTACCACCAGTTGAGGATCCCAATTGAGTGATAAAAGACACGGATCCACCTCCAAGGCCAACTATGCCAGAGTTTATGCCTTCATAAGACATAATATTGTTAGTTCCACATCCTATCACAATATTAGGAAATGAAACTTTAAGTCCATCGGTGGATTCTAATGTAAGAGTATCAACACTAAGATCTCCTTCTGAATGTGAATTATCACCATAATAAGTAGAATATTTACAATAATTTTTGTCATTACATGAGGTATCTTCCACAGATTGACATAGTTTTGATGGGCAAGGAATGTTTTTGTAACTTGATGATTTGGATGGATTAAACATAGGAGTGGTTTGGTTGTAACATTGTTGACAAGGCTCACATTGAAGCCAAATAATATCACTACCGGTATCAGCAATACCATATAACTTAAATGGCGGGGTACCAACTGAATAGGTCATGAGATACTCGCCATCATCAGGGATTACAGTTGATTGGGGTGTATTTGCATGGGAATCTTTGTAGAAATGATTGGCACGGTTGATGGAACGACGTGCGGCATTGACAAAATATTGGTATTTGTTTTGAGTAGGTTTATAGAGTGGTGATTTTAAAGAGTCGCGGTGGATGAGTTCAACACTAAAACCATTATTTTGAGTATGAGAAAAAGAAATAATGAAACAAATGGAAAAGAATAGAAGAGTAAGAAATGAACGTCTACTCATTGTTGCTGTAATGTATAGAGAAATAATGATATCAAAATTTTGTTACAATGTTTATGTTCTTCGGTGCCTTTTTATAGACTATCCGAAGGAAATGAAAATTAAGTAGATAGACGCATTATCGCATACAGAGGAATTGGAGATACCGTAGCTAAAAGATGTGACAGAATTGTTTATTTTTTTTTTGGCTTTAGCATCAGTTTCCGACCCATCAAAGGTGAGCGACTAATCCGGCTCATGCGTAGAGGCATGCGCACTGGCCAAACATTGTTCCCCCTGAGAATCGAACCCGGTATTCCCCAGGTACGTCCTTGGAAGGAGCTCCTTGCCACTGGAGCCCAAACAACTTGGTTGACACAATTGTTTATTGATCAAACACCATCTACATTTAATGGGATGTAACATAATGATGGAAGTTATCAAGAATTTATTTTAGTGTTATTAATAATTCAAATACTACTAGATTTGTTATATGCCAATAAAAAAAAAATACTACTATATATATATAGGTCTTTTTTGTTGTTGACAAATACTAGATATATGTTGGTTATTCTATACGTATACGTGTTGTTTTTATTGAAAAACTCATGCTCCAATTGGATAATAGCAATAATGGGTAGAAGTGATAATTTTTATAAAAATAAGAATCAATTGCGTTTGTGTGTACCAACGGATCATTCCCTCAAGTGTAGGAGTTGTAAGCAAATTGGTCATATATTTAAAAGAAAAAAACATATTAGAAGTATAAAAAGTCAAAACTTATAAAAAAAAAAAAACAGTTGAAAAGCATAAGTAAAATTAAAACAAGGAAAACTTTCACTATAAGAAAAACTCCAATGGTGTTGGAGGTGTTTAGTGGATAGGGACGGTTTGTGGTTTAAGGTGCTGTCATCCTGTTATGGAGAGGAGAGAGGGGCTTAGAGAGGGTGGTAGGATGGGGTCGGCGTGGTGGAAGGAAATTGTAAAAATTTGTGAGGGGATATGAGTAGAGGGTGGGAGTTGGTTTGAAGAGAGTATTTCAAAACGTATTGGTAATGGTTTTAATACTTACTTTTGGTCGGATTGCTGGGTGGGGACGATTACGTTCATGGCGAGATTTAGGATGTATGATTTATCGATTCACCAAGACCTAATGGTGGGCGTGATGCACGCCTTAGGTTGGGGTGAAGATGGGGAGGCTTGGGGGTGGATGCGTCGTTTGTTAGCATGGGAGGATGATCTAGTGGTGGAGGTCAGGAACTTGCTTTCTAACGTTACCTTGCAGGAACCTGATGAAGATGTCTGGATGTGGCGACCAAATACAGGTGATGGCTACACAGTTCGTGGTGTGTATCAAATGCTCATGAGGCAGGAGATGCACAATCATGATGTTGTTTCGGAGGCACCTTGGCATAAAAGTGTTTCTTTGAAAGTCTCTATTTGTGCGTGGCGTCTCTTCCACAATAGATGGCCGACAAATGATAACTTGGTGCGTCGAGGCGTTATTAATATTGACAACCAATTGTGTGTTTCAGGATGTGGTCAAAATGAAACAATAGATCATTTAATTATTCATTGCCATGTTTTTTGCAACCTCTGGCAACTTATTAAGTCTTAGATTGGTGTGTACCAATTTGTTCACTCTTCAGGTGGTTACGCTCCGCGTCGGCCATTCTTACATTTGATTTGGCTTTGTTGTATTTGGGTCCTTTGGAATGAAAGAAACCAGAGACTTTTTGCTAATAAAGCCAATTCTGACCATGCACCTCTTGGAAAAGGTTAAGATGTCCTCTCTTAGATGGTTGAAAGCAAAAAATGTGTGCTTTCCTTTTGGTTATCATATGTGGTGGCAATATCCCTTTGTTTGTTTGGGGATTCACTGATGTTTTAATTTTCATTAATAACTCTGTTCCTCAGGTCTGATTGATGTAACTTCGTTTTCCTTCTTTAGGCACTATTGTGCTAGGGAGAAAAACTTTTTATAGTTAATATATATCTCATTTTGCCTTGTTAAAAAAAAACTCTAATGGTACAACTTATATTATAAGTTCTATGTTTTTGACTTAAATGTTTATTATAAGTACTAGCATTCAGGCGGACACTTCGTGGGCATAGTGAGATGTATTGGAGTCTTTTATTTTCCAACATATATGCCTCTAGACGTATATGTATTGTCATGTACTATTATGTTGTGTCCAATACTATTTTTTTTTTGAAAAAATAAAAATAGGATATATTAACAGTGGTGATGAGAACTCCTCAGTATAAGGTGTACCAGAGGATCCATCCTGAAAAGCAAACAATCTAACAGTGTAATTACTACAATAAGGTCAGTCGATACCCAAACATAGTAAAGGGTCCGACCACCATCTCTGAGAGCCGTACACAAATGTGGTATTATTTGCTTTTAACCACCAAAACAAATGAAATTTAACTTTTTCTAAGAGCTGTAAAATCGGTGTTTCAATGTTATTGAATATCCTGTTGTTGCGTTCGTTCCAAACCAGCCAAACGCGAAGAAGCCAAATTAATTGTAAAAACGACCGACGAGCCTTGGAATAACTGTATAGTGAGTAAATTGATAGAAATGCTCACTAATATTCTGAGGATCTGCTGCAGACACGCCAATCCAAGACCTGATATGCTGCCATAAAGAACAAAAAACATCACAATGAAGAAACAAATGGGATGCCGACTCATCAGTGCCGCACCCGTAAACGCACGTAGTGGCCGCGCCCTGAAGAATACCACGCCTTTGAAGGTTGAGTTTAGTTGGTAATATGTCATTCAACAAACGCCAAGCAACAATGGATACCTTCAACGGAACCTGCTTATGCCAAACAAGGTCTTATGTTGCATCAATTGTGGGAGCGACCATAGTTGTCAGAGACTGTTATGCACCTCTCACTATATAGCCATCATGAGTGCCCGAATCCCACTGCCACCTGTCAGAAACATTAGACTGCACAACAACAGTGTCAAGTAAAATCCTACACTCCTTTATCATCTCTTCTTCCCACGCCCACAGTCTTCGCATCCAACTCCAAGCCTCACCACCTTCCTCCCAACCAAGCGCACACGTATCAGCCACCGTGTTAAACTTATTTGTTGTTAGATCAAATAAGCGAGCAAACCTCCTACAAAAAGGAACATCTCCTACGCATCTATCAAACTAGAAAAAAGTATTCGTTCCATCTCCTATCACTTTCGATACCCTCTCTGCAAACCAGCCCCCATCATCCTCACCTACTCCATCCCTAATCTTCGCTATCTCCCTCCACCAAGATGAAACACTAACCACCCTGCCTCCTCACCATATCTCGCCACCAATACCCTATACTAGAACCCGCCTCTATCCACCAACAATCTCCAACACCATTTACCTAACAAAGCTATATTAAATTACCTCAACTGCCTCACCCCCAACCCTCCAAACTCCTTTTGTAAACAAATAGAGCTCCAAGCAATCTAGGAAATTTTCCTGCTATCCTCACTCCCTCCCAAATTTTATTTTTTTTTTAAAATAGATTCAATGAGAGAGATTATACCTGACAGAGCTTTGAAAAAGGAAAGAGCATAGATAGGAAGTAAGGCAGGACAGACTTGAGAAGAACTAAACGGCCCCCGAAAGATAGAAAGCGGCTTTGCCACCACGCCAATCCAGATTTAATAGTAGACACCACATGTTCCCAAAACGCTAACCTTTGAGGATCACCTCCAATCGAAAAACCAAGATACAAGAACAGAATTTTACCCACTTTACAATTTAAAATAAATGTTGCCTTAGTCAACCACGAATCCCCAATATTAATACCAACCAATAAGCTCTTATGAAAGTTCACTTTAAGACCAGACATCTCCGTAAACAAAGTCAACATCGCCCTTAAAGCTCTCACATTGACCCAACTCTTTTCACCTAGTTACAACGTATCATCCGTGAACTGCAAATGAGACACCAGAGCCGTATTGGACGTACCAACCCCGTATCCCTTATACAAATTATTTTCCACCATCGAATTCATCATTATGTTCAATCACTCGGCTGCTAACAAACAAAGAAAAGGAGAAAGTGGATCCTCTTGATGCAGTCCCCATTGCAAAGGAAACTCTTCTGTTGGACTTCCATTTACTAAAATTGAGGCAGTTGTTGTACTCACACACTCTTTTATCCATTTCCTCCACAACACCTGAAACGCCATTTTATGCATTATCGCATCCAAATACTCCCAATCCACCAAATCGTATGCTTTTGCAAAATCAACTTTAAAAAGCATCAACTCCTTCTTAGATTTTTGGGCCTCATCAACTACCTCATTTGCAATTAAAATGCCATCAAGAATCTGCCTATCTTTCTCAAAAGTTGTCTGTGTCTCTGATGCAACCCGACCAATAATCACCCTCAACCTATTATCCAACACTTTTGACAAGATTTTATACAGACACCCAACCAAAGCAAGAGGTCGAAAATCATTTAATCTATGAGGGCTATCAACCTTAGGAATAAGAGCGATAAAAGTAGTGTTTATACCTCTTCTCAATTTTCCATTCCGATGAAAGTTTGATATAAAACGCATAACATCACCTTTTATGTCTTCCCAAAATTCCTTGATGAAACCAAAATTCACTCCATCCGGGCCGGAACTTTTAAAACTATCACAATCCCAAACTGCAGCTTTTACTTTGCCTTCTGAAAACGGTTTTATAAGGCTACTTCCTTCCACATAAGACAAGTTTTTAAACATTAATTTTTTGACCCCCGGTCTTATAACAGTCTAAGCCGCAAAATGATCTTTAAAATGAGAAAAAACTGCATTCTGAATGGGCTGAACGCCTTCCACAAGATTACCATTTACCAACAGCGAAACAATGGCATTTCTTCTCCAACGACTAGAAAGAATCGTATGGAAATACTTGGAATTAGCATCCCCATCCTTCAACCAAAGAATCTGTGACTGTTGCCAACTGATGCTGGTACTAACACGAGACAAGGAGTGAATGTCGTGCGTTATGCCCCTCATCTCTTCTAATTCTTCCATCGACAGCCCACCTTCCTCCCCTTTTTCATCTAACTCGGACAACCGGATTTTTAAAACATCAATTTTTCCTGGAATATTTCTACCATCAACTGAATGCCACTCTTTCAATGCGGACTTGATCAATTTTAATTTTTCTCGGAGGAATAGCCGCCCCACCCCACAACTTGAAAAGACTGCCATTTTTCTTTCACAAACTGCTTGTAACCCGGCATTTCATGCCAACATTTCAACATTCTAGACGGACGGGGGCCCCAGTTTTCATCATCAACAAACAGCTGAAGCAGACAATGATCAGAGAGACCCCGGAGAAGGGCTACCTGAAAACAATTGGGCCATTGAAGACACCATTCTTTTGAAAGCAAGAAACGGTCTAACCTACTCATCAAAGTACCATCCCCCATAAACCACGTATACCGACGGCCACACAACGGTAAGTCTATCAACCCATTATCATCAATAAAGAGACTGAAATATTGAATACCATGTGTTGCATTGCTTCCCCTATGCGACCGTCTTTCCTCCGTGTTACGGACCGCATTAAAATCCCCGCGCACACACACACCTTCTCACCCCCTAACAACTGTAATCTAGATGACAACGATACCTATAATTCCTGTTTAGCCCGAGGTTCAGATGGAGCATAGATATTAAACAAGTAAAACTCCGCATTAGTCCGAATAAATCTACCATGGATTTGAAGCACATGATCCTGACTAACAGATGACCAAACCTCCACTTCCTTAGAATCCCACACAATTAACAACCCCCCTGAAGCTCCCACTAACGGCGATAAGAAAAGGCATGATTTGGATCACCCCACAGCGAAGTACATAAAATATCATCACACACAGCTAATTTTGTTTCTTGTAAACATAAAATGAAAGGACTCTTTTCTCCCACTAACTTCCTCACTTCCCTCCTTTTCTCTAAACCACCTAACCCCCGCACATTCCAAGAAACCACCTTCATAACTCACACCCTCCATGCCCACACCCCAACACCACACCATCCCTCCTAAACGCCCACATCCACCACGCTTCCCCCATCCACCACAACAGTCAACACTGGCCCTAACTCAATGTTTTTAGGACGAGATAACACACTAAACTTGTTGTGACTGCTCCCTTTAAAAGAGACACCTATAACTTTACCAATACCCTGAATATCCTCTGCCTTTGACTCCTCACTTCCACGTAAAACTACCCAATTCTTTCAATCATTATTCACTGAGGCCAAAGATGATGATTCATTATGTGAACTTTGGCTGACCTCTTATAACGACCTTGTAATTGTCTCCCTTTGACGTCGACGGTTCCAGATTTTTTGTTCCAAGACCTCCATAATTTTGGAATTACGCAGCACCTTCATAACCTCTTCTCTATCTTTACTTGGTAACCTTGCCACCTTTTTCAATGTGAGCACCGGATGTCGAAGAACACCTCCCGCCTTTGTTTTGGCAGGCATATTCTTTAGTCTCCCTGTAACACCCTAATTTTATTTTTTTAATTAATTCCATGAATTTTAATAGGTGAAGTGTTGGTTAATATTATTATTGATGCTGCTTTAGCTTGAATGTTATTTTGTTGTTAAGTAGATAGAATATTGATGAGGATTGATAAGTAGTATGAGAATTTAAATTAAATAAAGAGAGGAATCAAAACAAAATAGAATAGTGTCGGAGGTGTAAAATATAAGTTTCAAATAAGTGGGAGAGGGGAGGAGTAAAAGAATAGTGAACAGAGGAGAAAAAAAATTATAACAAATGATTGACCCAATTATAAATAGAAACATTAGGAGTTAGAAGCTTCACTTTTGCTGAACGTGGAAAATAGAGAAGAGGGGAGGAGAAACCCTAGCTACGGTGGAATCAAGCCAAAACTAGAATTTTCGAGGGAATCGAGGTAAGGGGGAGAATCTTCGCACTTTAGGGTATCTTAATTTTATGATGGGAGGGTTGTCTTAAATTTTAATACATTGTTGCTGTTATGATGTGAATTTTGATGAGAGAATGATGATGAACGAATTGAAAGATGACAATTGAGTACAACTAGTTTAAATTTTTGAATTGAGTTTTAGTCTTAAAAAGAGTGGATAATCAGACAGGTTAACGAAGAATTAGTGTTTGAATGATAGGGTAGTCATGGGGTGAAGATTAGGGTCGAGTTTGGTGAGTTTAAGGTCGAAAACGGAGTTAGGAAAGGTCCCTTAAGGCTAAATCGCATATGCGAAATCGCAGAAAATCTGTGATTTCTGTAACCGAAACACAAAATAAAAACTGGAACTTTTAGGTTTAGAATTAGGTTTCGGTGTCTTCATGTAAGTTGTAGATATGAATGTTAGCTTTAATTGGGCGTTGGAATGACCTCATTCCAACATCTACAACACAAGATATGGTCAAAATAGTACACATAGGTCAGCAGGGTTGTGCTCTTTTCTGAAGCTTAGGAAATTCAACTTTCGACTCTTTTATGTTCTGAAATAGGTTCTGATGTAAACATGAAAGTTGTAAATATGGATATTATCTTTCATTTGGCTTTGGAGTGACTCCAATAGGACGTCAAAAACTTGAGTTATGATCAAAGTACTACACAGAGGTCAGCAGAGTCGTCCATTTTGCCTAGGTTTAGGAAAACCAACCTTTGCACCCCTCTCTTTATCGAAATGGATTTAGGTTCCTTCGTGAAAGTTGTATATATGGATGTTATCTTTATTTTAGCTTTGGTTTGACCTTATTCATACATTTCTAAGTTGAGTTATGATTAAAATGTCGCACGTGGGTCATGCTGCGTTTTTCATGAAGTTTCAGCACCACCGTTGCAGTGGACTCTAAACCATCCTTGATAGTGTTAGTGATTTTAAGAAATCCGTTAGCTTGTAATGTAAAGGTGAGGGTCCTTAAGCTTTACATCTAAATGAGGAAGTGTGGTCAGGCATAAATAGAAGCGATTACCTCAGGATAATAGCAAGTCTAAAACATAAACCGATGATAGTGATCTAAATGAATTTAACGATGTTAAAAGATGACTTGACAATAGGACGCAAAAAATAATGAGCTTAAGAGTTTTGATAATTGAAGAGTGATAGAGCCAAGGTAATTAAATAACTTATGGCGAATGTTATATAGGAACGTTTAAAGTGTAAAAACAAA
>Ga0228711_1001975_pt1 | contig 31053 bp, 20 predicted proteins | sample MedpolnodulmetaG_2_FD_177996 | JGI IMG/M metagenome (GOLD analysis project Ga0228711, IMG submission 177996) | Root nodule microbial communities from Medicago polymorpha collected in Santa Monica, California, United States - brown nodules | ecosystem: Host-associated > Plants > Roots > Nodule... | reverse complement strand
ATGGTTACGGTTGAACTCCCGAAAAGCTGGATTTCCAATGATTGGTGGTGGGGGTTGCTGCTGATGGGTGCCTTGATCCTGTTGCATAGCCGCAGTCCACTGCTGCTGGGACTGAGCATTCTGCTGGGTGCCTTGGTTTTGAGATTCACAAAGTCAAGGCAGACTTCAAGGTTTAAAGTGTGTTGACAAATATATTCATATAACACCGATTAAAGAGGTCATCACGGCAACATTTTTCATCAACTTTCATTGGTGAAAAAGTAGTCTACAAGCTTACAAAAAGTAGAGAAAATATATATCCAATTTGAATATAGCAAAATGTATTTATGAATACTTGTATATAAAGATGATACAGTTTTGATGTGATACTTTTCTTTCAATTATGTCTTTTATTCAAACAATTGTGTTTATCATTGTTTATAATATTATTTAAAATTTGATTAAAATTAGTTCATTTTCATCAAAATAAGAACGATCCCATTGCAATAGGCTCTAATTGATTATATAAATTGTTTCAATTGATTATACTTCTAGGTTTGAGATGAAAATCTTTAGCCCACATTTTAGAAAAGACTCTAATTTAATTCTTCATGTTTGAATCCGAAAATCACTCATTATTAATTTAATTTGAGTTGTTGTAGATGTTTAAATTCAGTTTGGACGCACGTAAAACCTTCTTGTATATCCTGTTATGCGTTGTTGTGTTGGAAATGTTAACGTGATTTGCTGCCCTGTCTTACTTGTAATGGTTGTGACTTGTGATGATAATTTGTACTATAGCGGATTGTTCGTGTGTTGGAGTTATCAATGTTGTGCACGTAAAACCTTAATGTGAGGGATGATATTGTATTGATTTAGATTTGGCTATGATTGATTGATTGTTAGTGTCGTATGAAAATTTTATTATGAATTATATGGAATGTATCTTGTATTGTGAATGATTGTCTGAATTGTCTTTGGGAGAACTGTTTGTTAGTTGTTTGCTCAGGGTTATTCAAAAATAAAAATATATATGTGCACATCCTACTTGTGATTTATAGTGTGGTAAATATTCTCTGCTAAATTGAATTGTTGTTGCTTATATGAAATTGTTTAATTGTAATTGTTATGATATTGAATTGTGTTTTGTTGAGTTGAATGGGTACTAGGTCCATTGTGGACTAAGGCTTTTTTGCAATAAAGTTTGATCACAGGGACTTTATCAATGTGAACGTTCTTTCATTTTGTTTTACGCTATGTATCCTGCTATTCTCCCAGTAAGTTTCGCTCTCACTTAGTCAAACTGATAAAAATACTCATGCGTTAGTTAACAAACGCAAGTGTAAAACTATACGTTAGTTAACTAACGCTGCGTGACTTAAGATACACATGTGTAAAACGATGCGTTAGTTAACTCACGCTTATTGATATATCAGTACAACATTTAATGTTGTACTGATATGCATTCAATGCAAAGTGTGTCATTAACGACACGTAATCTTTACACGCTCATAATTGAACCGAATTACACCAGTTTAACAACATTATCAGATAATACGACATAATCGATCAAAATTACCCAAAATCATCGTTTTTCTCACAAACACATAGTAACACATAAACGATCCAAATGGTCCAAATTACACAAATTTGCCGGTAATGACCCGTAATCACGTAATCACACTTAACGATACGTAAACGATCCAAATTACATGAATTTGTACTTAAATTCCCAAAATCACATAACAGTGCAAATAACCAAAATTCATCGTTTTTCTCAAAATCACATAATCACATATAAACGATCCAAATTACACAAATTCGTCGTTAATGACGCGTAATCACTTAATCGCATATAATGACACATAAACGATCGAAATTACATCAATTTGTCCTTAAATTCTCAAAATCACAGTGTCTCACATAAACGATCCAAATTACACATAAACAGAAATTCATTAAAATTCAACATTACAGACACAAATTTGAACACATTAGACTATTACACGTTCAACATTTCAACGGATCGGACATAAAGATGTAAAGTGTTATCCTCAACTATTAACCTAAACATGTAATCAATGTCACTATCATCTTTGATAACTTGTGGATAATATACAGTCTTCCAGAAGTCCTCTTCCTTATCCTCCCCCAAGTCGAGGCCTGACACATTTACTATCACATCACATGTTCTATGACTTGAACCAATATGGATAAAGAAGTCATCAAGTTTTGCCTTCAACTCGTCCAACTTGTTGGTTGGGTTTACAAAGAACCTAGCCCTCTTTTTCACATCTGCATAACGAACATGAAGTTTAACTGCATCTTCAAACATGTTTCACTTCACAAAATATAATGAAAAACAAATATGAGATAAAATAAATAGTTGAATAATTAGAGACCAAAAAATACGAGCAATAATTGGTGTGACATAACCGGCCACCAAAAAAAAATTCACTTCATATATTTATATAGGCTTAAATGCACTTCTGGCCCCCTATGTTTGTCGTCGTAACGATTTTGGCTCCCTAACAAAAAAAATGTAATTTTGACCCCCTAATTTTCGCAACTATGTTGAGAAGCCGCCACGTGTCCCAAATAAGGGGCCAAAATCGCAACTTTTTTGTAAAGATAAAGGGCCAAAAGAGCATATTTTCCTAAACATGACAAAATTAGGGGGTTAAAATTGCATTTTTTTTGTTAGGGGGCCAAAATCGCTACACTGGTAAACATAGGGGGCCAAAAGTGCATTTAAGCCATTTATATAATATTAGTTACATATTGGCCATAAATATCCAAATTACATATCCGGCCACCAAAAAATACGTCGGTGTGATATCGTGTAAAAAATAGGACAAACACCGACCAAAAAGTCTCATAACCTATAACCTATCTAAGTAGTCTAGTGATAGTGCATAATCTTCGTCTTCTTCCATGTCTTCCATGACTTCAAATTCTTGTTTCTTTTTTCCAGAGTGGGAGTATCACCACAAATAATTGGATTGTGCTCATTTGTTGGTTTCTTTGGCGGCTTCAACACCTTGGAAATGAGTTCATTGAAAACGCGTTGTCTATCCAAAAATGCAAAATGTCAATTCTCCGCCTCACCAATCTTGTTATTATTCCACTCCATACAACTCGGTGGTAACAGACAACCTTCCTTCAAAATAACATGAAGATAATGGTTTGACATTAAGCAAGGACACATTATGTTGGCATGTGGATTAAGTGATGGAGCACTTCGGATTGGGAAATATGTCTCACATATACCTTTTTTGGGCAAAGTCAATAGAACAACAGCTCTTTTGTAGCAAGTAGCAATAATGTGACCCATATCCGGAGTGGTCAACCACTTATCTTCCGGCACAATACCACTTGTACATTTTGGAGGGTGTAAACCATTCAAGATTTTGTTGTAACGCTCCTCCGTGTCATATATCGACATGTAGTCACTCTTATGACTTCTCAACTCATGAATAAGTGCTTGACGAATCAATACATGATCTTCCTCGTCCATCCCCAAGTGCACAGCTATCACCCGGAATCCACAATGACTATCCCTTTTAACATTCACAATTTCTTCAACAAAAGGCCTCATGATATTTGGAATTTGTGAAATGTATGGGATATTCTGAAATGGTTTTGAAGTAGAGGATGGAGCTTGTGAGCGGGAGTAAGTGTCAAGGCGTGCATCTTTCCTCCTTGGAAGTGACCTCTTGGGTTGTGAAGGTTGACTATCCGGATTTTGATAATCCATAGTCTCCCACCTAGAGGGGATTCGACCCGTAGATGACACTTTGACTTAGTCCTCTTCCTTTTAGGTGCTCCCTTGGTTACCGCCTTTTTTGAAGGTGGAGACAAATTTGTGGTTTCCGGAAATGCTATTTGACGCATCATCTATTTGATGTAGAGTTTCATATTGTAAGGGCTTGTCTTGAGACGTTCTTGAATGCCATTCCAGTCTTCCATCACGGAAAAATCATCATCAATTTCTTGTCCTTGTACACTTAACCTTTTCCAATGAGGGTATATATCATCCAAGACAAGAGACAATTTTTGCTTACTTTTCATGGCAATAATACCCGCACAAGGTAAACCGTAGGATGTCTTTTGCACACAACCACAATCTTCCTTACCAAAGTTGAATGTCTTGGAGCGTTTCAATTCATCATAGATAAATTTCAATGCGCGTCTAGATACATAACCCTCTAACTCTCTCATCATCTTGATTTTTTTGTATTTGTGTTCTAAGACCGTTTTGTTCCTCCCAACACTTCCTTGTATCTCACCAAATTGCACGGCCAACATCTTGTCTATTTCATCCCAACATGATGCCAAATCACCCACGCTACTCCTCAAATATATTTTCAACACTCCGTGAGCCGGCTCAACAATGTTGGTGGTTCTACACCCTAGATGCAAGACTTTATTCATCCATGCCCTAGAAGGTGGAGGGAAAGAAAATGGTGCTTGGGTATGGACCGATGGGTTTTGTACAGAAACAATAACTTTGCGTGACTTAAGTAACGCAGGGGTATATATGGTATTTCAGTTGGGCGTGAGTATTTTGTGCCGGGGGAAGAGCAGGATTCTTACGCTATTGACTCTAAGTATAGCTCATGTGTCCGTTAATTCATCAAGTTGTAGATTTTATTGTTAGAATGTGCATATGTTTTCAAATTTAATTTGTAAGGATTGGAATTTAGTTTTGAGATGTACTGATATCTCGCGTTTTAGAATGAGAAAGATTAAGACATAAGGCTAAAAGAAAACAAAAAATAGGCACTTTAATGGCAACTTATTTTGATTTATTTATCAAAATTATTTGAGTGTTTTCTTCAAAAAAAAAAAAATATTTGAGTGTCATATATGCTAAAAATAGTTATAATTAGATGAAATAATATAGATACACATTTAGCAAAACAGAAAACTTGACAACTTGTAAGAATATAAAGATATCAACGAAAGGTGAAAATTATGTTTTCATAATTTAGACATAGATTCAATGTGAAAGGAGCTATTAAAATTATAATCTAAACCAATTGTCTATAACAAGTAAAGATCCTTATGGCTACGCACGTGTACTCGTCAATGTGGATGATTTATTTTAGTTAGACATTTTGTTTATAGGCTTAATTATATATTTGGTCCCTTAATTAATTTTGAGGTTTCATTTTGGTTCCCTAATTAAAAAAGTTACGTTTCGGTCCTTTAATTCCATCTCCGTTTGTCAATTTGGTCCTACTCCGTTAATTTTAACCCAAAATATATAAGGTGAACCAATATTATAGGTGGTACATCGTAGACTTTATTAATTTATTTAATTTTAATCCTTTGAAAGAATAACAAAGAATATGAGAAGTATTGTGGCTTTGAATACAAAATTGTAATGAAACTTTATTTGGTTCTTGTTGGTTATGTTTAACGGTTGAATTTTGGAGTTTGGATTGAACTTGGAGCTGACATTGGAAGAAGGGTATGTGGGACGAGAGAGGTATTGATTGGGGAGAGTTTAGAGAGTTGAGGTAGAGGAAATGAACATGTAGGAAAAAAGTTATGGTCTTATGGGCAGAAGTAAAAAACCATGGTGTAATCATAATCAACCACACTACAAAACAAACTCATAGTTTAAGGATTTACTTTTTTCTGGGTTTAAGAATTAAAGTTGTTGTTTGTGCAGTGATGAGATTGTGTTTTTTTTAGTTCATGAATTTATGGTTTTGTAAGTTAAAGATTGAGTAATTTGGGGATATATGGTTTTTTATTTATTTATTTTATGGAGTTTTAAATGTGTATGAAGATGAAGAAGAAATAGAAGGAAGAAGATGAAGAAAAGGGAAGAAAAGATCATGTGTTGCTGGTTCACTATTAGAATCAATGGTCTTGAATGATCTATTGATTTATTTTGTTTCAAAATGATCAAATGGTTAAAATTAAATAAATTAATAAGGTCTGCGATGGACTATCTACAATGTTGGTCCACTTTATATATTTTGGGTTAAAATTAATGGAGTAGGACTAAATTGACAAACGAAGATGGAATTAAAGGACCGAAACGTAACTTTTATTAATTAGGGGACCAAAATGAAACCTCAAAATTAATTAAGGGACTATATGTGCAATTAAGCGTTGTCTATATGTGATTTAAAAAAAAATCATAATATCAACTTGTATTGTGTATAATAATTACTAAAATAAATTATAAGTGACAATTTGTCATGTGCATAATAGTTATTCTAAAAGCTATATCGATAATAACTTGTCTGGTGTATAATAATGATTTTAAATTTTTATCAGCGATAATTTATTCTGCGTGTAATATTTTTTATCAGTAATAAATAGAGAGAAATGAGATGACGATGATGATGACGGTGGTGGTGGTGGTGGTGGTGGTGAGAGAAAGGGGATTCATAAAGATATGGAGGAAAATGAGATGAGAGATGTTGGCCGATAAAGAAACTATTTTAGTCGATTACAATTCTATCTCTTACAAGGAAAATTTAATAATCTACTTTCTATATGTTTGTCTTATATAGATAGTTTATTAAATGTAATTATTTTTAAAAGTACTCTTGAGGCATCAAGGTCCTCGGTGTCAAAAATCAAAACTCATTGAAAAGATCGAATCACATAAACCTAAAAAAAGAAAGACAATGTCGATTTCAAAATAGAGATAATGTGGATTCTAATTTTTTTAGTTGTTTCTATAAATCATACATGCATGCAAGTTCTTATACACACGCGGACACACACTTATATCTCTCCATCATTTAGGAAAAATTACACATGTTATTTTTGAAGATTACATATAAATAAATAATTAAATACATTTCGGTAGTAATTTTTCCCCTGGTGTTAAAAGTTATAATTTTTTCTTGTCTAGAGTTAAGTATAGTTTTTATGAAATTAAAATATTGTTTTCATTCATGTTTTGTTTTTAGTTATAAGAATTAAAGAATGAGTTGAATCAAGAGTATACTTATACATTCTCTCTCCCCTCTCAATGTTAATGAGTTGTCAAAAGTGTGAATTGTTTGGTCACATCACCATGGAAGAATTTACTCATGATTAAAAAACAATTAAGTTTCTTCAATGATTAAATAAATGTTTAATAATTAAAAAACAGTTAAGTTTCTGTTGCCTTTATGAATAAAATAATAAATGTTCAATTATAAAAAATCAATTTTCGACAATTATATTTATCTTTTATTAATTTGTATTTTTTGTATTGTATTTAGGCACTTGTTGATCCGATGGAGAAAACCACAAATGGTTTTCCGCCGCAGCCGCCTCGACTTTGACCTCACCACCTCCATTATCGGCCACCCCCCGATTGGTAGTTCTATTTCTTTGGATTCATAGGAATAGTTGGCGCGTTCAGCATACTACAACTTTGTTATGGATCTTCCGCCAATGGAAGAAGAGGCAGGGAGGGAATGGTTGATTTTATTTTTTTTAAGTAAATATATTAGTTTTAGGGAAAATATAGTATTATTATTGTTATTGTAAACGTGAATAGGTAACTTATATATATTTTTGTCCACTGATACATATTTAGGCTTCATGCCAATGATGAATTAATTGAGCAAAACATTTGGACTAATCCAGTTATGTCGTTAGCTAAAGCGGTAAATTCCAACGAATTGAACTTAAATTAGTGGAAAACGAACTGTCATAAGGAATATGATCATAGTCCATATCGAGAGATCGAGTGAAAGTGACACATGACTTGTAGATATTTGCGGACAATATCATCCAAAATTACAGAACCACATCCTTCTTAGATTGAACGTCTTGTGTAGTTAGACGATGATTATCACAAATGAACCGATAATAAAAAAAATGATATATATCGCGAAGGGGACTAAGTAAAAGTATGCTAAGGAGTCAGATACATATTAATAGATTACTGAAAAACTAGCTACTAAGGATACACAAATTCTAGTGTATCATAAATGTCACCTTTGAACAATGAGAATGTCATATTTTGCGTGTTATGTCCGAATTACGAGTTTGATATCCCATTTTAAGTCATGCATGCAAGCACATGGGTATGCGCACACACACTTGTATATTGCCACGTTCCACTGACAACATTTTTTATTTTTTATTTTGCATTTTTTACTAGCATATCCATGTTATTTGAACAATGGAAATGACATATACATGTTTTGTATGAATGTTAACCAATTTCAAAATTTGAATGAACTCAATTACTTTTTTGTTGTTGAAGGTATTACTGATGATCAATGCGTTGGTCATCATCGCTTAAATTTTTGTTTTTATTTTGTAGGAGTGCTAGATGTGCTTACCATCCACCAGCTTGTGATTGAGGTTATGGTAGATATATGAAATAATAATAATCATTGAAAACTCACACACACAAGTAAAAATGTCGGAGTTCGAATCCCAATCACAACATTGGGTCAAACAATTTTGACATTTTTATTAGCAAATATAATGCAACGCTTTTTTTTTCCTCGTAAAATAAACAATTTTTACTTACGTAAAAAAACTATCCTTTACAGAAAAATGTACGACCTCGAAACTTGGAAATTAAAATTGAAATAGTAAAAAAAATTCAAGGGAAAAAAAGGTAATAAAAAACTAGTGTGGAGAGAGGAGTTGTTATTCTATGGGCATGTGACGAACGATTCGCATTTGGTCACATCCAATTAAAACTTGACAACTCATTAATATAGTCAGAGGAAAAAACTTGTTTGTTAAATAAAAGAGAAATCTAGAAGAAAAAAAAGTTGGGAGAGAAAACGTCATCGACAACTATGACAACACAAATGAAGAGGAAGGGTCGGTGATGCCACAATGACCGATGGTCGATCACGACAACGCTGTGACAGGAGGGGCCATCTTGGAGATGAAGGTCAAACTTGTAGCCACTGCAAGGAAATGATGTCGTTGTGGTGGGTCGTCGAAAATGGAGGTCACCGGAGGAGGAGACTTGATAGGTGGTTTGGTATCAACAACTTCAACTTTGCCTTCTCTGTGATTCCATCACTGCTATCTCCTTTCAGCTTTTCACCCATTTCCTTTCATCTCTTCCTATCTCCCTCCATTTACCCTCTCAGTTCCATAACATAATCAACTAGATATCAACATGGAGAAATGAAAACGACACAAAATCATAAACTTTATTTTAAAATAAACCATCCACATCAGTGATTGTTGTCATGATCGTCAATGTCGTCATCCACCCTTATTCCCACCATTGTCATATGGCCATTACAAATATCAGCGTCTTTGTCGTTTTCTCTTCATGAGCGATCACCGATGTCGTTGTCTCACCTTCCTCTCCCTCGATGGAATCGCAGTCCCTGGCCCTTCTCTCTTTGTTTTTTTTTAATATTTTTTTTAAGGTTTTCACTTTGTTTTTACTGCAAAATTATCTCTTTTCCCTCTCAATGTTAATGAACTGTCAAATTTTGGTTGCCTATGATCAAGTGTCATATTTGAAGAAGAAGCACCATGCTTAACAAGCCAATTCGCACACTCGTTGCCTTAATGGAGGGTATGATGAAAATTAACATTCCAATCTTGATGTTGTAGTTGGACACTCTTACTAATAAGAGGAACACGAGGATGATGAGGTTGGACATCCGACATGATTAGCCACCCTAAAACCTGATTCAAGAATAATGTTCATGTTCCCCCATCATACATAATACGAAGGTTATGAAAAATGACATATAATTCGACTGTCAAGCAAGAAGTAAAACTACAAAAACCAGTAAAACCCAACAACCAATCACCATTATTGTTTCTTGTAAGACCTCTAAAACATAAAGTCTTGGATTTTTTCCCCTCATCAACTTCATCATTTCCTTTTGGATGATGCTGTAGGAGTTGCTCGTCTAAGATTGTAGTTTTGGTTTTGTTTTGTCATTTCTTCTTGATAAAAAAATATCAATTGTTAGTCACATGACCATGAAAATTCTAATACCAACTCTCTCTCTCTAGATAATACCGACTCTCTTTTATTCTCGTAAAAAAATCTTATCTTTTACTAAAGAACTAAGTCGGACAATGTCATTCAAAATCCGAATCTTTTTATTCTATTTATAAAATCCAAACGATAAATGTCCGACCGCGAAACTAGGAGATTAACTCAAAAAACCTAAGGGCAAACAAGGTAATAAATAAAATCTATACGATAAATGTCCGACCGCGAAACTCGGAGATTAACTAAAAAAATCTAAGGACATAAAAGGCAATTAAAAAAAATAGTGTTGAGAGAGAAGACCCCCGCTCTAGAAGCAACAGAGTTAAGTAACCATTTCTCTAATTCTCAGTATACTCACTATATATTCTCATCTCCCTCACACTAATCCCAAATTTTTGATTCCAAATCCAAACTACACAAATTTCTCAACCCTCTCTCTCTCCTCCATTTCCCTTGGGGCTTCCGTTTCGCTTATTCTTTCTCTTCCATTTTCATGAACCTAACCCTATTCTCTCTCATCTCTCAGGTTTGTGTTCATCCCTTTCTCGATTCCACGCACACACTTTCGCTAAATCTAATCAATCGCTGATTTCGTTTTTCATCATCTTCTTGTTTATCGATTCCGTTTACTTTTATTAATCACCGATTATCGCTTAATCCACTTTAATTTCACCTTTTCTTCTTGTTGTTATTGTGCTTAATCTGATTATTTTAGTATTATTGTTTAAAAAAATCGAACTGATTATTTATTTATTTTTTAATTTTTTTTCTTCAGGCAGTGGTTTGAGAGTAGAGAAGATTAGGTTAAATGACAACGCTAAGATCGAATTGGCCTTCTAGGTTACGTCAACTTCTGTCAAGTGAAGGTGCAATTGGTCCTTCTATTAAGCTCGATTCTGAGCCTGTAAGTGTGTTTTTCTCTTCTATGGTTTTTATTTTGTGATATTGGTTAATAGGGTTTAGTGTGTGCTTGGATTCACTTATTTGAGCATGTACTGGTATTAAAGTTTTGTGAGACTGTTTGAGTGAACTTATTAAAAGAATCCGACTTTCTTCCTAAGTTGTTTTCAGCTTTCAGTTACGAAGCACTGACACAAACACGGGACACGACACTGTCAACGCAGTAAAAATTTGAAATTATGAATTGATTGTAGTAGTTATATGTATTGATATCATGTCGGACACCGACATATACGCGGGGCATGACACGTCAACACCAGTTAACATTTGAAAATATGAATTAATTGAACTTAGTCACATGTGTCGGTGTCGTGTTAAATGTGTTGGTGTTGTGTCAGACACTGAACACGTCTTCCATCAGAAATGTTGATACTACAAAGGTTTGATGTCGAACACTGACGTCATGGGTACTACAAAGGTTTGGTGACAGACATTGACGACATGGTAACACATGTAAAAATTTGAAAAAATAAATTAATTGAATGCAGTTACATGTGTCGGTGTCGTGTCGACAGATTTCTGACATTAGAGATGCCTTCTATCATACTTCCTCCGGTCACTATTATAAGCAAACAACTATTTTTTAGATTCATTCAATAAATCATGTATCTGGTTTATAATATAGGACAAATACATTTATTCAATGAATCTAAAATTTAGAGTTTTGCTGGTAATATTGTCCGGAGGGAGTAAGTGTCAATGCTATAGAGGTTTTCGGCTAATTTTCATATGTTCTGGAAGATAGTTTAATTTGTTTCAATATTATGCAAAAATTTGACTCCCGTTCACTTTTAACGACTTTGTGGTGATTTAAGGGTTTATTTGAACTTGTAACATATTATGAAAATAGTTCAATATATTGATACTATGTGAAGTTCACACTCGTTCCCTATTCTGTTGTAGAAACCACATATACATAAGCTCATATGTGATAGTCATTTAGTGAACAAATGCTTGATTAAGTTTTTCTATCCAAACATCCCTTTATGTATGTTTTTCAACTTTTTAGTTGTAGAAAAAACTTTTATTTTTAGGCAAGAAACAAGACATATATAAGCTCCTAAGAAAAACTTTTTTTTTTTTTGAATAAGGGCTTAATTAAGCTATTTATACAAGCAGACTTTAAAATGGCACTTGCCACCCAAAATTATGTTGCTTCATATGTGTATATTTTGTGTTTGTATTTGTATAGCACTTCTGTTTTAATCTAAAAGTTCACGAAGGCGTTTATGCGCAAGGGTAAATAAAGCAATATGAAGCATCATTAGTAATTTTGTATATCGCGTGCATTTAGAAATGATATAGTCAGGAAAACAAACTTTGCATTTGATTGATATTAGTTTTGCTGGAAGCCCCAAGTGTTATTGATTTCAAATTTCAAATAGGAAAATATATTTTTTGGCAAGTAATTGACATCAACCTTTAGGAAAATAAAAATGTTGTCTTTCTTATATGCTTTTTTGCTTTAAAGGAGAAATTTGTAGCTTGATAGAAATCAATGATACGTGTGAAAGTATGAAAAAGAGTGAGAAAATGTTGAGAGAAGACTAGTGCTGACTGTTACAGAAATGTTTACACGAAACTAAGCAAGCACAAATTCATGAGCCATCATCTAGTCCGCCCTTGTTTATCACACCCATATTTTGATATATAACATGCTTTGTTGCCTGATTTTCGTCATTTGTTTTATGCAAAGTTTTTCGTACAAATTCTCTTCTAGAGAAATAGTAACCATTGATTTCTGATTCTACCATGGTAACCAATTATGAAGTGTGTATCTGTGTCACATTTTTTAGTAACGCTGTTTACAACCTACTGACTTAGCATAAAACAGAAGTTTATTGCTGAAGTTGTATAAACCAAAGGAGTGTAGTTACTATAAAATATCTTATCCAATTATTTTTTATTTTGAAATAGCTTATTTAAATAGAAAAACTAGTTACTAGGTTTTGCTTGAGATGGGATACATAGGTAGGGAAACTATTATTGCATGTGATTAGATAATCAATTTTCCGTGCAGAATTTACTGATTGTTGGATTACTGGTTTTATAATATGTATTTTTTTTAATGGTGGATTTGAATTTAGTATGAGATTGACTGAATAGACTCTCTTAAGATCGTTTGAATATCAAAAAATCGTAAATCGTAAGATCCCACCAGAAACAAAGTTATTATATTATAATTAAGAAAAATAATTAATAACCAATAGTATTAACTATTAAAATAATTTGTCAGAAAAATAACTATCAAGATATATATGAAGTAATATATTAAATATACGATTTTTTTTAAAGAATATTAAATATAAGAATTATTAAGGATAAAAACAATCAAATAATTTAAAAAGAAGAGTACAGTTAGCAAATTACCATTAAAAATAAAAATTCTAGTAAAGAAAAGCATTAAAAATTAAAATAATATTAAGAATAGCAAGCAATTGGCTGGCACACTCATTGCGTGACTTTTCAGCAAGCAATATGGGTCAATGAAATCATAAATAAGATTTTATTTTATTTTTTTAACCAATAAATGAGCTTTTATTATTCCCAACGTGAAAGGCACGAACTGGGTCGAAAACGGGTCGCATGGGTTGAAAGGTGTGAAACTGGTGCGAAGAGATCACTGCTCCAGTGCTCCCACGATTGAAGGAGAAGAACGCGTGAGATCGTACGATCTAGACCCGTGCTTGACAACCTTGATAGAGAGGTTTCTGAAAAGAAAACTATGTACCATAACTTTGTAAATTATGAAGAAAGTTTGAACAGTATAAGCAACTCACTTCATTGACCTTCTGATTTTGGTTTGAGGATTTATATTTAATATTTGGAAAGTTTTGCTTTCTGCCATTACGATGTAATCAAACAGTAATTTCGAAAGTAGTAGTAGACACCTTGGACATAGTTACTTTGGTGTCTAATATTTTTTAAAAGCTTTTGTCTTACTGGACTTCAAGAATATAATTAAGTTAACATTACCTCAATATTTGATTAGGATACATTCTATCACTGACATATATTCTAATTGCTAATTTAATTAGTAATTTGCTAGTGCTGGTTTGATCAGGATTCAGGATTCAAACGCACAACACATGTTTTACATAAAGGAAAGTGATATGCCGATATATAATTAATTAATAATGCCCCACAAGCCTTATAGGTGTGCTTTTGTGGTGTTCCAAATCACTAAATATAGGATGATTAAATACTATTAAGTAGTTGTATGCCTTTAGGATTCGGCATTTCTTTTATGCATGGAGAGTGGCAAGTTCCTTAGGATGTTCGGTTAAATTGTGGGATCCATTTGCATATACTCCTTTTGTTGGAATTATTATTGAGTGGCAGGTTTTCTTTTTCTATAAGTTTGATTAATTAATATGATTGTTCCTCAGTCAAAATTGATTACAACGAGCAATTCATGACGTCAATTATGTATTTTCTTCAACCACATTCCATAAGTTTTGTACTCTTGGATTTATTTGTATGCATTTTTCATCTTTGTGGATACATATATAATTGTATCTATACATGTATTGTCATATGTTTCCCCCTTATCCATATATTGTCATCTAAATTTGGTGATTATTTGGTTCCAGCCTCCTAAAGTCAAAGCGTTCATTGAGAAGGTCATCCAGTGTCCGTTACAAGATATAGCTATACCACTATCTGGCTTTCGGTGGGAGTACGACAAGGTAATATTACTCTAAAATTCTGCTTGTTTATATGTGCGAAAAAAAAGTCTGCTTGTTTTGCTGCACCAAGTAATTTTATTATCACAGTACCTTATACATTGCTTTTCACCTCAGGGGAATTTTCATCACTGGAGACCATTGCTGCTTCATTTTGATACATACTTCAAGACTTATTTGTCGTGTAGAAATGACCTCACTTTGTTAGATAATCTAGAAGTTGACAGCCCATTACCAAAACATGACATTCTGCAAATATTGCGGGTGATGCAAATAATTTTAGAGAACTGTCCAAATAAGAGCACCTTTGATGGCATAGAGGTTAGTTGGACAGATATTTATTTTTATATTTTTATATTTTTTTATGAGGAAAGTTGGACAGGCTTCCTTTTTAATTCTGGTCTTGATTATTTAATTTTATTTTTATGGTACTAAATTTTACTACTTTGTATTTTCTCAGCATTTCAAGCTTTTGCTAGCATCAACCGATCCCGAGATTCTTATTGCTGCTTTAGAGACTCTTTCTGCACTTGTAAAAATTAATCCCTCTAAGCTTCATGGAAATGCAAAGATGGTTAGCTGTGGTTCAGTGAACAGCTCTCTCTTATCGCTAGCACAGGGATGGGGAAGCAAGGAGGAGGGACTGGGATTGTACTCTTGTGTAATGGCAAATGAGAAAGCCCAAAATGAAGCACTAAGCTTGTTTCCTTCTGATGTAGAGATTGGTGGTGATCAATCTAATTATCGCATAGGTACCACTCTTTATTTTGAATTACATGGACCTAGTGCACAAAGTGAAGAACACAGTGCAGATACATCTTCCACCGGCATGAGAGTCATACATATGCCAGATTTACATCTCCGCAAAGAAGACGATTTGTCATTGTTGAAGCAATGCATTGAACAATATAACATTCCTTCAGAGCTCAGATTTTCGTTGCTCTCTAGAATTAGATATGCTCATGCCTTTCGGTCTCCTAGGATATGCAGGCTTTACAGCAGGATATGCCTACTTTCTTTCATTGTGCTGGTTCAATCTGGCGATGCTCATGATGAACTTGTGTCCTTTTTTGCTAATGAACCGGAATATACAAATGAGTTAATTAGAATTGTGCGATCTGAAGAAACCATATCTGGATCTATCAGAACACTCGCAATGCTTGCATTAGGAGCCCAGTTGGCAGCATATACTTCATCGCATGAAAGGGCACGGATACTTAGTGGATCTAGTTCCAGTTTTGCCGGTGGGAACCGCATGATACTTCTGAATGTGCTCCAGAGGGCTATCTTGTCATTGAAAAATTCTAGCGATCCATCGACCCTTGCCTTTGTTGAGGCACTTCTTCAGTTTTATTTGCTTCATGTGGTTTCAACGTCAACTTCTGGGAGTAGTATTAGAGGTTCTGGTATGGTACCTACATTCTTGCCGCTTCTGGAGGATTCTGATCCTGCACATGTTCATTTAGTGTGTTTTGCTGTGAAAACCCTTCAGAAGCTTATGGATTATAGTAGCTCGGCTGTATCTTTGTTTAAAGAGTTGGGGGGCATTGAGCTTTTGTCTCAGAGATTATGGAAAGAAGTGCAAAGAGTCATTGAATTAGTTGGAGAAAACGATAACATGTTCATCGCTGGTGAAAGTTCAAGGCATAGTACTGATCAATTGTACTCCCAGAAGAGGCTCATAAAGGTCTCCCTCAAGGCACTTGGTTCTGCAACATATGCACCTGCAAACGCCACAAGATCTCAATATTCTAACGACAATTCATTGCCTGCTACTCTATGCTTAATATTTCAGAATGTAGATAAGTTTGGAGGTGATGTTTACTACTCAGCTGTTACTGTCATGAGCGAAATAATCCATAAAGATCCTACATGTTTTTCTATTCTGCATGATATGGGTCTTCCCGATGCATTTTTGTCATCAGTTGGATCTGAACTGCTTCCTTCATCAAAGGCTTTGACATGTATTCCGAATGGTCTTGGGGCCATATGTCTCAATGCCAAAGGGCTAGAGGCCGTTAGAGAATCTTCGTCACTGCGGTTCCTTGTTGATATTTTCACTAGCAAAAAGTACGTCTTAGCCATGAATGAGGCTATTGTTCCTTTAGCAAATGCTGTTGAGGAACTTCTACGTCACGTGTCCTCATTGAGAAGCACTGGTGTGGATATTATCATTGAAATCATCCATAAGATTGCATCTTTTAGTGATGAAAATGGTAGAGGATTATCTGGAAAAGCTAATGAAGGTACTGCAATGGAAACAGATTCTGAAGTCAAAGAGAATGAAGGCCATGGTTGCGTTGCAGGCACTTCATATTCAGCTGCAGAAGGCATAAGTGATGATCAGTTTATTCAGCTCTGTGTCTTTCATTTGATGGTATTGATTCATAGGACTATGGAAAATTCTGAAACATGCCGGCTATTTGTGGAGAAATCAGGAATTGAATCTTTGTTGAAGTTGTTATTACGACCCACTATTGCTCAATCCTCAGAAGGCATGTCCATTGCTTTACACAGCACCATGGTATTTAAGGGATTTGCTCAACATCACTCAACTTCTCTGGCACGAGCCTTCTGTTCCTCTCTTAAAGAGCACTTGAAGAAAGCATTAGCTGGGTTTAGCGCAGCTTCTGAACCTTTGTTGCTGGATCCTAGAATGACAAATGATGGTGGCATATTTTCGTCCCTTTTCCTTGTTGAGTTCCTACTATTCCTTGCTGCAGCGAAAGACAACCGGTGGGTGAGTGCGTTGCTTACAGAATTTGGAAATGGCAGTAAGGATGTCCTCGAAGACATTGGGAGTGTCCACCGTGAAATTCTGTGGCAAATTGCTCTACTTGAAAATAAGAAACATGGGATTGAAGAAGAGGGTTCTTGTTCTTCTGATTCCCAACAGGCAGAACGTGATGCAAGTGAAACCGAGGAGCAAAGGATCAATTCTTTCAGGCAGTTACTTGATCCATTACTGAGGAGGAGGACATCAGGATGGAGCATTGAATCTCAGTTTTTTGACCTTATAAACATGTATCGAGATTTGGGTCGTTCCACTGGTTTCCAACATCGATCAATTTCTGCTGGGCCGAACATACGGTCAAGCTCCAGTAACCAGTTGCATCATTCTGGGTCTGACGATAATGCTGAGTCTGTTAATAAGAAGGAATCTGACAAGACTAGGTGTTATTATAGCTCTTGTTGTGACATGGTCAGATCACTTTCATTTCACATTGCCCATTTGTTCCAAGAGTTGGGAAAAGTAATGTTGCTACCATCACGTCGACGTGATGATATTGTGAATGTAAGTCCTGCTTCAAAATCAGTGGCTTCTACTTTGGCATCAATTGCTCTAGATCATATGAATTATGGGGGCCATGTAAATCATTCAGGAACAGAAGAGTCCATATCAACCAAGTGTCGGTATTTTGGGAAAGTGATTGACTTCATAGATAGTATGCTAATGGAGAGGCCAGATTCATGCAATCCTGTTCTGTTGAATTGCTTGTATGGACGTGGAGTTATTCAATCTGTATTGACCACCTTTGAAGCTACCAGTCAGCTGCTCTTTTCAGTTAATCGGGTCCCTGCCTCGCCTATGGATACTGATGATGCAAATGCAAAGCAAGATGACAAGGAGGATACAAATAACTCATGGATTTATGGTTCTTTAGCTAGTTATGGGAAATTGATGGACCATCTAGTAACCTCCTCTTTTATATTATCATCATTCACAAAGCATTTGCTTGCACAGCCCCTTACAAATGGTGACACACCTTTCCCAAGGGACCCTGAGACTTTTATGAAAGTCCTCCAATCCACAGTGTTGAAGATCGTGCTTCCTGTTTGGACTCATCCCCAGTTTGGTGACTGTAGTTATGAATTTATTTCTGCAGTTATCTCCATCATTAGGCATGTCTATTCAGGGGTTGAAGTAAAAAATGTAAATGGCAGTGGTGCTTCTCGTATTACTGGACCGCCTCCTAATGAAACAACTATTTCTACCATTGTAGAGATGGGTTTTTCGCGGTCTAGAGCAGAGGAAGCTTTGAGGCATGTTGGGTCGAATAGTGTAGAGTTGGCGATGGAGTGGTTGTTCTCACATCCAGAAGAAGTACAAGAAGATGATGAACTTGCTCTTGCACTTGCAATGTCCCTTGGGAACTCTGAATCAGACACCAATGATGCCGTTCCAAATGCAAATGAAAATGAAGCTGTTCAACAGCTTGAAGAAGAGACAGTACAGTTTCCTTCTGTTGATGAGTTGTTATCTACTTGCACAAAACTTCTGATGAAAGAACCTCTTGCTTTTCCTGTCCGCGACTTACTTGTGATGGTATGCTCTCAGGATGATGGTAAACATAGATCTAGTGTTGTCTTATTTATTGTTGACCGAATCAAAGAGTGTGGTTTGGTTTCTAGCAATGAAAATTACACCATGCTGGCTACTCTTTTTCATGTTCTTGCTTTAATTCTTAATGAGGATACTGTGGCACGGGAAGCTGCTTCCAAGAGTGGATTGATCAAAATTGCCTCTGATCTACTCTACCAGTGGGATTCTAGGGATTCTAGTCTTGATGGCAAGGAGAAACAGCAGGTGCCAAAATGGGTCACAGCTGCTTTTCTTGCCTTAGACAGGTTGCTGCAGGTGGATCAAAAATTAAATTCTGATATTACAGAGCAGTTGAAGAAGGAAGTTGTGAATAACCAGCAAGCATCAATTACTATTGATGAAGATAGGCAAAACAAGTTACAGTCTGCATTGGGGCTCTCAATGAAGTATGCCGATATACATGAGCAGAAGAGACTTGTTGAGATTGCGTGTAGTTGTATGAAGAATCAACTTCCCTCCGACACAATGCACGCTGTTCTGCTTTTATGTTCCAATCTTACAAGGAATCATTCTGTTGCGCTTGCCTTTTCGGATGCTGGTGGTTTAAGTCTACTTCTTTCGTTGCCAACAAGTAGTCTCTTCTCTGGGTTTGACAATGTTGCTGCCAGTATTGTCCGTCATATTCTTGAAGATCCACAGACACTCCGTCAAGCAATGGAATCCGAGATAAAACACAATCTTTTAACTGTGCCTAACCGGCATCCAAATGGAAGGGTCAATCCTCGCAATTTTCTTTCAAATTTAGCTTCTGTGATTGCTCGGGATCCAGCAGTTTTTATGCAAGCTGCACAATCCGTGTGCCAGGTTGAAATGGTAGGTGAAAGACCTTACATTGTCTTGCTGAAAGATAAAGACAAAGTGAAGGAGAAAGAAAAGGATAAGTATAAATCATTGGAGAAAGAAAAAGTACAGAATGGTGATGGTAAGGTTGGTGTTGGGCATACAAACACAGCAGGTTCTGGCAATGGCCATGGCAAAATTCACGATTCAAACACCAAGAGTGTCAAAGGTCATAGAAAACCTAGTCAAAGTTTTATTGATGTGATAGAACTGCTGCTTGAATCTATATGCACTTTTATTCCCCCCTTGAAGGATGATGTTGACCCAAATGTTCTTCCTGGAACCACAGCATCAAGTGCCATGGACATTGATGTCTCTATGAATAAGGGAAAAGGAAAAGCAGTCGCTACTGTGTCTGACGGAAATGAAACCAGTAGTCAAGAAGATTCTGCATCACTTGCGAAAATTGTCTTTATTTTGAAGCTTTTGACAGAGATATTATTGTTTTATTCATCATCAGTTTATGTTCTACTTCGACGAGATGCTGAATTGAGCAGCAGTAGGGTCACTTATCAGAAGAGTCCTGTTGGTATAAGCATCGGTGGAATATTCTACCACATTCTTCATAATTTTCTTCCATATTCTCGAAACTCCAAAAAGGACAAGAAAGTTGACGGTGATTGGAGGCAGAAACTAGCAACCAGGGCCAACCAGTTTATGGTGGCTGCTTGTGTCCGTTCCACAGAGGCTAGGAAGAGGATTTTTAGTGAGATTAGTTCCATCATCAATGAATTTGTTGATTGTCATGGCGTTAAGCATCCAGGCAATGAAATTCTGGTTTTTGTTGATCTGATTAATGATGTTTTGGCTGCTCGCACACCTTCTGGTTCATGCATCTCAGCTGAGGCCTCTGCCACTTTTATTGATGTTGGTTTGGTTAAATCTTTTACTCGTACTCTTCAAGTTTTGGACCTGGATCATGCTGATTCATCTAAAGTTGCAACTGGTATTATTAAAGCTCTTGAGTTGGTTAGCAAGGAGCATATCCATTCAGCTGATTCTAATGCAGGGAAAGCAAAACCTGATCAACAACCCGGACGAATAGATAATATTGGTGATATGTCTCAGTCTATGGAAACGACTTCTCAAGCCAATCATGGTACTCGTCAGGCTGATCAAGTAGGGCCTTACACAGGTCAGACTTATGGTGGGTCTGAAGCTGTTACCGATGACATGGAACATGATCAAGATCTTGATGGGAACTTTGCTCCTTCTAACGAGGATGATTACATGCATGAAAATTCCGAGGATGCACGAGATGTTGAAAATGGAATGGAAAGTGTAGGTCTACAATTTGAAATCCAACCTCATGGCCAAGAGAATCTTGACGAAGATGACGACGAGGATGATGATATGTCTGGAGATGAAGGTGAAGATGTAGATGAAGACGAGGATGATGAAGAACATAATGACTTGGAACATGAAGTCCATCACTTGCCACATCCTGACACAGATCAAGATGACCATGAGATTGATGATGATGAGTTTGATGATGAAGTGATGGAAGAAGATGATGAGGAAGACGAGGAAGATGAGGATGGTGTTATACTGCGACTTGAGGAGGGCATTAATGGAATTAATGTTCTCGACCACATTGAGGTTCTTGGCAGAGATAATAACTTTCCAAATGAAGCTTTTCATGTAATGCCAGTTGAAGTTTTCGGTTCTAGACGCCCAGGGAGGACAACATCTATTTATAATCTTCTGGGAAGAACTGGTGATACTGCTACGCCTTCCCGCCACCCACTCTTGGTTGATCCTTCTTCCTCATTCCCCCCATCTACGGGGCAGTCAGGTTAGTTTCTTCACACATTTATTGCACTTTGATATATTATTCCATAATGAGTTTTTTTTCTTATTTCATTCATTGTTATTTTCCTGTTTTTATGTAGTTTTAATGACTGTTGTTTTTGGTATCTTGCTAAATTTCCAGATAGTCTTATGGAGAACAACACATCAGGTTTGGATAATATATTTCGATCATTGAGAAGTGGACGCCATGGAAATCGTATGAACTTGTGGACTGATAATACCCAACAGAGTGGTGGATCAAACACCAGTGCTGTACCACAAGGCCTTGAGGAGTTGCTTGTCTCTCAATTAAGGCAACAAACCCCTGAAAACTCACCTAATCAGGATGTTGCAGAAGCAGGTTCTCATGGTAATGTTGAAACCAGCCAGGCACAAGATTCAGGCGCTGCAATGCCAGAAATCCCTGTTGAGAGTAATGCTATCCAAGGAGTTAGTATAACTACTACAATAATTGATAACAGTAATGATGCTGTTATCAGACCTGCAGGGACAGGAGAGCAAACAAATGTATCAAACACTCACTCACCGGCTGCTGAGATGCCATTCGAGCATAATGATGGTGCTTTGAGGGATGTTGAAGCTGTGAGCCAGGAGAGTGGTGGTAGCGGAGCAACTTTTGGGGAAAGCCTCCGGAGCCTAGATGTTGAGATTGGAAGTGCTGATGGCCATGATGATGGTGGGGAAAGACAGGTTTCTGCAGACAGAATAGCTGGTGATTCACAGGCTGCACGATCAAGAAGAGCAAATATGCCTCCTGGTCATTTCCCCCCTGTTATTGGAAGAGATACACCCCTTCACAGTGTTGCTGAAGTTTCTGAGAATTCCAGTCGTGATGCAGATCAAGTGAGTCCAGCAGCAGAGCAGCAAGTGAATAGTGATGCTGGATCAGGAGCAATTGATCCTGCTTTTCTAGAGGCTCTTCCTGAGGAGCTGCGTGCTGAAGTCCTCTCTGCACAGCAAGGTCAAGTGGCTCAGCCACCAAATGTCGAATCTCAGAACTCTGGGGATATTGACCCAGAGTTCCTTGCTGCCCTCCCTGCAGATATTCGAGCAGAAGTTCTAGCTCAACAGCAAGCACAGAGGTTAAATCAGTCTCAGGAGTTGGAAGGTCAACCTGTAGAAATGGATACAGTCTCAATAATTGCAACGTTTCCTTCAGATTTACGAGAAGAGGTAAGTTAATGAACTGACAGCAATTTGTAATAAAGTGTGATGTGATTGTATCTGATTTTTGTCTTTTCTTATTTTCTTCAGGTTCTGTTAACTTCATCTGATAACATCCTTGCCAATCTTACACCTGCCCTTGTCGCCGAGGCAAATATGTTGCGGGAGAGGTATGCACACCGTTATAGTCGTACCCTCTTTGGTATGTATCCAAGAAGCCGTAGAGGTGAGACTTCAAGACGTGATGGCATTGGTTCTGGCCTAGATGCAGTTGGGGGGCCTATTTCTTCACGCCGGTCCAGTGGAACTAAGGTTGTTGAAGCTGATGGAGCTCCACTAGTTGATACGGAAGCCTTACATGGCATGGTTCGGTTATTTCGCATGGTGCAGGTAGTAATTTATGATATGAAGAAGCCCTTCTAAATGACTCTTATTATATTAGCTATAATTTTTCTTTTAATTTTGCAGCCACTCTACAAAGGCCAATTGCAGAGGCTACTTTTAAATCTTTGTGCTCATAGTGAAACAAGAATCTCTTTGGTGAAAATTCTGATGGACTTGCTAATGCTTGATGTGAGAAGATCTGTCAGTTCATTTGGCACTGTTGAGCCACCGTATAGATTATATGGTTGTCAGAGCAATGTAATGTATTCACGCCCTCAGTCTTTTGATGGTAAGAATACTTGATTATTTTATTCAACTGTCCTAGGGAACATAATTTTTAAGTTGGTGCTTGCAAACTTGAGTCTTCCCAAATAAGCAATCTTCAAAGCAGCTTTCTTTATTCTGTTTTTTTTTTTGGATAAATTGGCCAGTAATATTGTCTGGGGCACTTTGTTTCGTTATTTAATAATAAATCAGTTTATGAATACCTTTCATATTGTTTAATCACACAGGAGTGCCCCCACTGCTGTCTCGACGAGTTCTTGAAACCCTCACCTATCTTGCTCGTAATCATCTATATGTGGCAAAGAGTTTGCTTCAGTCTAGGCTTCCTCATCCTGAGATTAAAGAACCAAATAACACTAGTGATGCACGTGGCAAAGCCGTGATGGTTGTTGAAGATGAAGTCAATATAGGTGAAAGTAATGGAGGGTACATCTCTATTGCAATGCTTTTGGCTCTTTTGAACCAGCCACTTTATTTGAGGAGCATAGCTCATCTTGAACAGGTGATAATTTGGTTGGTTTTATTGCCGTATATGCTATTCGATTCAATATGCATACACAATGCTGACATGTATACCTGTGCTTGTGTTTTCAGCTGCTAAATTTACTGGATGTAATCATTGATAGTGCTGTAAGCAAGTCCAATCCATCTGATAAATCCTTGATTTCAACTCCAAAGCCATCGTCGGGTCCTCAAATTTCTGGTGTTGTGGCAGAAACAAATGCAGGTTCTGGTGATGCATCTAATACAGTTAACGATTCATCCAAACCCACACCCGTTGATAATATTATAGAATCTGAGTCTCAGAGTGTATTGAGTAACTTGCCACAATCTGAACTCCGGCTCTTGTGCTCGTTGCTTGCACATGAAGGGTATGCTTATAGGCCTTTGCTTCTTGATTTGTGCTGGTCCATTTTTGTCTCTACTTTTGCTAATATGCCTAGTTTTATTTTATTTTATTTATCTTGTCTAGGAGTTCCTGGTTCTGGTTGAGAGTAGGGATGATAAATAATTACTTAGGAGAGCTCCTAAGTAATTTTACAATCAGTTATGCTGGTTTTGTTTTCTCTGCATTTTCTTGATTTTTTTATAACCACAATCCGAAATAACTTTACAATCAGTAATGTTGGTTTTGTTATCGATGTACATTTTCTTACTTTTGTACCAACTCCACAACTGGTATCATTCATCATCAGACCAGATTGTTCTTGCTATTATTGTTGTAGTGACATGTTTACAATGTTAATGTTTTAGTGATGCTGGGGTAGATCTGATATTTTATGCATTTCTTTCAGTTTGTCAGATAATGCATATACTCTTGTTGCGGTGGTAGTGAAGAAATTGGTGGCCATTGCTCCAACTCATTGTCAGCTTTTTGTCACTGAGCTGGCTGAAGCAGTTCAAAACTTGACATCTTCTGCAATGGCCGAGTTACGTATCTTCAGTGAAGCTATGAAAGCTCTTCTTAGTACTACATCTACAGATGGAGCTGCAATTTTGAGAGTCTTGCGAGCCTTGAGTTCCCTTGTCACCTCACTAACCGAGGATCATGGTGACAGAGTCAATCCTGCTGCTCTTTCTGAGGTTTGGCAAATCAATTCAGCATTAGAACCATTGTGGCAGGAGCTGAGCTGTTGCATAAGCAAGATAGAGTCCTACTCCGAGTCTACATCTGAGTTTGTCACCCCATCTAGTTCCTCTGCTTCTCAACCAGCTGGTACCATGCCTCCACTTCCAGCTGGCTCTCAAAATATCTTGCCATTCATAGAATCTTTCTTTGTGGTTTGTGAGAAATTGCATCCCGCACAGCCAGGTGCTAGTCATGACTCAAATATTCCTGTTATTTCTGACGTTGAGAATGCCAGTACATCCGAATCTCCGCAGAAAGTATCCGGAGCTGCTGTGAAAGTAGATGAGAAAAATATGGCTTTTGTCAAGTTCTCAGAGAAACACAGGAAGCTTCTAAATGCTTTTATAAGGCAAAATCCTGGTTTGCTTGAAAAATCCTTCTCACTCATGCTGAAGGTTCCAAGATTTATCGATTTTGATAACAAGCGCGCTCACTTCCGATCACAAATTAAGCATCAGCATGACCATCACCATAGCCCGTTAAGAATATCTGTAAGAAGGGCATATGTTCTAGAAGATTCTTATAACCAACTTCGCATGAGACCAACTCAAGATTTGAAGGGAAGGTTGACTGTTCACTTTCAAGGGGAGGAAGGTATCGATGCAGGAGGACTTACAAGGGAGTGGTATCAATTGTTGTCCAGAGTTATTTTTGACAAGGGAGCATTGCTTTTTACTACAGTGGGCAACGAGTCAACATTTCAACCAAACCCTAACTCTGTTTATCAAACAGAACATTTATCTTATTTCAAGTTTATTGGTAGAGTGGTGAGTGTGTTTGCAACTGCTCTTAATGCTTGCTGTTGGTCATATGTGATTCTTACTTACCGCTTTCTCATTATCCAGGTTGGTAAAGCACTATTTGATGGTCAACTTTTGGATGTTCATTTTACTCGCTCATTCTACAAGCACATACTTGGGGTCAAGGTTACATATCATGATATTGAAGCCATTGACCCTGACTATTTCAAAAATTTGAAATGGATGCTTGAGGTAAGTGCAATTTACATAGTACCCCTCATTTCAGTATTGTCACCACATTTTGTTAATTGTTAATGTGATAATATCTTGTTTCTGGTCTAATTGCAGAATGATATCAGTGATGTTCTGGATCTTACTTTTAGCATTGATGCAGATGAGGAAAAATTGATCTTATATGAACGGACAGAAGTATTGACTGTGCCCTTAAACTTTTTGATATTGTATATTGGATAGTGCATTTTTAGTCTAATCTTGACGAACATGTCTAGGTGACTGATTATGAGTTGATTCCGGGCGGACGGAATATCAAAGTTACTGAAGAGAACAAGCATCAGTATGTTGATTTGGTTGCTGAGCATCGGTTGACAACTGCTATTCGACCTCAAATAAATGCTTTCTTGGAAGGGTTCAGTGAATTAATTCCCAGAGAGTTGATATCCATATTCAATGACAAAGAGCTTGAATTATTGATCAGTGGGCTTCCTGATATTGATTGTAAGACTTTCATTGTTCTCCATTCCTTTTATTGATGTCTTTATTCTTTCTTTTCTTTCCCTGCCTGCTGTGTTCATGAGTATTTGTATTGCATGAAAGGGAAGGTTTAACAGTTGTGCATTTTATTTCAGTGGATGACTTGAGAGCAAATACAGAATATTCTGGATATAGTGCTGCATCGCCGGTTATTCAATGGTTTTGGGAGGTTGTTCAAGGCTTAAGCAAAGAAGACAAGGCTCGCCTTTTGCAATTTGTAACTGGCACATCCAAGGTAGCTGAAAGAGTTTTGAGTATTCTAATATTTTATCAACTCAAATACTGTGTGTTTTTCATGGTCTGTGAACAAAGAATGAGTTCTGTAATACGCTAGCTACTGTCAATTAACCCATTTTATGAGCCATCAATTTATTTGTGATGGATTTTAGTCAGTATCGAGTCTCACATGATTAAGCAGAATATGTAGTTTGCTTTTTACATAAATGTAATTTTATGTTACACTGGTAATCTGAGTGATCTTGAGGACTATGCTTTTGTCTGTTTCCTTCGGAAGATGAGGACCTCTTTGCCTTTATTTCCATTGTTTATCTTCACTTATATAAGAATATCACCTTGTTTTAGTTTCCAAATTCACAATTGTGTACAAATCTTTTAATGAGGAGTTGATGGGCATCAGTTTTGTTAATATTACTGAAAACAAAATCAGGAAACGATTTTCCAAAACTGAACAGAACATAGTATTCGTTATCCTACATGATGCAAAATGAATGTCATAGATACCTAAACTAGTAGAGCCGTTAACATTTACAATGCAATTTGAGGTTCTGATTTTCATCACTGATGTTTCAGGTGCCTTTGGAAGGTTTTAGTGCTCTTCAAGGAATTTCAGGCTCCCAGAAATTTCAGATACATAAAGCATATGGAAGTCCTGATCACTTGCCTTCTGCTCATACTTGGTACATCTTTTTGCCCTATGAAATTCACTCCGTATATAATACATATTTAATATCTGTTTGGATCATTTATAGCTGACATGCAATGTTATCACTTGATCATCATCACCATTGCCACCACAATCATTACTGTTATTTGATTTGAAACTAATTAAACATGAAATTTTCTTTGTGCAGTTTCAATCAATTGGATTTGCCGGAGTATCCATCTAAACAACATTTGGAAGAAAGGTTACTGCTAGCGATTCATGAAGCAAGCGAGGGATTTGGATTTGGTTAAGATTTGTATTTGTATTACATTTTAGCTTAGGAGTTTATTTCAGAATAGAATTGAGTGGTACAGGGGTTTGAATATTTTTAAATATCTTGTCTATATGTTGTACAGTAGTATCTTCGCAATAGAAAATGCCCCTTTGGCAGTTTTTCAATTAACTGCTTTGCTCCGTTATGATTTATTGTTCATTTCTGCAACTTTAATTAGCCGTGCTTTACGAAATCAAGCTGGCAGCTTCAATGAAAAAAGTTACTTGTCCTAGTGATTAATTAGCTTATATTTCACATAAAGACACTTGAGTAACTTTAGAAATCCCATAATCATTGAATGATCCTAAAGTGGTCTTAGGTGGTAAACCCCATATTTTAGTTTGATCTTTATATTATTGTAAACTATTCCTTAAAAGATGCGGGGAGATTGCTATGATTAAACTAAATCTACCACTTTTTGTTGACATCTTGTTACTCTTTTAGGAAAACATATTTCTATTCATTTTCTTAACAGGAAGATGAACAAGATTTACACATATTTGTATTCTAATCATCTTTACACACAAGCAGCAGCTGTGCCATTCTAGTTTGGATGAGTTTGACGGAGGTGGATACTTGTAAAGATAATCTATCAGACACTCAAATTAGTATGTTTTAACCTTCGTTAAGAGAACGGAAAAAATATTTACATGTATGATCCATCTTTTATACATGCTAGGCCACCACTTAAACCTGGTATCTGTCTTTGTTTCGAGGTACCTACTATTCTTGGTTAACTAGAATTTTCTGTCGGCCTTACTACCGAAGTGGTAAAAGAGTTACTTTGAAAAGTCACACTATTAACCTTTTGCTTTTGGTACATGAAAATCTCATCGATGGTGCAACTCTTTTTTTGTTTTTTTTTGTTTTTTGACAGGCACTATTTATTTTAATTAAACCATTAAATGAGATAAATTTAAAAATAAAAATAAAAATAAAAACTTGACCTGACTTTACTTTTAAAATCCTTGTTTTCATTAATGAAAATTAGATGTCATATTTGTGGGAATCGGTTTGTCGTGGCCATATAGACCTTGAGGACATGGGAATATGCTAGGTGGTTTCATTATGCGGAGGAGACCCATAAAGTATATATGATCCTGACAATATACTATACTAAATCAGGGCAATTACAGAGACTTCTTATGTTAGGTGGAAGTTTTAGGATATAGTTTTCCATTATTTTTTTAAAAGGCAATAGTTGAGAGTTGTACGTCTACTAATCAGAGATTCATCATAAGACTAAAGAAAAATATGTTGTCACCACTTCTAGACCTAGTAAATGTGATTTGGTGACGAACCAAACAAAAGTTCATGGGTATAGACTGAGTTGCTTCTGACATTGTTGTAGAAAAAGGGACGAATGAATGAATCAAATTTACATAGTATGAGGGTGATTCTAAGATGGTGTTAGTATAAAACTAAGAAAATACTTATAAGAATTGATCAGTATTGGATGCACTGCATATACTAATAAGATACATTTTTTGTTGTTGTTATATTTACCGTTACAACTTCATAGTTGAATGTGCATGACTTGAAGCAATTGAAACATGATAGTAGTTGTTTACATGCGATTTCGTCTTTTCATGTAGACTTGATAACTTCTTCAATATTTTCATTTAAAAATAAATGGTATAATAATAGTATGAGTAAAAGTGCCACAAATATTATATTAGGATGATCCTCTAAAGCAATAAGATAAAAGAGTGTGATACTAAATTCATTAAGGGCAGGAGTGACCAAGTATGTTTAGAAGTCTAAGGCTTTGTTTGTGAGTTTGGAGGGGAGGGCTTTGGAGGGTGTGAAATATAGAAGAAAATGGAGAAATCTTTTACATTTTATCAAAGAGTACATTTTTAGAGAATGATAAGTTAATGCTTATGATTAATATATTTTTTATTTTAAGAATATTATAACAGCATAGATTTATTTTGAAGAATTCATACAAATCCTCTAAAACCCTCCATAACCTTCCTCCAATAGAATTTTTGAGTTCTCTCAAATAAGGAAGATTATGTATTATGAAGAAAAACATTTAAAACTCTATTCGTTTGAATTGCTTAACCCTTAAACCAAAACCAGTGTAATATCTAATGTGCACTAGTTGACATGGAAGAGTGAAACAAAGTCATAAGTATAACTTATGGTGACATTTAGCATGGGAAAGGGAAGTTCTTTCCCATCATGGAAAAATTTAACCACAACCATTGATTTAATAGTTTTTTATTTGGATGACTTAGATCTATGACTTGGTAATTGTTGTAACTTTTTGATGGTTACATGGTGGACCAAAAAAACCGACCCCACCATTGATTAAATAACAATTTATTATTTATTTTATTGAATTTTTTTTATTAATTCATGGGCTTTAGAAATCACATATCTACTCTTCATCATTCTTCACCATCATCGCTAAAAATCTTACATCTACTCTTCATCATCAAGATCCATGGTTCCTCAGTGATAACAACAGTCTAAAAGTCATGCGCTTTATTCACAATTTGCTTCCTGGAAAATGCAATGTTGTGGTTAAAACAACTTCACACTTCAAGTTTTCTCTTCATCATCAAAGCAACTTATCCCATATCTTAATTGTAATTGAATAGTAGTGTGAACTTAATGTTTGAGTTGAGTGGATAGGTTTTCTTCTTCTTCTTAAACTTCCTGGTAGATCTACAATTTAGAACTTAAAAAGAAAATTAGGAAAATCTTGTACTTGACTTTTTGTTGACAACATGAAACAAAAATAACAACCCAATCAAAAAATTAAAAAAATAATTAACAGTAACACCTTTTTTTTTGGAAAGAAGTAACAGCTACACTTGTATTTTTTTTAACGATTTTATCATTTATTTTGAATTCACTTTAAATAAATTAACGCATTTAACGTCTCGTTTCTCATCATTCTTTTTTATTTTATCAAAATCAATTTGTGTCCAAAAAATCAGAATCCCAATTTTTATTTTACGTGCCACAAACTACGACCACCAGATCCGAATAGGCCACCACTGAGTTTGCATCTTGTGGCGGCCGACGGCCACACGACTACCTATGGAACCACCAATAAGAGTTGTTTTTGCTGGTTTCTCAACATTAACATTTGCAGTTGGATTCACGTGACAGACAACTAAACACGGAGCAAGACAAAGATTTTTCCGTCGTTGAACTTGTATAAAATATGGTGGAGGAAATAGAGAAGAAGAACAACAAGAAAGATGCAGAGAAGAAGAACCGAGCATT
>Ga0228711_1001974_pt1 | contig 31063 bp, 13 predicted proteins | sample MedpolnodulmetaG_2_FD_177996 | JGI IMG/M metagenome (GOLD analysis project Ga0228711, IMG submission 177996) | Root nodule microbial communities from Medicago polymorpha collected in Santa Monica, California, United States - brown nodules | ecosystem: Host-associated > Plants > Roots > Nodule... | reverse complement strand
GTCAAAAATACGTCAAAATTATATCTATTAAGGACGAAAAACAAAATAAAAAATTTTGTGAGGATGAAAACATTCAGTTTAATTTTATAGGGACTAAAATCAAAATTCGTTATATTTATAGGGACGAAAAACTTATTTAACCATTTTTTCAATATATGATTTTTATTTTTGATTTGATACACTAACACATATCTTTAGGGCAAATGCTATCACTTTCCTAATAATAATTACTAAAAGATTATTTTCTAAAAAAAAATTATTACAATAAATGTAACACAAAATTATTAGTTTTCCCACATTTTTTTTATTAATTAATGCATAAACATTTTAATATAAATTTCTTAAAATAATAATAATTTAGAGTCATTTTTTTTGCAATTACAAATTTTTTCTTTAAACTATATAAAAATGGTGGAAGTTATTGCAGCTTTTTTCAGCCATTAATTTGAACAACTACCACTGCTACTTCACCTTGACCTTGATACTTGCATTGGGTTGTGAGGTTATAGTTGGAAATTCAAAAAGGTTTGAACTTTCAGTTCACCGAACGTTCTTTGTGTTTCAATGACTGTTGGGTAGTTGTGGATCACTAAATTCTTTGTCTTGTTACTGTTTTCAGAATCAGATTCCAAGGAACTTGTGTTTTGTTCTTTCTGAGGTTGTTGGCAAATTCAGCTGTCAGCTTTTTACTTTTTTTGAGTCTGAAATTCTCAATTTTTTTATATTTGCTGAGTTTTTTTCTGCTTGCAAATGATTCTGCTGCTGAGAGTTGAAAATACTGATTATTGTGATGGGTTGTAATGGGATTGAACATTTGTGTAAAGAAGTAGTAGAAGATGAAAAGGGTCTAAGAAAAATGGATGATGATAAGTTGGTTAGTGTGAGAGGTGAAATTATGTCTCAAGAAGATGACGGTTCACCTTCATCTAAGGAGAGGGGAAGCCAATCATCGGAAGTTACTTCTTTGCCACACAGAGGTTTGTGTTCATTAGCTCTATCTAAATCAGAAATATGCTTTTCTGTTTTGCATGTATATAGTTAATAATGAAGAACTAAAACCTTATTGTACATTATAGCATAGTTCATATTATTAAGTAGTCAATATTAAGTTTTTTTGTTGTTGAAAGAAGTAGTCAATATTAAGAGTGAAGCACTTTATAGGTCTATGGAATCTTGTGGAGTTATTTACCATATCCTATGAATTTAGGAAGGAAGAAATGAATAATCATATGTATAACTGCATAACTGATAGATATGTCATAAGTGTACAAGATCAATGTAAAGATTTAGGGGGAAACAATCTGTGCTTTATTTTTTGTTTTTAAAAACTCGGTATCCGGCAAAAAGACTGACTAATCTGAGGGGCCCAATCACACCGTCCATTTGCGGGGCCCATTTAAAGCCAAGATTTAGCCTACCCAAATTGGCACCGGGAATCAAACCTGAGACTTGAGAGCAGCACACTGCAACCAACACCATTAGACCAAACCAAATGGGTTACAATTTGTGCTTTATTGAAACTTTTCTTCAAAAGCCTTTGTGCTTTATCATTGCTCTGCTGGGTTTAAATTACTTTCCGTCTGTGAAATGCCTTTTCTTTTTCTTAAAGTATATTATACTCTGGATTGCTTTTTAGGTTCACAAGTATAAACCTAAAGCCCAATTTTATTGAAGTTTTTGTCAACATAAATAGATTTGGTTCTTTGTAAAAATAATTAGGTTCGTGGGTGTTGGCAAATAGTGGCTATAGTGGTGTTGAATTTGAACAAACTGCCATTGTTTTGGGATATGTTATTTAGTACAAAGTGTTGTCAAATAGTGACTATTGCGGCAGTGTAGCCCTGTAGTGTAATGGAATTTGAAGAAACTACTCTTTTCCGCGATCCGCAATTGACAATACTAGGGGTGCGTGCTTACATCCTTCCTTGGTTGAATGCTTTTGGTCTTGTTCTTGTGGACTATTGTTTCTAACTTGCCTTTGTTAAGAGATTGATTTCTTATAATTGGTTTCTTAAATTCTGTTCATGAAGGTTTGGAACATTGCATCACAGCTCCTATTGGAACTGAGAGAAACCCACTAATAGCTGAAGATGAGATTATGATTTCTAGATCAATGACAGAAAAGAGAGGGCTTCGAAGGCATGACCTAATATTGGACAGACTGTCAGAGGATGAGAAGGTATATGCAAGTTTCACTGTATGTGGATGGCCTAAAATTTCAAGGTTGTGCCAGCTTGTGTATATTTGAAAAATGTAGCTACAGCGTGTCTTTGTAGTTTTGTTATTGAAATTTTGTTCTGTATTGGGATCTATGCATTCTAATTATTTGATCTGTTTGCATGTTCATAACACTTAATTGTTTTGCTTACCAGCAAAAACTGATTGCTAACCTAGTGAAGATACAAAAAGATGGGACTGTTCAAGTTGATATAGAAACGAGTGCTTCAGTTGCTTCAGAGTTGTTAGAGTTCCAATCTTTTGAAGAGTCAGTAGCGAGCGGAAATTTTATTATTTCTGATTCAAATAAATCAGTTCCACGGTTACAAATTGTCATACTTGTGGTTGGAACTAGAGGCGACGTACAACCTTTTGTGGCCATTGCGAAGAGACTTCAGGCATGTTTGAGTATTGCATCTTAAACTAATTGTGATTTTTTGCTTACTTTCATGTGCAAGATTAATGTGAGTTTTGAGTCAATATATGTTGTTATATTCAATGGTAATATTCACTCTGTATTGCTGATCACCAATTTGCCTTTTGTTCCGTAAATTAACACGGGTTTCAGCTTCTTTCTACTGATATAGCTATAAGACACCGAGCTTGTAAATTAAACTGAATGAAATTGTCGGTTGTATTCTGATTTAATACGGAGCTTCAATGATAACTTTGTATTACTTTTCCCGGATATCACGTAACATTATGTATACATTTCATTTTGTTTAGGAAATGTGTTTTATGCTTTTTGTGATGTATTGGCATATGTCATGTTTGCAATGGTAATAAGAACTTGTGCTTCAAGACCTTAATAGGGTTTCTAAATTTTAGGGAAGACATATTATGGTGTTCTGTTGTTTTAGATAGCTTTATTTTTGTAAGTTGGGGATCCCTAGGCTTTTCCTTATTGACCTGATTGGCGATTGCAGTCACAAGATTTGAACCGAACTATTTGAAGGGATGCAAAATATTGATTTTCAACTACTGTTTATGAATTTTACATTTTGGCAGTCAATTTTGTTGAATTTGTACTACCATACTTTCATACTTGAACTAATACCAATGTTTACTTGCAGGAGTATGGTCATCGCGTTAGGCTAGCAACTCATGCTAATTTCAAGACATTTGTAAGGTCAGCTGGTGTAAATTTCTATCCTCTGGGTGGTGATCCTCGAGTATTGGCAGGATGTAAGAGCTTCTTTTTAATAATTTATTTATATTTCGGCCTACTTGTACTTTGTTTAACTTGACTGTAGCCAGTCCTCTTTTAGCTGCTTTATATCGGTTCACCTGTTAAATTTGGTGTTCAGGTTAGAAAACATGCTAGAATGCAGTGATATACCATGTGTTTAATATGACTTAATTTCTCTTGGAGTTTTCTACAAAGGACGACTAAATGATTTTAAAATTACTTTTCAAGATATATATAATATCTTGTTTTTATACCTCAAGCTATTACTATAAAATGAATTGTCCAAATTTTCAAGTGTTAATCATAGGCTCAACCGTATAAATAGATACTTCAACATATCTTGCCAGCCTAGAACTGCATATGGACTTGCGACAAATTTGAATTGGATATGGATGCATAATATACTAATTACCAAGCAAAAACAATTAACTCTTGGAGAATTTGAAATACAATCAAAGCATCTTAAATAACCAATTGTAGTGTAGGGTGAAGAAAAGAGAGAGAATAGAAATGAATAAAACTCAAACCTAAACATAATGATCCCTTATAAAAACTTCCAAATAACAACAACAAAAGCTTAGGTGGAGTTGGTTAAATGAATCTAACGTTTTCATAGTGTCTCGTGTGTTCAATCATCTATCATAACATTCTCATCTCTTGAGCATTTACAAAACATGCGCCTGATCCTTGCATTGAAGATTAAGCTAACTCAGTTTCTCCTATTTGTTGGAAATTCCGCCTTAATTGCGGTCCGCCCCTAGTCGCCTAAATTGCAACCTTTGGTTAGCCTTCATTGCAGCCACCAACACCTTCATTGTGTTGGCTTTGAGGGGGTGGATTTAGTCCCACATCGGATAGATAGCACTCTTGAGAAGAGTTTATAAAGAGGAGGCACTCCACACCTTACAAGCCGGTTTTGTAAGGATGAGTTAGGCCCCAAAATTTCAACACTATTTTTGTTTTTAAGTATGTCAAAATGAGAACATATTTTTGTTTTAAGTTTTAACCATATTCCATTTTCTATCCAACTCATTATATATGCTTAAACTGATAGACTAATTGAGTTATTTAAATAATAGATATGGCAAGGAATAAAGGTCTGATCCCGTCTGGACCGACTGAAATATCTATCCAAAGAAAGCAGCTGAAGGTCATTATCGATTCTCTTCTTCCAGCCTGCACAGGACCTGATTTGGAAACCGGTGTTCCCTTCACAGCTCAGGCTATTATTGCAAACCCTCCCGCATATGGTGAGTGATTAGAAGATTATTGTATTGTGTATTTGTATTTCTCCATCCCATCTTACTTGATCAAATAAAAAGTTCTTATTGTGGATATACAAAAAATTACACATGGGTGAAAGGCAAACGGGCAACAAGCTGCGCCGCTAAGCCTTTTTAGATGGCAAAACTAATCCTCGTAAACACAACATTCATGGACTAATTACCAATAGTTCTTTTCTAGTTGATTTTTCTTTCAAGGATTAATTGCCAATTGTTCTTTTATTGCAACGTGATAATCATATTTTCTTTTCATTTGAGCATTATAGTTTTATTTTTCTTTTGTGTAATGTTTGCAAGTTTTCCAAGGCTCCTAGCACATAATTTTTAATTATATTTTTGATTCTGGCTTGCAGGACATGTACATCTTGCTGAAGCCCTTGGGGTGCCTATTCACATCTTCTTCACAATGCCATGGACGTGAGTTTAATTTGTTCTAATAATTTATTCACATTTTTTATGTTAGCAAGAGAAATTTTCATAACAAGATATAAGCTGCTTTCAGAGTCTTGAATAACATGCATGCAGTACTAAAATGTTTTATTTAAAACTAGGAACAATTGCATGTTCAGATATTCAGATAATGCAACATATTCTTTACCATTCCCTTTTTCAGTGCTTTTTAAAAAATCATTTTTTTTCCTTACATTTTAAAAAAATATGCAGGCCAACCTATGCATTTCCCCACCCTTTGGCGCGTGTTTCTCAAGGTGCTGGTTATTGGGTATGCCCCTTTACTGAAACAATATTTCGTAATCTGATTTTGATATTTTTATAATAATTTCTGGACTTCCTTATTGGCAAACCTGTTTCAATATTTCCTTGCCATTTGCAGCTGTCTTATATAATTGTGGATCTACTGATATGGTGGGGAATGCGAGGAATTATTAATGACTTCAGAAAAAGAACATTGAAGCTTGCTCCTATTGCATACTTCAGCATGTATCGTGGATCAATATCTCATTTACCAACTGCCTATATGTGGAGTCCTCATCTTGTTCCAAAACCAAGTGGTATGGACAAGGATGCAATTATTAATTGCATATTCTCATACCCTAATTATACTTTTTTAAATGAGTAATCATTTTATCATTCAAGTATTTGAAATAGGAATGTTGACTTGAATTGTGAGAATATAAAGTTTTTGGCTGAAATCAAATAACTAATGAATTTTATTAAGAAAGATTTTGTAATTGATATGATTCAAATTAGATTCCACTAAACTATATAGTGTAGTGTTACCTGTTTAATTTTCAAAGTTATTTCATACGTATATTTTATGAAGCGTCGTAAGATATAAAATCAATCATGGGCTTGCATTAAATAACTTAAGCTTAGAAGAATTGGTCCTTAAGGATAATGACATTTAACTAATTTGCAGACTGGGGCTCTTTAGTTGAGGTTGTTGGTTACTGTTTCTTGAGGCATGAGTCAAACTATCAACCACGGGAGGATTTTCTCCAATGGATTAAAAAAGGACCGCCTCCTTTATATTTTGGATTTGGGAGCATGGTATTGTAATTTTTCACACTTGTACTACTACGAGTCTTTGTTATGAATTTATCTCCTATCAATGCCTTTTTTTCTGTAAATTTTTCTGTTTGGATTCTGTAGAGTTCACCACCATTATAGTGTCAGTATTTGTCTTTTTCTTGAAAAATCAACCCTATATTTAAGCTAATGAAGCATGGTGGGATTTCGCATGCAAGGAGTTGGTCGTTACTTATGCCATTAGAGACATGACAAATATGATACCTGAGTTGGCATAGTGTATTTTTTGCCCACTGCATGTTTGGATTGTAATACAAGTTTAATTTCACTTTTACATCTAAGTGGCTTCTTAATTATTCATCAGATAATCTGCAATCAATCACCCCTTGTCTAGAACATGAAAACATACTCAGTTTGAAACTCAGATAATAGTTCAAATAAGATAATCTGCCTTGTACATTATTTATCTATATCAAAGCTGTTATCATAATATAAATAGGCCCTGTTTGGGTTAACAACTTAATTAAGCGCTTATAGGAAATGCGTTTATCATACAAGGACTTACGTATAAGCTATTTTTATAACAAGATAAAATAATCTCAAACTGTTTTCATATAAGTTATAAGCTGTTTTTATAAGCTATCCTGGAGAGCTTATGAAAATAAGCTGTAGTCAGCTTATGGACATGTCATAAGCTATTTTCATAAGCTCTCCTAAACAGTCTCAAAAGTGTTTATCCCAGTAGATAAGCTCAAATAATCTGTTTCAGTTATACTCATAAGATAGTGAGCATAAAATTGTTACCTTGAGACGATTAGAAATATTTTAAAATGATTGTTTAAGTCATCTTACAGAATTTGTATTTTACTTTGTCAGCCTCTTGAAGATCCTAAAACAACAACAGATGTTATATTGGAAGCGCTAAAAGAGACAGAACAACGGGGAATTATCGACCGAGGTTGGGGCAATCTAGGGAATTGTAAGTATTCTCTTTTGATTTTGTTTTGTACCTATGTTTCGCTTTTTTCAGATGCTGTTGAGGAAGTTATATTTAATTTTTTGTTTCATATTCTGTTAATTAAATAAATGTCAATGATTGAATGGAATATATTTTCTATTATTAGGTTAAATCTCGTGATATCATTATTGTTTTTGCCATTAACTTAGACTCACCATCAAGTTGAACTGAGTTGTTCGTGAGTTTGAAATGACTTGATCTCGAGCTGAAAAAAAGGTTCATGAAGAACTCGAGTTGAATTTCAAATTGAACTAATTTTTATCTAGTCGAACTGATTCAAGTTTGAATTGTCTCTACTCATTTCCAGCCCTAATTTTGACCATATTAAGTTTAAGAATTGATGAACTTATTTCATAATTTGACTTATGAAATGCATTGAGATAATTATACATTATGCTGTGTGCATTTTAGGTGATTGACGTTAGTTTCATTTGCATATGTTTTTAATTATGCAGTGACAGAAGTTTCTGACAACGTTTTCCTTCTTGAGGAATGCCCTCATGATTGGCTGTTTCCTCAATGTTCTGCTGTGGTAAGTTTCAATTTATCCTTTCTTGTGGGATTATTTCGTAAAGAAGAAAGAAAAATTGCAGGGGTCACAGGGGTTCTGGTTCTTTTATTCTTCCTTTCACTCAAATCTAGGCATGAATTTGCAGGTGCATCATGGTGGAGCGGGAACCACGGCTACAGGATTAAAATCTGGGGTAATCATTATTCAATAGCATCTTCATTCACTGAGATATTTTCTTATCGATAATATACTAGGATTTGTATGACTGTCTTAGGAATTTATTGACATTTTTTTGGTTCTATAAAAAAAAATGAAAATCAGAACAGTGAGTTTATTGATTTCCCCCCTGATTTGAATACCTTAATTTGCAGTGTCCAACAACAATAGTCCCATTCTTTGGAGATCAATTCTTTTGGGGAGATAGAATACATCAGAAAGAGTTGGGACCTGCTCCAATTCCAATATCCGAGCTCAATGTTGAGAATTTATCAAATGCTATAAAATTCATGCTCCAGCCAGAGGTAACTGTGTAGTCATCAGAGACCTTTATCATTGCAAACAGTTTCATGGCTTGTCCAATAATATTCACTCTTAATGTATTTCAGGTGAAATCTCGAACAATGGAAGTTGCTAAGTTGATTGAGAGTGAAGACGGCGTTGCTGCAGCAGTTGACGCGTTTCATCGCCACCTGCCTGATGAGCTACCGCTGCCAACTCCATCTCATGTGGAAGACGAGGACCACTCAAGTCCTCTTAATTGGTTTTTTGACCAACTTGCAAAGTGGTGTTGTTTGCCTTGTGGTGGTGTGTAGATTTTTTAAATTCATATTATTATTTATTCTTTTTACTGATTTTATTCATTACTAATTAGGTTTTGATAGGAACTTTCTGTTATTACAGAATGGTAGCATAATGTTTTGGTTTGGTATTTCATTCATTCTCTTAAGTCTCTTATATATACAAGACCACGACTAACAATAAATGTTCATGTATATTAGATATTAGATTTCACCCCTGCCCCTCAAACATTTTGTATAGGAGGTTATGTCATTTGTTGTAGATTAAGAGTTGAGAGTTCTACTTACATAAAGAAGTCTGCTAGGTGTTTTTGTTTGATAGTTGATGATGATGTCATGGAATAATTTTGTGTAGTATGAGGTTCAAATAAAATTGCTTGTGTTTTACTTCTCCCCCTGGTCTTATCTCTCATATTAGTATATATACAGTATGTATGAAGTTAACATTAATAATTTTGTATCTTGGAATTATAAGAGAAGTGAAAGGTTCATTTATAGAAGTGACAAAAAATACATCCATGTAAAGTAAGAAAGTGATACGGCAAATCAAAAAGAAAATCCTGACAACACTTGATCAAACATTTAAAGGGAAAAAAAATACTATGTAAAACGCAGCAAGTGAGAAAATAATGCAAGAAGGAAAATCATACTAAGTGCTTGATTTGAATAAAGGGAAATGCTTGATGTTACGAATACTGATCAAACAAAGCCTAACGAATGAATCTGGTCCGTTGAATTCTATTTTCCAACCCTCCAGATTTTTATTTTATCTCCTTTTTTAAGACAAATTCGTGTGTTTCTTGCGGATGAAAAATATTGTTTCCTACGAAGGATGTATCGCGACAACAAAGAATAAGAGCAACCTCTACCATGATTTCCACCAAAACTAAAATCGTATTATTTTAATACTCAAATATAACACCTAAATTATGCATTTGTTTCTTCTCAAGGTTTCGTGGTTGTAATGCTTTTTGGTATTTAGCAAAACTCAAATATAACACCTAAACTATGTAGTTATTGAAATTATTCTTTGTAAAATAAAAAATATATATTTTGGTGTATACTTTGTTTTTATTTGTCAAAAAAGAAAGATTTTGATTTTCACCATAAATATTATTTATTACTTATTTTTTTAAATAGAAAGAATGGCATTAATATCGGACAGATTATGAGTAAAATTATTACTAAAATGGAAAAGACTCCCGCATGAAGGAATGCTGACTATAAATATCAAAGTGGGTCCCACAAAAAACACCGAATTCTCCTAAACTGCCGGCACCATCCCGCCTTCACTTCAACTTACTCTCTCAGATTTTCCAAATGCGGTTGCCGGAGAACGCCGGGCTAGGCGTCGCCGCCATGTCCTACATCGCCGTTGACTACCTCCGCCACCTCTCACCTACATGGCACTCGCGGCTGCAACCAGCGCTGTGGACTCTCCTCGCCCTCGCTGCCGTTGTTCGTGTCCCCTCTTACCGCCACTGGTCCGCGGAGTTCCGGTCAGCTATTCCGTTCATCGCTTCAATGCTCTTCATGCTTGCTTGTCTCCTCTACGAAGCTCTTTCTGTTCGCTCCGTCACCGCTGTCCTTGGCCTCGACTGGCACCGGTAACTACTGTTCTTTCTATTTTTGAAATTTTTGTAGCAGATCTAATCTATTATTATATTCTATCTGTTAGTAGTGGCACAGTATCCAATGATTTTCTGTGCTTAAATACTTTTGAAATAAATTTCTGGTTGTAGATCTAATCTATTATATACATGATATGTTAGCATATAAAAGGTGAAGGACATATAAAGAAGGTGAGAATGCATTGAAAATGTACATTATTTGTGCTAGATTTCTTGAATCAATAGAGTTGTCTCTTGATGATCCTTATAAATGATGTTTTTATGGATTAATGGGAGAGAAGAGACTTATTCGGTTAATAATACACAAAACTGGTTTTGAGTTCTTTCAATATGTTTTTGTGGATAACCTAAGATATGAATGAAAATATAGTATTCTTTTGTAATGGTTCCCTAAGTTGAGAATGTGATAAGATGGATAATTGCAAATGGATTATTAAATCAAAGGTAAATTTGATAGATGAGAACCCAATTAGAGTTAGCGTTCTTCGTACGTACAAGAGAAAGGGAAAGATAAAAGAAACTAAGTCTAAGACTTAAACCATTACTCTACTCGAGAGTACCAAAATGAAGACTTAAACCATTACTCCACTTGAGAGTACCAAAATGAGAGAGGAGAGACTTCATCAATTTTCTTCGTACCCTTCCTTTCAACCATTGGCCCCTTTTATAGAAGGTTAAGAGAATTTTTTCTTGTTGTTTTTTTTCCCTTAATTATTAAATCAAGTGATACATGTCCCATGTGCTATTTTGGATCATAACCGGTTTATACAAAAACTCAATCGTTTGTGTTTTAATCACTAACACTCCCTCCGTCTCATTTTAACCGTCTCTTTGGGGTTGTGCGTGGTTCTTAAGGAAATGATTAGTTGAGTTGATTTCAATGGTAAAATTTGTATCATTTACTGAAACATCCTTATTAATTGTAGTTAGTGGAGTAGTTAAGTAAGAAAAAAGTAAATAAATAAGGGTATGTTAGTGGGAAGAAATAGTAAATGTTGTATTGATATTCTAAAGTGACAATTATTTTGAGATAGAGAAAAAGTGCTAAAGTGACAATAAAAATGAGACGAACGGAGTATTACTTTTTGCAAATTGTGATCTTTATAATTACTCCATATATTAATGAAAATGATCAATGCATGTTTCTTTGATGTATTTTGCATGGGAGTAAGTTTATAATGAATTTTTTGTTAACAAATCATAACCGTATTGTATTCTGAATTTAAAATTTTTGGCGTATCCATATCGCATCCCATCCGCACCCGCACTATGTATATGGGCTTCATATGAAGTAATTGAGAGTAACCATTCGTAAAGGTGTCGTATCGGAGGCAAATATTAAATACACTTTCAATTTGAAGTGATTGTGCTACATAGCCAGTATTTGAAATATTTTCCTGGAACTAGGGTTGTTTTGTATCGCTTTAATAGACTGACATAAACCTAACTTCAACTTGCTGGCTTGCATTATCTAATTGAAAAGAAAAAAAAAATTATATACTTAATTTGTTCTTATAGGAATACAGCCCCTCTTCCAGACACTGGTCAGTGGTTTCTCCTGGCATTAAATGAGAAGCTTCCTGCTCCAATTGTTGAGATATTAAGAGCTCGTATTATTGGATTGCATCATTTCTTGATGTTGTTTATGATGCTGGCATTTTCTGTGCTATTTGGCTCTGTAAAAGCTCCTGGACTTGGATTAGGTGCTAGATACATGTTTACAATGGCAATTGGCCGACTTCTTCGTGCCATAACTTTTGCATCAACAATTCTTCCATCGGCTCGCCCTTGGTGCGCTAGTTCTCGGTTCAGAGTTCCCGGATATCCTCATCGATGGGCTCAGAAATATTATGCGCCCTATGCTTCGGATCATAATGCTATCAGCCATTTATTAAGGGTTGACCAAGCTTATGGTATGTGGACTTTATTTCACTATATTCTAGTCATTGCTCTTATTAAGTTTTGTTCTCAAACTTTATACTGATTTGCTCCAGAGTTTTATATTGTTGCCCATAATTTTATTATCAACACATTTGCGTGACTTGTAATGTTCACTAAGAATTTTTATTTCTGTACATTTCTTCTCCTGTAAAGAGTTACATTGATTTTAAGCTGAAAAATATTAGCTTTTGGACTCTGGAACTATTTTCAAGCCACATTGGATTTCTTGATGAGATTTTTATTTAACAATACGAATTTAGTTTTGGTTATTTAAGTATCATTTACAAATTCCATGTTGAAAGTTTTTAAAATCTGGATGATAATTGATAACTATGTATATAATCTATAGTTTCCTCTACATCTATATGAACTCTGTCCATTTTTACAGATATTTATTTTCTGTTAGGAAGTCCTTAAAATTAACATGCTCTTCTTTCTTAGCTGACATCGGAAACTCAATTGGTGACTACCAGCCAGAATGGGGTTCAATGAGTTTTCTGAGTGATTTTCTACGACCGACTGCTTCAGAAGGACCTTCATGGTTCAGTCTGTTAAAGAAAGCTGGAGGTGGCTGCAATGACCTGCTATACAGTGGCCACATGCTTGTTGCTGTACTCACAGCTATGGCTTGGACAGTAAGATTTGAAGTCCTCTGCAAGACTGCATTATCTTATCATCTTGAGGTTATTTGCATTTGATAGAAAGTTGCTGCATGATTTATGACTTCTATTTGTTAAAAATGGTTGCAGGAAGCGTATGGAGGTTTCAGTTCAGCTCTTGTATGGCTTCTTGTATTGCATAGTGCCCAAAGAGAAGTACGAGAACGCCATCACTACTCTGTAGACTGCATTGTAGCCATCTATGTGGGGATCCTTCTGTGGAAGATGACAGGTTTTATCTGGTCACGAGAAGTTAGATCTGGAAATAGGAGTCTGATTAAGTTTGAGAAGATTAAAAGTAGACTTATCCAAGCTTCAAAGGACTCGGATATTGATAAAGTGAGAGAACTACTCAAAGAGATTGACATAAGCAATGAAGAGAGCAGGAATCAGACTACAATTAAGTATGCACGGTTATTTCGCTGTGCCACGATCGTCTTTGCACTCACCATCGTTGTTCTGGCTTTCACACTAACAACTGATGGATGATCTTCTCACGGACCTGAAATATTATTGTGCCACGTGTATATTTTTTTTAGTGAATTTATTACACGCGGTTTTGAACTTTTTGCATAGTTGTGTATTCTAGTATTTTCGGCAGTAGTTTTTGAGCCATTTAGCTGCAAGGATAAACAAAAAGCCCCCAAGGTGAGGATTTCTAGTGTTTAGTATTGTCACTATTGTTTCATCTTGTATCACTACCCATGTAAGTTATTATATATCAATGGAAAACTTATCATTGGTTTGGTACATCGAAGAAACATAAGAGAGAAAAATATTTGAGCGAGTATAAGCTCTAATGATCGTATTATCGTTGTTCTTCTTGTGGTTTATTTGTTGGGTTGTAAGCACTAAGCATGGAGTCATGGCGTTTGATGTAAAACTTCGGAAGAGCTGGATATTTTAGAAAAAAGTAGTCTTTAGGGTCAAAGGTGGATATGTAACTTACCTTGATATACTATCACTCTATCAGATTTAATTTGTACGTGCTTGTGGAAAATCATTTCTGTACATGCATACAATCAAATTCGCTATATATATAATTGTGGAGATCATGTAAGAGCTAATACAACAAATTGAGATGAAGGTTAGAATTTATTTTGTATGCATGAATAGTATACATACACTTCATCCAAGCAAATCACACCAATTTATTAAAGAGCAAGGATATTTGAACAACCAATTGTGACAACTTTTGTTACAACTTCTTTTTTTTCACTTTTCATTGGTCAAAAACAATAGAGAGAGGAAGAGGAAGAGAGAGAATAAAAATATAATGTGAGTATGAAAGAGAAAGTTGTCAAAGAGTTGTCACAAAGTGGTTATACAAATATCATTTCTCTTTGTTAAATTAGTTGCTAAAATTTCTCTACAAATATGAGTTTAACGAGATGGTATATTTTTTTTTGGTAGTGAATGTAGAGATGGAAATGGATGCATGATATGTGTCTCTTCTATTGAATAAATATGATATTTGTATTATTTTATATTCGTGCATATATTTGTTAATTGGGTAATCCACGTATTTTGAAGTACCTATGTATATCATTTTAAAAAAATATATATTTTAGTTAATTTTTTTATAATTACCTAAAATTTAACAACAAAAGTAACCATATTCATTTTTCTTCTTTTTACCAAAACATAATAATATCCGTACGTTACAATAAATTTTTTCAAAAATATAATATCCGAAAAAGTAAAATCCAAATAAATAGTATAAAGATGTGACGTTATTTATATCATTTATTCTATATTATAAAAAATTACAGTATTGGAGTTAAAAGCTGTGAAACAATTTTTTTTTATTTTAATAAAAACATAGTTTAATGAAAATTTGACCAAAGAACTAATTGCTAGTTGTTTAAGAGAAGTGTTATTTGAACAATCAATTTATATGACAATTTATGTGATAACCATAATTTACAAAGAAAAAATAGATATTTGCGCGAAACCTAAGCAATAAAGAGATAAAGTAAAAGATATTGTGAATGTGAGAGAGAAAATTGTCATCAAATGAATGTTCAAATATCATGCCTCAATTGGACATATGTAGATATATTAACATCTGTCTTAAAATAAGAGAAAAATGATATTTATATAAATAGTTTTTAAACAACTCTCTTTCACATTGAAATTATATGATTTATATTGTTTTTGAAAAATAAAATAAAGACGTGCGGAAAATGCAAAAATTGATTTATTTTAAAAAGTAAGGAAAAGGGAAGGAGTGAGAAAAGTCCAGAAACATTTATTAAATATTAATTTGTCCGTCAATTCCCAAAGAAAGAAAGAAAAAAATAGCAGATATTTCCCATTGTTTTCCGATTATCCAAATCCGTTCACATTTTGATTTGACTACCATGGCCGCTTCCATCTCAGCAGCGTCTTCCTCTGTAATTCTCCATTCTTTGAACTCTTGTTCCACACGTGTGAGACCATCATCATCATCATCTTCACAGCTTCAATTTCCTGCTATTCGAACTCCTCGCCTCCCTCCAATTGGTACTCGCCGTCTCCACTCTTCCTCCCGCCCTCGTTTCCTTCCTCTCGTAAGTAAAACTGACCAACTATTATTTTATACTTGTTGTTCGAATGGAATATGAATATGACTTCTTGTTGTTTCCATAAATTTATATTCTAACTGATTACATGCTCTCAATCATACTAGGGGAGGGTAGAGATTTTAATGTACTTTTTACACCATTGTCATGTTTCATACTGCGGCTGCAATCGTAATCATGTTATGGTTTTAACAAAACATTACGTCGCGTCAAAATTGCCGTCGCAGACCTTTATTAAAACCCTGCTTATAAGTCATAAATTCTCATATGATCGAATAGACATTCAATTTAGCTGTCTATCCAAATTTTCCTATATTTGGATTGTTGCCCCCTTGATCGCCAGGATTTACGTTTTTTTTTTTGGAATACAAAAGGGCCAAAAGGACAAACTACAAATTTACTAAACGCGGAGTCAAAACTCCAGCAGCATCAACATCGAAATATCGCCTGATTTGATCAGGGAAATCATCATACATGGTCAGCTTGTTTTCTGCGCCAATCCCCGTCATGGCAAAGACCATCCACACAAAATTTGCTTCACGATAAAACATGACTCATTTTTATTTCCCAGTCTAGCTGCCGAATCATTTCAACAAGCCAACATCCCATAACAGTACCACCACCTCTACTCCTGATACTCGAGATAACTGTTAAACTATGGCTTTGAGGATGCTGACCCATGTCCATTCATGCTTGCACTCAAACCTGTTAAACTGAACTTTTCTGCTTTTGAAATAATTACTTGAGAACTGACCAGCATTTTTGGATATTGTTTTCTGCAGGTTCAAGCAAAGAAACAAACCTTTTCCTCTTTTGATGATTTGCTTGCAAACTCCGACAAGCCTGTATTTGTTGACTTCTATGCAACCTGGTAACTTTCTCCCCACACGTTTTCCATTTTCTTCTCATCTCTTCATGTTAGGTTTGAAGTATTTTTCCTTCAACTGGTTATATTTCATGTTTAAACTATTTTAACTTGACTATTTATAAATTATATAATTACATCTAACCAGTAACCCAATGCTGGTTTATAGGTGTGGTCCTTGTCAATTCATGGTTCCTGTACTTGAGGAAGTGAGCGCTCGGCTTCAAGATCAGATACAAATAGTTAAGATTGATACTGAGAAGTATCCTAGCATTGCCAACAAATACAACATTGAGGCATTGCCAACTTTCATCATCTTTAAGGATGGAAAACCCTTTGATCGCTTTGTAAGTTGGATTATATGTTCTTTCTGCTTCTTTTACAACGACTTAAAATTACATTGCATTCAATTTAAATCATTAAATCAAATTTGATGTTTTCTATATAAACTGTATTTGCATTAGCAGTGTTACAAACTTGCAATGCTCTCCGATATTCTTTTAACTTACTGAACTTCTAGTCTTCAATTTTGTTGAAACTTCAAGTAGCATTTATAGATAGTTAGTTTCAATGGGAAGCTCGATAATACATGAATAATTGTGATGTCAAGGTCACAAGGAACTGTTTCAACTTAGTTCTTGTTGTTGATAACATTTTGTAGAAGACTTGTATGTAGAGGAATCATCTAGTTCCTAATTTTGGTTAAGACATCATATTGGAACGTTCACCTTTACAGACACTACTAAGGCTTGTTGACTTCAACATAATGAAAATGAGGTTGCTTTGATTACAATGTAAAGAACCTAAAGGATGTTTTTAAGTAGAAACTTTTGTCTGTGGTCTATAACATATGGTTGTATCATATAGTTATAAATGCTTTCTTTCATCGTCATATTTGAAAAAGTGAAGGAATATAGCTGGACATAGTCTGGTGTTTGGCCTATTCTTGTAAATTGTCATTCATCTTAAATCTCATCACAGTCATTTGGTATATAAATATATTTTCAAAATTAATATGCATATAATTAATTGGTAGGCAGCTTCTTGTGCTTTATATGTTATTTATTTATAAAAAATCATCGTGTGTGTACTGTTTAGTGTTTACCAAGCATTGTGAGCCTACATTGATGTTTTGTATATTTGACAAGACAAAAGAAAACTAGGATGTTGGCTGCTATTTTAGCAAGTATCTTCCCCAAGTAAGATAAAATTTTGGTCTTCATGATTTTCAGGAGGGAGCGTTAACAGCAGATAAGCTAATTGAACGCATAGAAACCACTCTCAACGTTAAGCAATAACTCTGGTAAGTTGTTATTGTAATGCCATCGATTAAGTACCATTTTATTTAAATGATACTTTCTTCAGGACATCTTTACGAGACCTGTCCATCTCTCCAAAAATCCCTGCCCTCTAAACACCTTGCTACTTTTTTCAGTTAAATGAAGACACAGAAGTTTGTCAATCGGAATGTTGGGATCACATACATGGTTGGACAGGAGAATCAAATTGTTGCTTCAACTTCATTCAGACTTTTTCTGTAGTTACCCATTATTTTTGCCAAGATCCAACCAATAAAAAATTTGATTGTTTTAAAAGCAGTAGCAATTTTAAAAAATTGACTAGTAAACTCTGTCATGTTTGCGAGTTCTTCAGCATTGAGTTCACCAATATCAAAATTCTTGTACATGATATATAACTTAGTTTTGATTTTGGGGTTTTAAAAACAAATTGCAACTGTACGGAAGTTAGATTTGGTTTCTTGTTTGCAAGGCACAAATTGAACCTGACCGCAGGTGCATATGTCTGGCAGCAATGTATTACCCATATACGAATGCTGCCCATAATCATTGTCATCACATAACTAGCACTTGTTACTGGTCAATAGTAATTGACTGTGCTTCCATGGTTAGAGGCATGTGGAAGTGCTACTCCAATGTCAAACACATGTGCCTTCCAATGTCAAAGAATCATGCGTAACTTCTTACCCTCTAGTGTCAAAATATATTAAAAACAACAGCAACCAAGCCTTATCCCACTAAGTGAGGTCGGCTACATGAATCAAATGACGACATAATATTCTATCAAAAATCATATTTGGATCCAACTCATTGATCTCTAAATCTTTTCTAATGGTTTCTCAAGTGGTTTTCTTAGGTCTTCATCTACCTCTTTTAACTTAACTCTCCTCCATTTGATCTACTTTTCTTACAACGGCATGTACTGGTCTTCTCTACATGTTCAAACCATCTAAGCCTATTTTCTACTAACTTTTCTACTATAGGTGCTACCCCCACTCTCTCTCTAATGGTGTCATTCATAATCATATCCTGTCTAGTCTTACCACTCATCCGGCGCAATATCCTCATCTTTGCTACACTTACTTTACTCTCGTGTTGGCTCTTAACCGCCCAACACTCCGTACCACAACATTGCCGGTCTGACTGTTGTCCGACAGAACTTTTCTTTCAGCTTAAGTGGTACTTTCTTATCGCACAAAACACCTGAGGCTCTTCTCCATTTCAACCACCCAGCTTGAATACGATGATTTACATCTTTTTCTATTTCTCCGTCATTTTGTACTCAAAATATATTAAAAAAATATATAAAAAATATATATTTTCAAGTCATAAGCATTCATGGCAGTAAGTGTAACCTCTATAAAAAAAAAACTACCGTGGATTTGTAACGCTAAGCAGTTGTTTTGTTTGTTTGTTATGGGTAAATAAAATATCTACAATGCTAACTGACTACATGATCGCAACCCAACCAACCAACCAACCAACAATAGACTGAAGTGTTAGGACCACAATTGAAGGACTATTTGACCGTTTCAAAGCAATAGAACGATAAGTTAGGATAATGAATCCGTTGTACAATTCAGGTTGTATTTGCCTTCTGACAAAAATAGAGAAATGAAAATAAGTAAAATTGAAAAGTATAACAACTTGGCAATATTTTGTAAAGTTTTTGCTATTAAAAGCATTCAATATTCTCTGTAAAAAGCAACCAACCAATTAGTGCCTTTGTGTCACACCTTACTCAGACTGTTACATTATTATTATTTTTTTGGTTACAAGACTGTTACATTTTTTACGAGTGAGAATTTTACAACTACATTTTTTTTGACGAAAACTACAAATTTGTTTAATACACTATAATTTGTATTTAAGAAAACACTTCAACTTATTTGTAGTTTTTTTTATAAGCAAACACTCCTACTTATAAGTTTTTTTTTATGACGTACTTATAAATTTGTGTATTCCTCTTAAAAAAAAAAAGTGTATTTAAAGAAAGACTCAGCTAGCTATTTCCCATATTGGACTTAATCCACTTAACAAAACTATTACAATTAGAATTAAACTCAATCAAAACAAAAAATGATTCTAAGGTCTTAACTTTAATTTTTCCTTGTTTTCCTCATAAATAGCTCAATTTAGGTCCTTTTTAGCAACTCCTTTTTCGTCTCAATTTATCAAATATTCTTGCAACTTTTACGATCTTAGTTGTCCTTATGGAATTTACCATTCATTTTTAACTTGTCTAAATTAACAAATTATAATTAAAGATTTGTCAAATAAACATAAGGACCTAAAATCTAATCAAGCCTTTAAAGAAATTTGAAATAAATTATAATTGTTGTCTCTGTAAAGCAATTTTAAAAGTGATATAAAACATACAAAAGAATTAACAAATTTATCATAATTTTGTTTTGAAGAACATAATAAATTTATTTTAATAAGGTTAACTAATAATAAATACAATTTCTTAATGTGTACAAAAACTGTGGGGTATTAGAGGAGCCATAAGACAACTGAGGGGCCTAAGGTCGTTATGAGCTCCATGACAATATTTTGTATTTTGCAAACAGTGTATCAATCATCATTCATGACATATAGAGCATTGCAGCTTAAAAGTAATCTTATTGGAGATCTCATCTAGTAGGTTCTTATCCACCAAGAACTAGAAGGGATTGAACAATGAATCCCATTTCGATGACTTTAGGGAAGAAAATCACCGTGACTTTGTGTATATCTCTTTTATATTAGAGTACTCTCTCATTTTAGTTATTATTTAATTTCCATATTTCTTTTTTATAAAACATAGAAAATTAAAATAAAATTATAGTGATTTTTCCGTCATAAAGTCATCGAACTGGAATCCATCAACCATGAAGTGTATATGGTTGCTTTTCCGTCCACATTAATTTTCTCTCTTTTAACGTTATATATGAAAACATACTCTTTTCTTTTATTTTTGTCCCATGTCTTATATTCACAATTCACATAATGACGAGGAAAGTAGATTTGATAATCTTACTCAATGTCCTATAAGAATTGTATCCATAAAATTGAATGTAGTTCAGTAATATTAACACAATACGCAAGTAACGCGTTGCAGGAGCATTGTCTTACGCTGAACTTACACCATCAATCCACATTATTATAGGAACAAACTACCAGTTTATCTGATAGTGTCATCCGTTAATCTGATTGGTCAATTCATATACGTGGCATCACGACGTGGTTCTATTATAGCCACGTCTACATCTTGCCAACCCAAACACCCTATCTATTAATTCAACTCTCACAATCAACATAAATATCCATAATAATCACATATTCAGGGCTCTGCCCTCTTTTTTGTATAAAATAAACACAGAAATGATATATTTATACTTTACATATATAAAGAAAATATATGATTTTAGGTTTATTTTTTCACTTTTAATTATACCTTTAAATAAATTTAATTATAATAATGTTATTTTGTTAGTGTCATTTAAAAAGATAAAAATTTATATTATATTTATTATATTATTAAAAAAGATAAGTATAATTTGTTACATTATGAAAATACAAAAGTTATTATATAATTTTAATCAAAATCAAAATTTCTTAAAACTATTATTTATAATTTATATGCATTAACATAATAAAAAGAGTGGACAGACGACGGATACGAATTAGCTGTCTAAAAGCTAATTTAAATAATTATTTTGGGAAAAAATTTCTTTTATATTTTTATTGTGTTCTTACTCTTTTTGTCAATGTTTTTATCACAAAAGAAGAGGGAATACAATATTCTCTTAAAATGATTTTAAAATTTTCATTTCAAAATTGAACAATTCACTTCAAATGTAAAATGAGTATTATCATCTACCCACAAACTAAAGAAGAATACTCCACCACTTCCCAAAAAGAGAGAAGAATACTCCATTCCTTCAAAAACGAAAAAGAACATTACTTTACTTTTTATCCTTTTAACTTTTACTGTACATTTTACTGACTTTAAAAGAAAAACATTTCTACTCACACATAAGCTTCTTTCTGTTAAGTATCACCATTTTCTCCTCTAATTATCATTGATTTAAATTTAAAAATTTTGTTCTCTAATATGGCCTAGTTTTAACTTTTCTTGTTTTATACTATATATGTATTTTTCCACTTACAACAGTGAATAGTGATGTATTATATGATATTTAAGTTTATTAATTGTTTTTCTTCAACAGATTTTTTTTTATTAATTGTTTGATTAAAAAATAAAGGATGACAAATAAAATAGCTGATGGTTTTGGTAGACGATTAATTTCTACGTATTGATGATATAATTTTTTTTTCACATAGATTCAATTATATATATTTCTAAATAAAGTTTACATTGACAAATAATAATTAAATTTCATATTTTTATCAAAATAAAATTTATATTTATAATTTCTTTTTTTTTTTAGATTATAGGCTGTAGCTCAGAAATTATCTTTATCAAAAGAAATTATTTATTTTTCACTTGAAAAGAGAATGCATTTGACTCAGCATGGAATATTCTTCTGTGCCGACACTTACAAACGGATCAACTAGCAACTGCCATTTTAATGGGACCCAACTCCCAATCACCGTCCATATTATCCGTTTCCTTTTTCTTTTTCTTTTTTTTCAATTTTGTTTTGATAATTCTTTCTAAATTATGGTAACAAACAACACATTTTCTTACCCATTTTTTCTAACACACATTTTCTAATTTTCTAATTGCTTGGATTTTGAATGTTTCCACTAAATTTATATAGGACTTACATAAATTAACGAGATCTATTTAAATTTCAACTAAAAAATGTTTAAAAAAATGTGTTATAGAATGTGTTGCCAACATTCCTTTTCTTTCAATAAAATAAACAATTTTCCATTGACATTAGTTTTTAGTAAAACAATTTAGTTGAGTTTTTCTTAAACAAAAATTTATTTGAGTCACATCTCACGATTTTGAACTTATTATTTACTGCTAATTTGTTATTATTTGTCAAACACCTACTCTATCTATTTGCTCAGAAAATAAGTGTTATAGACATAGACATTCTCATTTACACTCTTTTTAATACTCACTATTTTATTTAATCAAATTTATGCGAGTCTCATATGTTAGAAATTAATTTTACATAAAGTGGTAAAAACTATATACATATTTCATCAAATAAAAACGTATAGAAAATGTTAAAAAGATAACGTTCTTAAAATTTCTCTTGTTTTGAATGATATCCTTTATAAATATTGATATAAAATTATGTCCAAAAAAATATTTACATAAATCAGTATTATTATTTTTGGTACATAAAAGAGGGCAATGCCCAAAAAAAAAAAAAAATTATGAAATTAAATGACATTTCTAACCATGCAAACTTTGGAAATGTCCTCGAACAAAATACTGTGCAGCTCTTTTGGATGAGCCTCCAAAACAATGAGCACCAAATTTTCTTGTGTTAGACTGTACGCTTATTTTATGGAGATTTATATAAAGTATTGGTACATGTGATTATGCACGAGAATTCCATTCAGACCTTATATCCATAATTTTGATTCCTCGTCACACTCCTTCCTTCTGGCTCTGTTTCTAATTATAAACATCATTTGAAGAAAAATTTAGCCCCTAATAAACTTATATGTGTATTTTTATCAAAAAAACTTATATGTGTATTAATAAATGCATTTTTTTAAGAAAAATGTTAACTTGTGTCTTTGGAGCATAAGTTAAGAAGACAAATGTATAAAGTTTTTTTTGAAATGTGTGTATTTAATGTCTTAAAAGTTGCAAAAGTTATACCTTCAATATAAAATTTATTTTTAATTTCCATCTTAACTTGTACACTTAGGGCATAAGTTAACATGACCCTTTTTTCAATCATATAACGTAATTGAATACTACAAATTTATCTTGAAATGTGAAAAACCAAATTAAATCTACATACAAATAAGGAAAAATTCATAAACGTTCACATACAAAATAAGCACATTAACTACACTATCAATTTTTTTTATTATATGTAAAATTGATCAGTGTCTACGAGAGGATCTCAACTTCATCTATCATACAAATTTATCATCCTCTAGAACTTCGGTCTTTAATGAAAAAAAAAGCTTATCCATTTTTTTTTTCTTTTGAAAGGTTGTTCATTCTTATCGGTCATCAATAGTAGTTAATGCAAAACTATATGCATAGGAAAATAATCATTTCACCAAATAAGCTCCATCTGTGCTTTATTTTATTTTATATTTTTTTCTGTCAAAAAAAATTATTTTATATTTTTTATAATGTAATAATTAAGATATTTGACTCACCAGTCACCAGATGATCCAAAGTATCTTCAGAATTTAGACTATTATAATTTAATAAGAGTTTAATTTTCGAATCAACAACAAGGCATTTGAATTTTTTCTACTGATGAGTTATCTTCTAAATAGATAACTCTGTGAATCAACTCAATTTGTTTTTCTTTTATAAGATCATGTTGCCAACTCTCCCAACACAATCCTCTCAAAATAAGGGAAAAAAACTCTCCCAACACCATGTTGGTTATATGTATTTTTTTTGATAGAAACTAAAATCATTAGTTATATATATACATAATGTGTACTTGTTTATTTTTATTTTGAATAAAAAAGAAGATACTCATTCAAATCAGTAGTTTGTATTAAATCCAACACAATTACTTCTTAAAATTGAAAATGATGAATCTACAAATAAACTCAAACATCCAAGTTAATTAATACGGCAAATTACTTTAAAAAGTGACAAAATTAAAGTAACCAGAATAACCATTATACTGAATATGTAGTCATAAGTGAAAGTAAGGTGTACCGGAAAAAAATAAAGAAAAAAAGGGTAGGGTGGGTCAAGGAGTGGTGGAGGTGAAATAGATAATGTCTTTAGCGTGTGGTACACACTTGTTTTGTTGACAAAATGTGGCACACGCTTTTGCAAAAATGTACCTTATCAATGAAACATCTAGGAGAAATTCTAATATGGTCACATGACTAAATAAAAAGTACTTGGTCACACACATAAAGAAATATTTTTTTAATAATATGAATGAAATTGATAAAAAAATAATTGAATATTTTAAGGACTATCTTTTATGTGTGTGTGTCCAAATACTTTTGATTTGGTCTTGTGACCATGGAAGAATTCCTCAACATTTGGGGCAAATTACAAATGAAACATTGTGACTAAAATAAATATTAACAGCATCATGCGATAAAGATTGATACAATATGTCCCATAAGTTATAGTTTAACTGGCAAAAAATGTCGAAATTATTAGGTCGGACGTCATGATCGGGTTTCGAACTCCGGTACCTCCACTTGATGTGTGTGAGTTTATGATGGCTTTGTCATCTCGTCTATCTACAAAAAAGATTGATTCAATATAAAGAAGGATGACTAAGACATATAATATTTCTACATAGATGAAAAACATAATCTGCAAGCCAATTTACCACTTGGTTTTCCTGTCAACATAAGATATAAACACCTCCCAATCTCGCATCTTAAGGCAACTGATGAGGTTGATGATAAATGCACAAGGAAGGACATCCCTTTTCAACCAGAGATACAACCACCACTAAATCATACTCAAGAAAAATTATTTTTCAATTTTAACATCTTTAATTCTTAACCACATAAGTATAAGAACTTCATAATTTTTAGCTATAATTTCCAGTATCTAATTTTCACTTTTTTTATGTACTTTAAAATATTTGATTTTCTTTGAGACAAAAAAAAATTGATTTTCTATTATTGCTATAAGAGAAGGATACGAGATATACTTAACTATGATCAAATCTAAAAAATCTTAAGTAAGTGGAATAAGGTTTTCTAATTTAAATATCTGAACATGCCGTTAGTCTTGATAAGAGTTTATAATGTTACATTTCTACTCCTTAGTGTTTGTTTGATTTTTTTTGACAAGGTGTATGTTTGAGTCTAAACCCGCAATTTTCTTTATCTAAAATTTAGTACTATGGTTTTCAAAATTAAACAAGTACTATCCATGTGTTAATTTGTTGTTAAATACATAATTTTAAAATAATTGAAAAAGAAAAAATTATTATTAATTAAAGTGACACTAATAATAATAGAGAATTAAAAACTTAAGCAAAAAAAAAAAATGACACTAATAACTGTTTTAGAGTATTTTTGAGGGAGTTTGAATTACACTTCTTGAAATTATAATGGTTAAACTCTTACCACTAAATTATGATCTCATGAAATGTTGAATAAGAAGGTGATAATTTTGTTAAAATAAACAAGCTAGTGGAAGTGATAGTGTCCACTCCAGCACATCGACCTAGTTGAAATTGAAATGGTTAATATTATTAGTCATTACAAAGAAAAAATTAGTTGCACCTTTTCGCCACAATTTAATTATTGTGTATTTTTTCCCTCAAAAGAAAAATTATTGTGTATTCTTTTTTATCCCGTTTGATAAAGATAAATATATTTTTAATATAAAAAAAGAGACAAAGTATATACAAACTCGTACTTGTCCTTGTGCTTCGAAGACATTATTGGTTAGCCAAATAAGGTTGATCAAATTGGCAATAATTTAGCTAATACATTTCTGTCCAATTTCTTTTTACCTCATATCCAACAAGGATACAAGTTCAAATTATATTACCAATTAATGCAATTTGAAATTTAGTTTATGGATGTATAATATGTAAAAGTACTTTTGTAAGTATTTATTTAGTCCATAACTTTCTCTACTTTACATTACAGTCAAGGAAAAATAATATGTCCTTTAATTCACAAGAAAAATTGTACAAGCTTCAAGCACAAGCAACCTTCAAAACATGTATGAAAAAGGCAAGATCGAGAAACTCTATATCTACTTTTCAAAATAGATAAAGTTTTTTGTTTTTGTTTCAATAAATAGAGAGTCTTATAAGTATAGGTTTAGATATAAAAAAGTCCAATCATGTCACAAGATTTTGAAATGTGTATTTTTTTTATATGATTTTTGTTTTGATGAGTTGTTTTATATGATGAAATGTATATCTTTTACATGTTTAGATAAATAAGGAGGATTCTTGCCGCCAAAAAAAATCATTATGAATAGTATAATTACACTTGAGGACCAAAGAGATTGAATTGAACTCAAATATTGTGACCCCAAAAACAAGTTTAGTAAATTTCATTTTGCATCTTTAAAATTTAACACAAGTTAAAAAATATCTTAAAGCATAGGAGGGCCAATATTTTCCTATATTCCACAAGATCATTAATTATGGCCTACCAAGAAATAAAGAACTTCACCAGCAAGCATAACATGATCATCACTTTATAAATAGGGAACTAATCCTTTCCAAACAACATATCAATCCATTTCCATAATCACTTCTCATTCACCATTAATTTGATCCATTTATCTTTTGCAACCACACCATGTCTGAAGAAGAGAACCGTAGCCGTGGCCTCTTCCATCACAAGAAGCATGACGATGATGATAACAGGCCAATAGACACTGACAGTGGTTACAACAAAACATCATCATACTCTACAGGTGATGACTATGATTCTGGTTATAACAAAAAAACATCATACAATGATGACCAGCCATCTGGTGGTGGTTACAATAAAACATCATATGGCAATGACAATTCTGGTGGTGACTATGAAACTGGTTACAATAAGAACACTGATAATTACTCTAATAATGAAACATCTGGTGGTTATGGTAGTGGTGGTGCCAAAACAACCACTGGTGGCGGCTACGGCGGTGGTTATGGTGACTCCGACACCAAAACCACTGGTGGCGGCTACGGTGGTGGTTATGGTGACTCTGACACCAAAACAACCACTGGTGGCGGATATGGTGGTGGTTATGGTGACTCTGACACTAAAACAACCACTGGCGGCTACGGTGGTGGTTATGGTGACTCTGACACTAAAACAACCACCGGCAGCTACGGTGGTGGATATGGTGACACTGACACCAAAACCACCACCACCGGTGGTGGTTATGGTGATGATCGTCGTGATGATGTTGATTATAAGAAGGAGGAGAAACACCACAACAAACTTGAGCATCTTGGTGAGTTAGGTGCTGCAGCTGCTGGTGGTTTTGCTTTGGTAATTTTTTCTAACTACCATTACTCCTAATTACTAATCTCTCCCATATTTTTGTTATTTGTTTCTTTTCTCTTTGTTCTTTTTTATTTTGTTTTAATCAATAAATTTTCTCTGATGTTTAAAAAATTGCTATTTAATTTCTCCTTACAAAACATTTGAATAATTAATAAATTTGAATATTTCTATTTTAAGAAAATGAGAAAGAGCAATTATTTTTAATTAAAGAGATTTGTACGAAGTCTTTTGTTGTTGCAAGATCAAAATTCTAGTACCAATAAACTAACATCTAGTGAATTATATAACTACTCTGCTTTGAGAGTTCTGTACTAGAAAAACCATTTTACAATTTTATTTTCAATTTTTCCTAACTTGATTTTTGACATTTTTTCTTTAATATAGACACATGCATGAATGATTGAATGACTAAAAACTTGTTGTAGAATATCCAGTTTAACACAATCGTATAACCTAATCTTGTTGAGCATGACTCATATTCATTGATAAGTGGACATATCCTTGAGTTGCTCCACGATGTTTGAGAAAGTCATTAGTAAATTTTAATCTGGATCATAGTATTTAAACATTGCATTGTGTTATATATGTGGCCCTACGATTTCCATAATAGATATCAAGACCGTACAATTTTTACATTTAATTATTGTGAATTAGATCAAAAAAAATAAATTGAAATGTAGCATTCGATCTTGATTGGACCGTTCAGATGTGCTTGGACATTGGTAGGACAAATAACGTTGTATGCTACGCTATAGATAGACATAGAGTTTTCAGTATTCATCTTTTGAAACCAAAATTGAAAATTTGAAAGTAATTGATTTTGTGATTTTTTTTTAAAATTTGTTTGATATAGTATGAGAAGCATAAGTCAGAGAAAGACCCAGAGAATGCTCACAGGCACAAGATAGAAGAAGAAGTTGCAGCAGTAGCTGCAGTGGGATCCGGTGGGTTCGCCTTCCATGAGCATCATGAGAAAAAGGAAACAAAAGAGGAAGAAGAAGAAGCTCATGGAAAGAAGAAACACCATTTCTTTGGATGAACATATGTGTATAATATAATTATATAATAAGCACACGAGCATATTATGGAGATATTCATTCTGCTTAGCTTTGTCTTATAATTAATTATGCTTTTGGCTTATTTATGTGTATTAGTATTAAGTTAATCTTCCCAATTTGCTTTGAGTGGTTTGGAGAATGTTTCCAGCTTGGTGTCATATAGATGTATGTATGGATCTATCTATGTTGTGTCAACTGATAAGTACACAATATACGGTTGTAAAAGAATGTGAGATGATTTCAATAAAATTACTTGTTCTGTAGTGAAGCATTTGTCTCAATAAAATTCTTTGGACACTTCTTATTTTTCTTTAACATTAATCCCCCTTCAGTTTATTAGAGAGAAAACAAGTGAGAACAATAGAATTGAAAGTTAAAGTTAGTAAGTTCCCGTTCTTTGCTTGAGTGGCAAAATTGTGGTAAATAAAATTTGATTGGATGGACAGAATTTATTATGGTGGTATAGTATTAGTGTGACTGCTATTTTAAATAATATTTTTTACAAAAGAAAATACAAAATAGGGATAAGAACCACAACCTATGTAAAATATTAAGTCACACTATTTTGTATTTTCTTATCCCTATTTTGCACATAAAATAGTCTCTAATAAATGTTGTGACTAAATCTCTGATAGTTAACACTCTCTGCCTCCTAAACCATAGGGGGAGGTTGACAACGAACATTTTTTGACACATCAATTTGCTAAATATTTTTTACTCTAGTTATAATGAAAAGAAGAGAAATTTTGTTCTACACATTGACATTTGATGCATCATTAATTGCTTTTTCTGGTGGACCACGCAAGTATTTATTTTCATCCTGATATGATCACCAATAATTTGACAATTAGAAAAGAAATGAGGTATTTTCTCATAAACCACTGTCAGTCACATACATGGAAAGCAAAATTCTTACATAGAGTTGATACATAACTCTTTGTACTTATACATAAAAAATGGGGTTAGTAAAATGAATTTTAATCCTCTATTAAAGAAACTAATATTTTTTAAATGAATTTTTTAACATCATTTCTTCACATGCAACTCTATTAAAGAAACCAATCTCTTTTTATAGGACAATTACAGAATAACACTCTCTTAAAAAATAACTATGTTTTAATCATGCCCATGATAATCAAGAGTTTGTTATGTTCATTAATAGAGTTTGTTATGTTCATTAATAAATAATAACCTATTGTTCCAACATCTATTGTATATAGTATCCTCTCAAACAAAACAAAAAACTACTGTATAGAGTAGTTATTAGTTGGTGACAAAGAGTTATCCTCTACTTCGTATACATTTTACCAAATTTTTCCTATTTCCTAATAAGTGATTTTTGTCAACAAAAATAATAATTTGATGTATCACTTTCTGATTCAATATCAATAAATTTAGAGTAGTGCTACTAATTAACACACACTTTGAACATAGTCTCTCATACCTGTTGAAATTTAAATGAGTTCAATATGTATAAATTTCAACCTGGACATTGAAAAGTGTGTGTTAAATATTGTATTGTTAACATTTTTTTATATAATTAAGGGTAAAAATATTTAGACATCCATTTTTTTTTTCTACACATGCAACATCAATCGCATTAAAAAAATATGGTTAATTCAATTTAGTAGATAATTAACTTAACTCTGGATCAAAATTTTGGCTAATTCAATTGCATAACCAAAATTTCCAATTCTTAAGTGATATAAATCAACCATATACTCAATTGAATTAACCATAATTTTACATGTGATCAATCAGATCTTGATAAATGTAAGAATGTTTTTATGATTTCATCGTTTGATTCTTATAAATAAAGACTTATGAGAGAGTCTCACAAATTAAGTTTAATGATGTAAAAATTCAAGTGCGAGTAATTAAGTTTCACATTAATAGATAGATAGGAGAAAAACTTGAGTATATAAGAAATGTGATATATGTGATAATTAAAGGATTTCGGTAAAGATATGATGTAGATTTTTAATGTTTTTTTTTGTGGACATGTGTCGTGCAACTAATAAGCATCCCGTGGATGCGGTGGATATACTATAAATGAAAAAAGTTGAAAGCAACATGAAGCTTAGACATAGAAGAACCCCCACATTATAGAGGCCGGTTGAAGTCTCAGGTTACCAATTGGGTTGGGAACTTGCAGCTTTCACATTTGTATATCTAATCTAATGGATATGCATGCGTCTACCAAATATGTCTTCTGTAGCCTTGTGACTTCAGAAATTATGTCATATTTCATTTAGTATCGGCAGATTTTGTTGTTGATATTTATATTTGATTAAGAAAGCTAATAAGAGATATCATGTAATTCTTTTACAATTAATTGTACTTTTTTATTTTATTTTTACACTGTATCATTTAGAAAACAAAAGTAACTAATTCAACTCTCGAATAATGATATATATATATATATATT
>Ga0228711_1001973_pt1 | contig 31066 bp, 17 predicted proteins | sample MedpolnodulmetaG_2_FD_177996 | JGI IMG/M metagenome (GOLD analysis project Ga0228711, IMG submission 177996) | Root nodule microbial communities from Medicago polymorpha collected in Santa Monica, California, United States - brown nodules | ecosystem: Host-associated > Plants > Roots > Nodule... | reverse complement strand
AAAACAGCACCAATAGCACATGTGGTACTGCACCTAAGTTTTCTCTTTTTGTTTATTCCAGCTATATTTTACTCCTATCTCAATTCAAAAATTTCAGAATTTTTTTTTTATGTTTCTTTTTTTTTTCTTGTAACTTTTACTTGTAGATTAATTTCGTTTTTGATTTTGTTTATCCCAAGTTATTAAAGCATAAGGGTGGGTGCAGGCTTGCAACAATAGTAATAAACTCTTGTTGATGTTTTATGTATACGATCAAGCATGTAATTTTGAGACAAAAAATTATCAAAAAAAATTAAGACAATAAATGCAATGAATAACATTTTTTTGTTACAGTGCAATAAGTAATAATGATATAACCCTAAAAAATAAAAGTAATAATGATATAAGAACTTCCAACTTTGTTCCAAAAAAAACCTTTTTCAACAACATATAAAGTGCCAATGGTACACTTGTCAGTGACTATTTTACAAGGATGTCGCATAGATTTTCTATTTTACAATTGGAGCAAGAATGGCACTATAAATTGACATACAAATATAACCCAACCTCTATTCCTTATTTTACATTTTGCATAAATTCAAAATTCTTGTTTTGAATTTTATTCTATGTAATGTAAACTCACTTAAGGAATCTCATTAGTAAAAATTTATAAAACTTCTTTGTATATGTCAATTTTTTTTGACACTTAATGTTTAATTTGGTCCAAAGTTTGAACCAAAATAGAATGTTTGAGATCACCAATTTGAAGTTCATGTTCACCCATTGGAATTCTTCGAACCCCAAACTCATCCACAATAGAAAGATGGTTACAAACATGAACACCAACCTTAACACGTGTCTTTGATCCAGCAGGAACATAAGTCTTATGAAAGTTCACCAATTGTTTAACACCATTAGGTGCTTTAGAGTAAACTAGAATTGTGTGGGACCCATCCATTGATCCTTCATTTTTCACATCCACATGAAACCCTACTTCCAATTCATCACAATTTGCATGACTCACTTTCATTGCTTTGTAACTTGTGTTTGTGAAGGCTTGAGTCTGAGGGGTTGTAAATTGGACTGAAACTTGTTTGGGTGCAAGTGCTAAGGAGTGTGTGAATCTTGAGTAACTTAGTCCATGCCCAAATGGGAATACTACAGGGCCCTTGTAGAATCTATAGGTTCTACCTGGGTACCCTGTTGCTGGATTTGGACGCATATCCATGTTTGTCATTGGCACTTTTCTTACATAGTCTTGTGGGTACCATGTATTGGGTAACCTTCCACCTGCAATAAAGGCCCAACAAAAAAGTCAAATTAGATGCAACAAAAGTCAAATCGCGTAAGCCGTTTGAGTGATAACTCATGAACTGTATTTTTGTGCTTTTAAAGACTTCAGAGGATAATTTTCAAAGATTGTTTTTCAGAATAAAGAGCAAATAGGGGGCTAGAAGACAAACGATAAAAAATATTAATACTATTTTGTAAATATTTTGCTTACTTGGATTAGTTCTACCAAAGATAACATCAGCAATGGCAGTGCCACCAGATTGACCAGGATAACCAACCCACAAAATAGCACTAATCTTGGGATCATTTTTAGCAAATGTAACATCAATAGGCCCACCAGACATGAGTACCAAGATAACTGGGCCTCTTGCAGCCCTAGCCACTCTAGACACTAGCTCTTGTTGGTGGCCTGGTAAAAGAAGCCCGGTCCTGTCTCTAAATTCTGCTTCAATGGATTGGTCTAAGCCCATTACTAATACTGTTGCATCAGCTTGTCTTGCTACTTGCTCTGAAAGCCCAAATAGTTGATTTCCACCACAACCCACATCCTTACATCCTGCTTGATGAATGGTTTTCACATATCTGGCAATCCCCTGCAACGGCGTCGTATAACCACAAGCAATACCTATTCGAGAGGAAAAAAAATAATATTTAAAAAGTTGTATGCATAATTAGTTTTACACTGACGTCCAATGAAAATATAATATTGTATAATAGTATTTCATTTTCTTTTTAATGTAGTGACTTACCAGCATAATTCCCTATCATTGTAACAGTAACATCAGAATTGGGACCAATGACTCCTACAGTGCGGTATCTTGTAGGGGATAATGGCAATGCATTTCCTTTGTTTTGTAGAAGGACAATACCCTGTCTAGCTGCCTCAAGGGCAACATCATTATGGGATGGTAAACAAACATCTCTTGTGCCTAAATTACCATAAGGTTGGGCTTCACCATCAAACATACCCAATCTCATTTGGACTGTAATAAGGTTAGCTAAAGCAAGGTTAAGATCATTTTCAGAAATAAGCCCTTGCTTAATAGCACCATCAGTATGTAGGGCTAAAAATGGGCCACAATCAAGGTCCAGGCCCGCTTTAATCGCTGCGGCTGCTGCTTCTTCGGGTGTTCTTGTGTAGTGTTGGTTGTCGTATAAAACTCCAACTGAGTCACAGTCCGAAACTATGTACCTAATTTTTTTTAAATGACAAATGTTAGAAAGAAAAAAAAGCGAAATTAAACTCATGATAGTAACAAAGAGAAATGATAACAACATGATATAGTCTTACCCATTAAGGCCCCATTCGCCACGAATGGTGTTGCGAAGGAGTTCGGGATCAGCACAGGTGGGCTTGCCATTGACTTGATTGTAGGAGCACATTACACTCGCCACCTTCCCTTCCTGTACACATGCTTTGAAAGGAACATCATATGTGTCTGCCAAATCTTGTTTACTCACCTGCATAAACACCCACATATTACCAATCCAAATGCTTGTATAAATTTGTTACATTGGTTAATGAATATTTACTCTATCAATACTATTAGTGCAAGTGATTGATGCATAACGCGAGTGTTGTAAATTTTTGGATATCAAATTCGATTTACACTAATAAATAATTGTGGGTAAATTCTTCTACAAATTTTTTTTTTCAATTAAAGTTACATCAACAAAAGGGGTTACTAATCAATGATGTAGAAAACAAAATGGTTTAAGATGCACAAGTGGTAATTTGGTAGTTTGAATGAACATCACCATCATTTAACCGAATCAATTATGCAATGCAAGTGGCCTAAAGTCCTTATCAACAACAACTTGCATAACTTCCACTTTAATAAAAATCATATTAATTCTTCCCATCTTGTATTTATGGAAACTACTTCTTTGAACCAAAACAAATAGAATGACAAAAGCAAATAACACCTCCATGCTTTGGTTGGTATAACATGACTGTACACCCATGCGCCACTAGTAGCCACTCAAATAAGGCTTAGACATGCACATGAAAATTGAGAACATTGCTCTTAAAAGTGTAATAAACTACCTACCACTTTTGGCTCATAACTCAACCAATTTTGGATGGTTGAAATTTCAAATACATGATAATAATAATTTTCAAATAATTGCAACAAAAAAAAATTAAATGGCCCCCTTTATAAGTATGGTATAATTAAAAAAATAAAATTATAATATTAGGTCATACATACCTTGGCATTGAAATGGAACCTATCTACACCATTCCAATTGTCAAGGTCATAGGCAGTGTAATGTTTACAACAAGCAGCAACCTTGAGCCGGTTTCCGGCACCATTGCCTTGTAGTCCTTGAACATAGCTGGCGGCATATTTTCCGGCCACAGTGGGATCTTCACCGGGTGTCTCTTGGCCACGGCCCCACCGTGGATCACGGAAAATATTCACATTAGGACTCCAAAAAGTCAACCCTGCAGCTCCACCATTGTACATTGCTCTTGCTTCATCAGACACAATCTGCATGTGAATGCATATAATTCATTCAACCAATAATTTTTTATATCAACACATATTTAAATTAATGCTAACCTCAATAAAAGAGACATGATTTATTGTAATTTTTAATTTAATACTACTTTCCCAAAAAATTTAAATATCTTGAATTTTTTTTCTTTCTTAATTGTGCTTTATGGACACCATATTTATCTTATCATTGTTCTGTTCAAATCAAATGTATTTTTTTCTTTGTTATTGTTTTAAATTGAAAAGTCTTTTTCTTCCATTCACCAATTTGTCATTTGGTTAAATACCAACCGGAATAAAAGAATATTTTATAATACTACGAAACAAACAAAAACACCCCATTTTTTGACATTTTGTGGAATCAAAACGTCACAATTCAAGTCTTAATACAAACTTTGAATATAATTAAGAAAAGGACTTTACCAATAAATTAATAATATAGCATCTATGGCCAAAGTGATTAGATTATTATTGAGCCTCTCATAACAAAAGCAAAGCAATCAACATTGAAAGACATACCCCTTCAACAAAAAAAAAAACATTGAAAGACATATGTATACATATGAATAGCAACAACCAAAAAAAGAAGCCGTAATTGAAAGGAATTGCTGCAAGTAGAGGTGTTGATAAGCATAACCAAACACCTAATGTTTTGTCAATTATTTGCTAAACAATAATTAAGAAAATATGCAAAGTTGATGGACTTTTATGCTTCATTTAAACACACCAAATCATTGATGTTTATTCTTTACTAATTACTAAACGTAACTATCTATAATAAAATTTCCAATTTTGTTTAAAAAAGAACGTAACAATTTTTTTATGGGAATATGTTTCTTATATCAAGAGAACAATTTAAGAAAATTAAACTATATCTATTAATTTTCTCCCTAATTAAGTAGTATTTAACCATGAGGGAAATTAGAAAAGGACAACAAAAACCACCTTCTCATGGTGATAATATTGTTATCGTAGTTTAATGAAATAGTAGCGTAATGGAGTTTCTTTTAGCAACTTATGGATAAGAAATTATTTAAGTAGATAAATTTTCAACGTCACACCCACTTATTTTCCAAACCATATAATAAAAAGTGACCCTAGTGTCATATTTCATATTTTTCCAAATGCATGTAAGGCACATGGGACAGCTTGTCAGTTTCTTAGCTAAAACAAGTGACTAGTAAGTAGTTGAGTAGCATCATATATCTATAGTTATACAATATTTCCCTTTTGTTTGAATGAGAATCAAACAAGAAATTAAAATGAAAGTTTTTTTGCTCACATGATTGGACTATTATTGCACAACTTGTTTTCCTCCTAGCTGTTTCCTCAAGAAAAAAAGTTGTTTTCGAAAATGTGTAATTAGGTGGTTAAAATTGGTCCCCCAGTTTTAAATGTCTTTTCGTTTTTATTGAGGACTGAGACCCAAAATTTGGTGATTAGTATTCAATTGATTAATCCTCTTAAGAGATAGTCTTATACGAAAAGTCTATTATTTGATATTCATGATTTTTAACATAATATTATTTTTATTTTTTTATGAAGGCCAAAATACGATATATTAAATAAGCACAATCACAACATAAGAAATATTAAGATTGAAAATATACGATAGTCGAGGATTACAAAAGACTATCAAAACAAAAGAGGCATTGTACGTGATAAAAATTAATTAATTAGTTAATATAGAATAGAAAGACAAATATAAGTTTGAAATTATGAGAAAGAAATCAACGAACAAATTCAATCTGAAAATAATTTTTTAATGTAAATTTTTATGTCGTATATACTACATAAAAAATTCAACGTGAAAAAATCATGCTTATATAAAATAAGGATATATATGATAGTGAAAGGTAATAAGTATGTACTAAATTATTAAAAATGGTATAAAATAGCTATTTACCCATTTACTTAGCTAGCTGGTGACTGTGGTATGGTATAACGACAACACCATATATTAAAGTAATTTTTTTTTTGTTGAGGGAAATATTAAAGTAATGTTATTATCATGACTTTATTACGTATGAAATAATGGATAAATGATTATTTTTATCATGAATGGCCCAAAAAGAGAACCAAGAAGAAAAAAAAGAATCTCCTTTAAATTAAAATAACTATATCCATATACGCCAAACCAATGGTTGTGACAAAGAATAAATAAAAATCATGATAATTTTTTCAAAATAATAATAATAAAAATGTTAACCGATGTCCTATTGTATTGGTTAAGGAAGCAATTACAATAATTTAGCTTTGCAAGTTGTGCCGTTCGATTGTCAAAAATCTAAAAAGTATTATTTTCAATTTAAAACTGTATTGTTTTGACCTTCTTATTCAGTGTCCTAGATACACTGACATTGACATTGGTTAACATTTCCGTAATAATAATAACCATAATGATAAGAATTATCTTACCCGTCCAATTTCAAGCCACAAAGATTGATTGAAAGAAGCAGCGGTGGTGATAACTTGAGGGAAGCTAGTGGCGGCGGAGAAGGCCCCACCAAATTTAGTACCTGGGCCCACATTAGAAACACCATGTAAAGCTTCCGACCACCACTCATAACCTTGTATTCCAAGTCTTGGAACAGCAATTGCATTGTTCACAACAAGCCTTATCTTTTCAGGTAATGCAAGTCTTCCTATAAGGTCTTGTACTCTTGCATGAATTGGTACTCTTGTATTGCAAAATTTGTAGCTTCTTGTTAAGCCATTTTTTGGGTCACATGCAAAGGGTACCCTACCTTCACTTAATGTAACTAATATGGAAACTAATAACATGAAAGTTATTAAGTTTTTGAAATAACCCATGATTGTTTTTGATGAATTGAAGATGAATGAATGAGAGAGTAGTGTGGGGTGTGTTGTGTGTTTATGTTTGTGTGTTTATATAGAGGGAAGTGTTGTGAAGTTGCGTCTTTTAAAGGGTTTGGGTAACGAAATGAGAGGAATAGAAAGATACTTTCTTGATTGGTTTTCCACGTCAATTAATTTATTGCAAGATATTATTATATTAGTGATAATATTGGATATATCATGTTCATATATATTCATATGCATTTATATATGTATATATCAAGGTTATAAAAATGACTTAGAACTAAACTTGAATTAATGGATATAATTTGTTTAATTAAAAAGGGAGAGGTGAGTGAGTTAGTGTAACACGCAGTTAGACTCGGTGGGTGGTGGCCGGTTGGTCCCTTTGTGGACTTAGAGTAGATGCCAAAATAAATCACTTAAATATATTTTATGCCATAACTTAAGAAGAGATAATAAAAACTTCAAAAATATATAAAAGACAAAACTAGTGTAGTGGGAGGAATTCAAATTCTTTGTATTTATTCGCGGTTTACGGATTAGCGATCAGTACATTAGTGATAGTTAGATCGAAATTGAACGATTAAAATTTTAATATAGATTTTGATTAGAATTTGAACATTTCAGTTTTAGTCTAACAATTACCGATGCATTAATTGCATAAATATCTATGAAAATTGCGACTTTGAGAATCTGAATTCACAACAAAAGTAGTAAGTTTGTTAGGTCTTTTAAACATGCAATTAGAAGTATTTTAGACAAAATGACAAATACTATATAATAAAGATATTCATTTCAAAGCTAAATATTGGCATTGACAACTGAACTATTTTCTAAAGTTGTATAGATCATTGTAAAGAAAAAGAAACTTGAAAAAAAAAATACAAAAGAGAAAAAGTTGTTTCTCTAGTTTATCATTTTATTTGTTTTTAGTTTCGATTTTATTGAGGAAGTGGAAGTTTTTGGACGTTCACGGGCGAGAGAATCTCTTTCATTTCTTAGTTACTTGCAATCGTGAACTTGATGGATTATAGAGTAGCTAGTTTTGCATCTTTTGTATTAACCCTTTAGTTATCATGGAAACAAGGTCCCTATAAAAAATAAAGTCGGGGTGAATTAAAGCTCTTGCATATGTAGGGTGTGAAAAGAGGTCCTACCATTTAGTGTATTATCAGTTCTACCTTGGTTTTTACACAAGAGATTGTTATCAGGAGTGTACTGATAATCAAGATTAAATAAATTATGGCTAAGAATTATTTCACAATAAATCGAACTCAAATTTTCTTGAATAATTCGTCTCTATAAAACTCGTTAACTACTAAGCTCAATTGTTTGGGTTATTGCATGTTTTGTATTCAATGACAAGGTAACAATGCCACAAGCAAGGTTCTTATTTCGCCCTCAAGAAGTCAAAATAATTGACGGATTATGATTGTTCCAAACACCACCAAATACAATGACTTCACTTTGGATACACTGTTCAAAAACCTCTTTTGTTGTTGGGTGTTTATACCAATGTTTCATGGAAACAAACGTTTTCAATTTTCATCCCCGTGATTTTACTGGAACTGACTAAAGCATTTAAGTAAAATCAAATCTCGTGACTCTATTATCAGAAAATATGAGTAATTTTGTCTTGATTTACTGCATTGTTTTTTCTTCTTTATGCAACTTGCAAACAAGTTTTTCTCATTATTATAATCGTCTTTTTCTTCATGTGTTAGGACTTTGGGTCCAATCATAGACTCTATTTAAACCCAACTCTATTTATTGATCTTTTGACTCATTAATAAAATTTTAAGACACGTGCTCACATTCATTGTTTCTTAGAAATACTTGGAGATGACTAAAAAATTTAATGGTAGTTAACTACCATCGGTTTTCTAATTGTAAGTCAGCGGTAATTAATTATTGTTAGATATTTTTAGTCATTTCCATGTGTTTTTTAGAAAACAATAAATGTGAGAAATAATTGTTAAATTTTAAACTCTAATACCATCTTAAAATTTGGTGTAAATCAATCCTCAAAATTAGGCTTTATAATTAGTGTAGATTGTCTCTTTGTCAGAAATAAAAATGTAGATTGTTTGGTGTTTATGCTTCGGTGATTTTTAGGGTGCTTTGAAAAAGTGGGTACGGTACTTTTAAAGCAAAACTAATTTAACGTTTAAATTCATTTTAAAATATACAGAGTATTATTTTTTTAAAAAAAAAACTTAGGTACAATTTCTTAGGTGCTTTTAGTATGGTTCTTAACTAAATTCACCACGATTTTCTTAAATATAATTCTCTCAAAGTTTCTTATCTCCAAAAAAGTTGTATTTTTAGTTAAGAACCATACGAAAAGTATCTAAGAAATTGTACCTAAGTTTTGTCCTTTTTTTTTATAACAAAAATATTGAATATTGTACTCAACAAAATTAGGCCTTATAATTAAGTTTAAATTTTTGTAAGGGCCGATATATCTTTTGGTCCTTTAAATTTGACAAAAATATTAGATTAATCCTTTATGTTTTTTAAGTTTTAAATAGGTCTTTATTATCCATTTAAGGATCTATTTGAAACTTCAAAACTAAAAAATCATCAAATAAGTGTATTAAATTAAAACTTTAAAGGGCCTATTTAAAACTTAAAAGAACTTAAATGAACTTTAAGAACCTATTTGAAACTTAACAAACTTAAAACTGTAACATAGTATTTTTGTCAAACTTAAAGGATCAAAAGAAGTATTTCGCATTTTTATAAGTCTTATCTTTAATCAAAACTGATGTGAGACTTAACTTTTTTTCTCAAATATGTTATATGGTACGTGTAAAAATGTATTTCAATATTACTGAGTAAAGAGAATAGATCAGATAAAGAATGATCAAATCTAGTAGATGAACACTTAGAATAAACTATTAGAGAAACTATTAAAAAAAGATTTGGAAATTAATGAGTTGAACCGAAATATGATGTTTAATAGAACATTATGATGTAATATGATCTATGTAGCCGACCCTATTTAGTGGAAAAAACCTTGTTGTTGCATTGTTGAGTAAACTTTTTTTTTTATAGGGTATTGTTGAGTAAACTTTTCATCAACAACTCTTAATGTTTATTCTACGCAAGAAGTACAAGGCATCATTATTATATAATTTAGAGTCAAATTCTCCATAGTAATTATGGCTTAGTCACCTAAGAATAAGCAACTAAACATTATATGTGTTGTTAGAAATAGATATATGCATGCATGTTAAAAATTCCATGCCAACTTGTGAGGGGCCTGCATGCTTTTTAAGAATAATATACAATACACATTAATTGATGGCTTATAGCATGAAGACATTTTGTGTATTTGATTGGATAAGAGGGGTTAGACAAATGATATCCATTTGTATATCTTTTCAAGTGCAATAAGAATAATTGGTGATAAACAATAATATGTAGTCGTATAATTTCAACAAAACGTTTCAAATTTGATATTCAATATCATTGACCCCGAAACATTTAAAATAGGTCTCTAATTAATTATCTTATTCTGTAAAAAAAGAAAAAATTAATTAACTTTTTTGTCAATTCAAAAATGAAGCTTCCTCTCCAATTGTGCATCATATATAATATGATAGCTTACCAACTGTCTTTAGAGCATGGCATGTGAAGTTCAATAACAAGATTCGGAGTTCCACATGCTAACACTGTTTCAATACACTTAACATATTTAATTAATCATGTACTAGTGTATTTTGTGTGTTCAATTTTGATTTTTAAAAACAATTATGGTCATAGATGTTGAATGTATTCATAGTAATACGTATCAGATTGAAAAAATAAATAAATTAGTTAGACAATCGTTCATGCTTAAAAGTGGGGGGAAATCTTTATAATCAAAAAATGAAATAAAAAATATGGAAATGTTAACGAGTGTCCTTGGAACACAAGGGTTTAAAATGGTAATTTTTTTTATGAAATTTTTTGTATTTAGTGTATTGGAAATTGAATCATTTAACTTTTTTAAAGAATAATTTCCTCCTAATTTAGAATGCTTAAAAAGTGTTTGGACACTCGTTAACAACATCCATAGAAATATAGTACCAATTGATTGGTTTTTAAAATGTGGGAGCGACTTAAAGTGCAATAGTTTAAAAGATTTGAAACCTCAAAACATGCATTTAAGTTCCATTTCGGTGAGGTTTTAATTTTCATGCATTGACCTTGTAAAATTATTTTAAACATGTATTTAATAATGTTGTCAAATCAATTAATGAAATAAATATGACAACTCACATGTTTTTAACATATTAAATGATGTGACAATACATTATTGAATGGATGTGTAAAATAATTTTATACGACAATGTATATAAATTAAATCTTTTATATGAATAGCTTGTTTAATTTCCATTGTGTTCTTAGATTGATACATTGTTCTCTCTAGTTATAAATATTAATCATAATTAAAGAACTCATTTTATTGAGTTGGTTAAATATAGACCAAACTTGAACAAATGGAAGGACCACCAAACCAGAGCCTCCTTAAGAAAAGCTTCAATATGAAGCATAGCACAAACCATTATGTTAAAATCCAGTTGTGGTTGAATTTTTGTCGTGGCATTGTTTTTGGTTAGAGTACCAAATCATTCATGTTGTGTTATCTTAAAACTGATCTATCGCCAAACCAAAAAGGGAACAACAAACAATTAAAAGAAGCAATACATGCAATCAAGGTAAACTTTTAGTAACGGTATAGCATTTGATATAATGTCAATTCTGTCCAAAAAGAAAAGGAGAATCATTATATATAATCCTTAAAATTATATGTGTGGTTCATGTGAAAAAGGAGTGTGAATCGCAACATTAATAAAGGAAACTACAAATATTTTTTCTGTAAGCAAATTAAATTACCGAGAGTACAAGAGCTCGTCTAACCCATCAATACAAGAGGTTTAATATTTCAAACTAATTGAAGACAACAAATGGGGTTAAGCCACCATTGATAAAATTTAACACCTACACTTTTTTACCATCATATTTATAAAGCACCATAATATAAGATTAAACGCATGTTTACAGTTTTATCTTTGAATATGACGTTATTTCATTATTTGTAGCGTTGAGCAGCACCACACAATTGCAAGTAGGACTGGAAATGAGTTGATCTGAGTCGAACCTGTCTGAGTTCGACTCGATTCGATAAGAATTGGTTCGGTTCAAGACTCGACTTCAAAACAATTTTTTTTTTCAACTCGAATTCGACATTTGACTTGTTTAAAGTTACGAACAACTCGATTCGATTCGTTAGGTTCAACTGGTTTGCTCGAATTACATATTTCAAAAACTTTTTTTTTGTCAAAAATATGTCTTTGACATTTTTTTTTAAGGATGTCTTTGACATTTAAAAAAAAAACAAAAATATAATTTAATTTAAAAAAAATGCAAAAAGAAAAAAAATAAAAGTGAAACTAAAGGTAGTCGAACTTTATATATAATATTTACTACCGTAGCAGTTTGTGTAGTATCTATGGGTGTTTGCGGTGCGGTTTGGTTTGTTTTTGAGGTGAAAAGTCATCCGAACTGCAAAATAAAAAAGCATGCGGTTTGATTTGGTTCGGTTGACTTTTAAAATAAAATCCAAACCAAACCAAACCAATGCGGTTTGGGTTGAATCAGTTGGTGCGGTTTTTTCGAGACAAGACAATTTTTGTTTCCAACTTTAAAATCGAGTTAAAAAGCTAAAACACAATGTATTTTCAACAATGTTTTCTACAATGTTTTTAATTTCATCCAACATTACAATTTTATTTTCACCAAAAAACATATACCAAATTAAAAATGTGAACAAAAAGTATTTCTATTAGGTAAGAAATGTAAAAGACTGAGATTTTATCATTCTCTACAATTTTAAGTATCACATAAATACAATTTTAAGTATCACATAAATACATTTTCAATACACTTAACATATAAATTTTTTTAGGTGACATAGATTTAGTTAATGTTTTTCTTATGTTGCGGTTTGATTTGGTTTGTTTCGGTTGGTAAAATAAAAACCGCAAACCGAACCAAACCACGCGGTTGAGTAAAAAAGTGATCCGAATACATTCAAATTAAATGCGATTTTTTGCGGTTTCGGTTTGGATTGGTTCGATTTGCGGTTTTGAACACCTCTAGTAGTATCGGTATAGATTTTATCTTCTATTCCTCATGCATTGCTGTTATATATACCCTCCTCGCTAATATTTTCAAACCTCCCCGATGTGGGACTATTCTTGTTCACATGATTGTTTAAAAACCTTCACAAGGTATTAACTTTTTAATTTTTTCCTCTTTCTAGTATTACAATTATTGATGATTTTCATTCAAATTAGTAATTAGTTATAATTCCTATAAAAAAAAGTGCATAATTATTAGAAGAAGCTTGTAATAAATTACATATTATATAAAAAGTATATATGTATATATATCTCGAGCTGGTTCATGAACCAAACGAGTCGAACTATACTTAGTTCAAGTTCAACTCATTTATTTGACGAGTTTAATTTTCAACTCAAGTTCGACTCATTTGGTTCGTGAACCAAGTTCAACAAACCAATTATTGAATCGAGTATCGAACTATTTTCGAGTTGGTTCGATTCATTGTTAGTCCTAATTGCAAGCTGGAATATTAAGTCATCCCTCATTCATGAGTCAAGATTCTCTTCATTTATTAATACCTCCATTTCTTCCACTTGAAGAGATAAATAAACAAAAAAGTTTGAAAATAATTAATAGTAGTGGGATCCACTTAGTGGTAGGACCCATTACATATTTTTTGTACCTATCTCTGACCAAATGACACTATCCTTTTACTCTTAGGAAATGGAGAGGATCATAACTCCTCATGGATAACTTGCACTTAATCAAGGAGGCAAATTGACCAAAATGTTCTTTAATTTCGTTTTGTAATAAAATGATAACTCCAATTCACGTAAACAAAAGACACCAGACATACCTAATGCAAGAATGTGCAAGATATAAATAAGTGGTTACTAAGTTGAGTCACGAACATGTCGTTTTCTTTAAGACGTTGTGTGACATTGCCCAAAATTGTACAAGGGAGACTATCAATCACGCCGCCCCCAGGATAAAACAAGTTTAGCTACAACTGCGATTAACTACTGCATTGTAAAAAACTGCTCGAGAATTACACCTTCAATATGATACTAAAACCACTCACATTTTAATACTGAAATCGTTAAATTATGGCACTATAACCACTCTACAATGGTATTGTGACCACTCAAATATCGTGTTACCACCATTCTAACATTTAACATCTCCAAATATTAATATAGTATTTCAATCGCACAAATATTGTGCTACCACCATTCTAACCTCTAACTTCTCCAAGAATTGAAGATCATTCTTAATTTATGAAGGGATATTATACCCAAAAGGGACTATGATCTTAAAAATACTATTTATTCTGAAGGGACATAAATTATCGAATGGATTATGCTCTTAAAACCATTCTCAATTTCAAAGGGACATTATACCTAGAAGGGTCTATGGTCTTAAAAACACTCTTAATTTCGAATGAAAAAAAAACGAGATGAAGATCCTCAACAAAATCCGGAGAGGGAGAGAGAAGAAAATGATTTGAAGTTTCAGAATACTATTCGGTGTTGAAATGAAATATGTGAGCTCTCTATTTATAGAGATAATTCACAACTAATAAGTGAGAAACTTTAAAAACAACTAATTCACACATTAGATCTAGTACAAAAATATCTTAAATTGAGTATCAAAATATATCATATTAAGTACAAAAATATATTATATTATGTACCAAAATATATTTCAGATAAAATACCAAAATATATTAGATTGCATACAAAAATATTTCAGATTGTGGACTAAAATATTTTAGATTGCGTTCCAAAATATTTTAGCAAAAATTAGGGACTAAGAAATAAATTTCATATATTATTTCATACAATATATATATATATTCTCTTGTGCATACTTCTTTTACATAATTATGTACCCCCTAGAGGAACACCCCTACTACATAATCACTACTACTGTGTGTGATCTATCCAACATGTTTCAACAATCCTCACTTGAATTTAAAAAATAATTTCGAAAATAACGTTAAGCGTTTCTATAAGATTGCTAATAAACAAAGGTGTCGCCTACAACTTGAACCTCTGCATTGAACTCTATCTCAGACATAAAACCCACACACAACCTTTTCCTAACGTGTATTCTAAAATGTTGTGTATTTATGGTCATGCACGTTTATCCCGATATGACGAACGCTCTAGGTATTATGTCTCAAAATCCCATAAGAATCACAACTCCACATTCGTATAGGCGAGTCTATCAAGATTACTTCTGTAGCTATGTACTCCACTTCACATAAAATATTGATCTCATTAAATGTTTTTATCATCTCATCCTCCTGTCACTGAAGGAATCATGTTTTTCTAGTTTTATCATAGCATGTTCTATCACTTCATGACTTATTATTATCCTTTGAACCTATTTCTTGGGATCTCAAGTGATTTAGGTCGGGTTACCATCACTTGTGATCTATAGGCATTAGTATCATCCTATTACATGTGTTTAGGACTTTCTTTTTAGCTAGTCCTTTCATTAAAGAAATTGCTAATTTATCATTTGTACGTACATGTTATACTTCAACCGTTCCTTTAGAGATTAGCTAGCTCTCTAATTGTTATTTGTCCGTGCCTTAATTATCGTTTCTTATTGTTGTAGTAACGACTCTCAATTTTGGAATAATTGTAGTACTATCACAAGGAATTAACACAGTTGGCAACGATTTTTCCCACAAGGGGATCTCAACTAGCAAACATCATATCAAATTGCTTCTTCACGAGTTTTCTCTAGTGATCTTATCTTAGATTTTATTGTGGACTGAGCCAACATTGTTTTTTTTTTTTATTTCAAGAAAACACTCTTCAAGTGATACTCATTGTGCAGCCACTGATCTATTAGGAATCATATGAAAGGATTTTCCATTTTGTATCATTGTACCATTCAAGTATAATAAGATACTTCTCGTAATGTAATCTTAGAATCATAGTCTTTTTAAAGGCATCTCACGACTCTTTCAATAGCATGTCAATGCTTCTCAGTCGGTATACTAGTAAACTTGCACAAGAGTCTAACGACATAGACAATATTAGGTATAATACAATCAGTGGCATACTTGAGGCTTCCAATTATGCCTGCATATTCAGTTTATTTAACACCGTCTCAAGTGTTCTTAAAGAGTTTCACTTAGATTATACGATGTGCTTGCAAGTTTACTGTAAAATTAATTATATTTCCTTAAGATCTTCTCAGCATAGTGAGATTGATCCAGATAAAATTCTCTTTTGTGATCTAGTAATCTTGATACCAAGAATTACTTCAACTTTACATAGGTATTTCTTATCCATGTTGTTGTTAAACGATGATTTCACATAATTTATAGCACGAATATTTGAACCAAATATGAGCAAGTCGTCTATATAGAGACATAAGATCGTGCGATTTTTATTTCCATATTTGGAGTGAATACATTTGTCACTTTCATTCACTTTAAACTCATTCGATATCTTTAGATTGTCAAATTTTCCAAGTCATTTCTTAGGAGTATATTTTAGGCCATACTAGCCAGTTTCCTTAGAGGTCACTTGGTTGAAAGATAGATACTTCAACCTCGTGAAACTCAGTTCGAGACTTGGCACTATGAAAGAAGAAGTAGATTTTAGACCATACAAGATTTATCTAACTTACTGACCTTGTTTTCTTGTCCATGAATCACAAAACCTTCAGGTTGTTCCATATAGATTTCTTCTTCTAGTTCACCATTTAAAAGGGCAGATTTCACATCTATTTGGTGTACTATCGAGTTATGAACAACTACTAAAGAAATTAGTACCCTTACAGATGTGACTTTAGATACCGGTGAATAAGTGTTAAAGAAATCTATATTTTTCTCTCTGCCTAAATTTTTTTTCTATAAAGCGAGCCTTATATTTATCAACCAAACCATTAGTTTCTTTCTCAAAATCCAAATACAACTGATTGGTTTACAACCAGAAGGCAAGTTTACTTAGTGCCATATTTTGTTAGACTCTAGAGAACTCATTTCATTGTTTATAATTTCTTGCCATAATTCAACATATTTATAAACCATATAATCGAGTTCATACTCTTTACCAAATTTTTCTTTCTTACCTCTTAGAGGTTCTATAACATCTTGTTCTTACCTCTTTGAGGTTATATAACATCTTGTTCAATGTTTTCATAACAATTTATGATTACTAAAATGTGATAAGATGTAGTGTCCCCACTAGCTCTTAATTTAAAAAGGGAATTCATTTTGCGCCACTAGTGCCCCCACTTTCTTTAATTTAAAGGGGTTGTTTATTTTCGTAGAAATTAGCATAATTTTGATTCTATGATTACTTTAGCATTTATGTCATAAAACATATATGCTTTGCTATTTATAACATACTCAATGAACACATATTTATAGGCTCTACTAACAAGTTTAACTCTTTTGGAGTCTGAAATCTAAACATAGTCTAGACAACCTCGAGTTAAAAAATAAGACAGGTTGGATTGTCTTTTCTTCAAAGTTTTATAAGTAGAAATTTTGTTCTTAGACTTGAGTACTCTACTTAGCACATATCTACCGATTAACAAAAGTTCCCTCACCAATGAGATACAATACTGAAATTAAGCATGATTTGAAAATACTAGCCCAGTAAAGATTCTATTTTTTCCTTTTCAGCTTTACTCTTCATTTAGGATAATAATATGTAGTTGTTTCATGAATAATTTCGTACTATTTATAAAACTCATTAAAAATGTCGGAATCATATTATGCTTTTAAAATCATTCTCAATTCCGAAAGGACAATACTATAATTTCACAAAAGATAAATATAGAGACTAAAACAAATATAACATTACTGTAAGATTTTAAGAAAATCTGTCTAACCGAAATGACTAGACTCTTACAACTTGCTCAACCAAAATTTGGATTTCAATTAAGAGATGTGTCTATATTTAGCGTGTGACATTGTTTAAAATAAGATTATCTATGGTGGATAAAACCTGCTAAAAACCATTTAAATAGAAAATATCTTCTCTATTGTTACAAAATATAAAATTTATTATATTCGTGTGGCATGATGGCTATCAACATGTAAACCTCCTGTCCTATTATTACCTTTTTTAGTACCTATTTCTTGCATGATGTGTTAACCACATCTTGCTTTATTCAATTTGACAGAGAGAGAATGAAAGCGAAAAGAAGTAGGAGATATATAGATAAATTATAGAGGTGGCAAAGGAAATGGGCCTCAACAAACCCAACTGGACCATAAATACAAATGGACCCACAAACCCTATCCATTTGAAAAATGTCGATTTTGACAATAATTTTGGATTAGAACAAAAACAATATAGCTATTTCCACCAATGAAACCAAATCCATTAATCTTCATATACATAATAACATGGCTACTTGACTAGCTGATTTATATCCACCTCAGCAACGGTTCATAAAATTGCTGCTCAAAAAGAACAAAATTAAGTGCAAACAGTAGCATGGTATATGCATGGTGCTTGTATATTTGATGATTGATATCAAGTATATACATTCTTATCCAATCAAAGTGACGTAAAGATATTGCTCTTCCTAGAAACAAGTTATCCAATTGAAACTTTTCTTGCACAATGAAGGTTTTAAGATCGTGTTAAAGTACTCCAAGGATCAATCATTTTTTATATTAATTATTACATGATTTGATTTATCAATTATCATTTACTTGTTTTCATTAATACGAAACTTTGACTTGACATTTCAAAGGTTTTAGGTTTTACCTACCTAATTTTGAAGCTTTTGTCATATATGTTATTTATTATCAAATTTACCTTTTCTTTTGTCTCTTTTATTTGTTCTTATTTTCAATTTACCATATCTTGTTTTGTATGATGAACTACATATAGTCTAAAAATTCAGCTATTTCTAAAGGTCGAGGAATTATTCGTTTGAATTTTAAGTACATGTTGAAATAAATTAATGTATAGTGGGGTCCTTCATGATGGAAAATTGGAATCAAAGTCTATTATATTGCAAGGAACAATATGTGGGAGATTCAATCAAATCAAGGTAGTTAAAATATTGAAATTGTGATATCAAACTATCAATCATTCTAAGAGGATCACTTTGAATCACCTATTGGCAAGAACCTTTGCATTATCCAGGTAGTTTAATTTTATTTCACGCCACTTCAATTTAAAAAAAAAAAAATCTAAGATTCTAGATGTTACAGGTCATTACTCAAATCATATTTGGAAAAAAAGACATGAACATTATCAGTTATTGAGTCTTGTCCTTAGGAAATGATAAAGATTTTTTGTGTGCAAGTAGACAATTAGTTGTCACAAATGATCCCTAGTAGTGGCAGACCAATAACTGATTAATGTGTGACTGCCAACCTTAACTTCAGGATCAATCTTGGAATTTATTTAGTTTTTGAATAATAAACTTGAATTATTTTTTTTAGCCATCCAACTATATACTTTGCTCATTGCTATATTATATTGTGCATGTATAAATCACTATAAATTTGTATAGCAGATAGGGACGAACTATTTTCATCCTTTTGGATATAAGAGGATTTGAGGGAGAAAGAACGAATTTGCTGATGTGCCATGAGTGAATAACCCCAAAAAAATATGTAGCACTAGCTATAAAACCAAGACCTAAAGTCCAATTGCATTGCGTTTAAATCAAGTAACAAAGCTTCTTTCCCAACATTTGCATATATAAACAAACAACTCAATAAAGGACAAATAAACTTCCTTTATAAAAAAAAGACACAAATAAACAAACAACCATTAACCTCAAAAAAAAAAAAAAAAAAAAAACCCCTGAGGTAGCATTTAGTTTCTTTTAAACTAGGTATCATTCACGCGCAAATGTTCATAAAATTGACGAAAAATTATTTCTAAAATTTTTAACGATGTTGCTTGTCTAAACTCGGGTTTGGTAACATTTCGTTTAACAATATATTATTTTATTCCATTCTTCTAAATTACTCTTTTTATTTCTTATTTTTTTCTGCTTCACTCAAGTGACAAGTAATACAAGCTCAATCCAATTGAACACTCTGTTCAATTATTAAAAATAGACTTCTAATAAAAAATGAAATTTTTTTAAAAACAGTGATGCTTTATTTAAATTATAAATAACATAAAAAAATAATCATCATTTATTTTCAATTATTTTTTTTACAAAATAATCAAAATCGAATAATCGAAAATTGAACGAAAACATCATTGATGAATAAATGATGAAGAAGAAAGAAAGAAAAAAAATAAAACTGTCTTGCATGAATTTGGAAATTGGAATCATCGCGAGGAGAAACTCTTACATAGTCGCAACCCTAAACTAAAAATATCTGGACACACATACACAAATGAAAAAATTAAAAGAGAAATAAATTAGTCACATCATTTTTTTTACTTTTATCTTTAAATTTTTCTTATTCAAATGTGTGCGCCTAAACAAATTTTATTTGTGTTTGTGACCAACTTAGACTTCCTATATATATCGCGAGAGCATTTGGACCGTGGCACACACAGTGAATTTGGAATGTGTTTTTTCTTTCACCTTGCTTATAACTTCGAATTATAAATGATTGTATTACATTGTTTTTATTTGTACTAACAAAAAGACAAACACGGTACTATTCATTTATCCATTTTTTTAGTGCACTTAATTTTATATTTACATTATAATCTTTTTGATTCATGTAACATACACCATTTTATGGATAAAACTTGGTTGTTGTTGTAATTGTTTTAGCATATATTCAAATCAAATAATTGCTGCAAATAAATTCGAAAAAATAAACTCTTTTTATATTGTTCGATATTGTTCTTATTTCAATGTGAGTGTTCCTATTATAGTGAAATTTAACTCATTAAATAAATATTTAAGAGTGAAAACCCAATATTACTACGAACTAGTTTAGCACCCGACAAAAATAAATCACAAAATAGTCATTGACATTTCTATATCGAATCAAAGACTAATTTATTTTCACTATAAAAATGTCATTGACTACTTTGAGTTTTATTCTTATCAAAATAAAAAAATTGTGAAGGACTAAAATGGATCTTAACTCAATATATAAACAATATCATAAAAGGATAAAATTATAAATATAATAATTTAAATGAATTGTATATCGAGAAGAAAAAAAAAGGCTACACCAATGCCACAACAAAATGAAGGATATATATTGTCAAAGAGGAATTCAAGCAACACTCTTTTAAACATTTTTTGTTGCATTCACTCTCTTATTAGATGAAATCATTTTATGTCCCACCACCACTTTATATAGGTCTCATTTCTAAAGTATAGACCCAAATTGATTTAAATCGATAAGAGTGAAAGTTAAAGAGAGTGTTGGTAACACTACTCATTGCCAAGAACATTGTTAATCTTTACGAAGAATAGTGTACAAAATGCAAGAATGTGTACGTGCATCTTTTTCTTATTTTTATGACAATTGATTTGAGTTATGAGATAAGCAGTTGGTGCTCAACTCAAACGTGGACGAAGAAGAATATTAATCTCACAACTAACTACCAGTAATATTTACCATTTAAAAAAAACATTGAAATAAAAAATACATTGAACTGATTTTTATACAAAACTGTTTCCAATAGGTTGAACTCCAAAATCAGTAAAGGAAAATTGCTAATAAAACTCAGTAATTTCTAGTAACAAAACTCTTGTTCGACCGATGAATTTGAGACTTTTTTTTTGTATGCGTGTCTTGGGTTGAATTGGAGGTACAATATTAAGTAGAGTTAGGCTTAATTATAAAGAGATTATGAAAATTGTTCATTTGGTCTCTTGGATTATTTACAACCATACCATATCAAAATTTTGAAATTGCCCCATTCGATTTCTAACTCCCGATTGCTTTATTCTGAGTGTTGGGATCGGAACAACTCTTGGTTCCAATTACGTTTGGTTCGGTAGTTTTGAACCGAAGAAATCAAAAGTTAGGACCCGATCTGTTCCTACTTCACAATTAGATGGCATTTTTAAAACCGGGTCATAACCAAAATTTTCAACAATATAATTCAACAACCACTAATATAGACATTCATCACTTGTAATTCTACAATAATTCAACATAACTAGAGATATAATAATAGAACAAAAGTGGCGCAAATTGACAACACAAACAAAAATGACAGAACAATTTAAGCAACCTAAATAAAACTTTGCTGACATTTTGTACACTTGCATCTGGAACGAACCCACAAATATAGCACTTCAACTTCGGTAACCATTGTTGAAAACATGGAGTGTATGTCAGAATCATCTTTAAGAATATCTGAATAGTGAATTAAAGGCTTAAAGACACTTTTGATCCCTCTATTTTAACTTATCAAGATCTGTAATCCCTCGTTTCTAAAGCCACTATTTTGGTCTCCCTATTATTCATTTTTTGGGTTTTTTTTAATTCCCATCAGATTTGGTGATTTGTCACTCTTATTAATGATGTGGCACTGATGTGTGTTGGTCCTCTCATTTTCCAGGTCATTTATAATAATTAATTTACATATATAAGAAAAACTAATTGATTAGTTATTAAAAATAAATAAAATAATTAAAATATAAAAAAAGAATGGAATTAGATTGAGGAACTAGGAACCCTACTTGCTAAAATCCTCAATCTTCATTCATACTTAAATGTCATTATGATCAATTCATTTAACTATTTTGGATCAATTAGGAATAAAGATTAACTATTTATTTTGTGTATAGATAACAATTTCTTAAAAAATTGATCCAAATACACAAAATTAATACATTCTTTTACTTCCGTGCAATTATAAATATTAATCTCTCAAGCATCTTGAAACCCAAATGAGCGGCATAATCTTCTTAAAAAATTTATCTTTGTTGCATCCTCTACTCATATTTGAAACTGAGACTTTAGTTAATTAAGTTAAAAAAAATTACATGTATCATCTCATCTAAACATATTTTAGTATAATTTATACAATCTAGACCTGCCTTGGTGTGATTTTGTGACCCTAGACAATTCAAATTCGATTTAAATGCGATAGACAAACATAAATGAAAATCAGCTTATTTAATTCAACTTTGAATTATTTTGATTAGTGAAATACAGATCACACAAATATTAACAAAAATTGAGACAATTCTCAATATTACATGATAATAATAATGGAGATAACTTGTGCTCCAAGTAAGAGTGTTTGGTTTAGTAGTTTACATAATAAGCTACTGCAATACCATAGTATGTTACGGTACTCTTGCATTTAGCCATATATAGCTTTGTAATCTTTGATCAACTAAGGAATAATAATTCATTTTTCTAGTTTCATAATATGGTATCAGATTTTCCCTCAAGGGAAAGTTTGTTACGGTCCTTGTAACCGTTTTCCGTTGTGCCTTGTAGATGAAGCTCTATTGAATCTTCATCTTCATCCTTCGTTTTTCGCCATTTTTGTTGCTCTGTTCAGCAACAGTTTCTTGTTGATTTTGCGAAGAAGCTTCTGATTCTTCTTCGTTGTTAAGTTTTGTTTTCACTCAACTTGTTTTTTCTTCTTCTCTGATTCGTTTTTCGCCATTGTTGCTACTTCATCTTCTTCTTTTCTTTTCTCATGGCGCGTAACAACAATCAACAACAACAATCAGATTCTGAATCTGCGTATTTCGTTCATCCAAGTGAAGGACCAAATTTTGTTGTAGTTTCCCCCAAATTCAATGGTTCTAACTACCTCACATGGAGTCGTTCTATGCAACGTGCTTTAGGTGGTAAGAATAAGCTTTCTTTCATCAATGGAACTCTTCCTGTGCCTGATATTGATGATCTGAACCGTAATGCTTGGGAACGATGCAACCACCTCGTTCATTCTTGGTTAATAAACTCGGTTTCAGATTCCATTGCGCAAACTATTGTCTTTCATGATAATGCTTTTGAGGTTTGGGAAGACCTCAAAGAACGTTTCTCCAAGGTTGATAGGATTCATATTGCTCGGTTAAGATCTTCACTGAACACTCTTAGGCAAGGTACCAAATCTGTGTTGGATTATTTCATAGAAATGAAGGCTTTATGGGAGGAATTGTATTCACATAGACCTCTTCCCAATTGTCATTGCCCTTTTCAGTGCAAGTGTGATGCTGTGAAGGTACCTAAAACCTATAGAGTAGAAGATCAGATTATCCAATTTCTTACTGGTCTCAATGAGCAATTTTCAGTTGTTAAGACTCAGGTTCTCTTAATGGATCCTCTTCCTTCATGGAATAAAGTGTTTTCTCTAGTCATTCAAGAAGAGAGCAACAATGCCTCTATTCCTGCTATGGTAACTCTTGATGATAGTAGTATTTCAATCAATGCTTATGATGAAGAAAGTCTCAAGGGCGTGGTAAAGGTGCTTACAATAAACCCCCTACCAGACATTGCACTTTCTGGAACAAAAACAACCACACAGCTGATTTTTGTTATCAAAAGCATGGATTCCTCAATGTGAATAGACCCAATTCACAAGCTAATGCAACTTCTGGTGATGTATCTGATGTCAATAACTCTTCCGGTGTATATGGTTTGTCTCAAGACAAGATGGATCAACTTGTGGCTTTATTGCAGCAGGCTAGCTTGATTCCTTCATCCTCCCTTTCTACCTCTAGTCCTGTTACCAATCATATTAGTTTTCCTCAAGTTTCTTCCATCTACACCACTCCTTCTTCATCAGGTATCATCAATGCCACTATGTGTTCTTCATTATTTTATTCCTTTTGGTTAATTGATTCTGGTGCTAATGAGCACATTTTTTGCAATTTGAATTTGGTTAGTTCTTATCATCCTATTTCTCCTGTTCCTGTTACTTTACCTAATGGTTCCATTGTCACTGTTACTCATTCTGGTAAAATCACATTTAGTTCCCAATTTTATCTTACAAATGTTCTTTACTCTCCTCATTTTAAATTGAATCTCATGTCTGTGGCAAAAGTTTGTGAATCTCTATCTTGTGTATTCCAATTTTCACTTAATCAATGCATCATACAGGACTGAACAACCCTGAAGATGATTGGTTTGGCTAATCAACAAGATGGATTATACAAGTTCCATGCTTCATCTGTTTCTCCTAATAAAGTGTCATCTAGTTTAAATTCAAGTGTTTGTAATATACCTGTTTCTTGTAACTCAAGTAATGTCATTCCAAATAAAGCCATTTGGCATTTCAGACTTGGATATCTCTCTCATCAGAGATTGAATATGATGTCTTCTTTGTATTCAAATATTACTTATGATAATAAAAATTCTGTTTGTGATATTTGTCACTTTGCAAAGCAAAAGCATTTACCCTTTTCTCTTAGTGAATCTCATGCTTCTTCTAATTTTGAGCTTTTGCATCTTGATATTTGGGGCCTTTTATATGTGTCCTCTATTCATGGCCATAGATATTTCCTTACTATTGTTGATGACCATAGTAGATTTTTATGGATTATTTTGCTCAAAACTAAGTCTGAAGTTTCCCATCATGTTCAATCCTTCATTAAAATGGTTCAGACTCAATTCAATGTCACCCCCAAATGTAACAGATATGATAATGGCCATGAATTTCTCATTCCTTCATTTTATGAGTCACATGGTATTTTGCATCAAAAATCTTGTGTTGAAACTCCCTAACAAAATGGTAGAGTTGAAAGAAAACATCAACATATTTTGAATGTTGGGAGAGCTCTTTTGTTTCAGTCCAAACTTCCTGCTTCCTATTGGTCTTATGCCATTTTACATGCAGTTTTTCTCATTAACAGAAAGCGGGAAGTTTGGACTGAAACAAAAGAGCTCTTGAGACAACTGGTACTTGGAAGATTGTTGATTTACCAGATCACATCAAGCCAATGGGCTGTAGATGGATATACAAAGTCAAACACAATGTTGATGGCTCAGTTGAGAGATATAAAGCTAGATTGGTTGCCAAAGGTTACACTCAAATTGAGGGTCTTGACTATTTTGACACATATTCACCTGTTGTCAAAATGACTATTATCAGACTTGTTATTGCTTTAGCCTCCATACATAATTGGAATCTTCACCAATTAGATGTTAACAATGCTTTTCTTCATGGTGAATTGCAAGAGAATGTTTATATGATGCTCCCTTCTGGTGTTACTTCCCATAAACCCAATCAAGTTTTTAAATTGCTTAAATCAGTATATGGTTTAAAGCAGGCCAGTAAAAAGTGGTATGAGAAGTTAACTTCCATCATTCTTCAGCAAAATTACACTCAGGCTACTGCAGATCATTCTTTATTCACTAAACAGATTGATTCATCTTTCACTATGCTTTTGGTTTATGTGGATGACATTATATTGGCAGGCAATTCCCTCTCTGAGTTTCAACACATAAAATCCATTCTGCATTCTTCATTCAAGATCAAAGATTTGGGACAATTGAAGTATTTTCTGGGTCTTGAAGTTGCTCACTCTAAGCAAGGCATTTCATTATGTCAAAGAAAGTATTGCTTAGACTTACTATCTGATTCAGGCACCATCAGTTCCAAACCAGTTTCCACACCTTTAGATGCATCTCTGAAACTCCATAATGATTCTTCTTCACCTTATGAAGACATTCCCTCCAACAGAAGATTGATTGGCAGGCTTCTTTACCTCAATTCCACTAAACCAGATATCACTTTCATCACACAACAATTAAGCCAGTTCCTTTCTAAGCCAACCCAAACTCATCATACTGCAGCTTTAAAAGTGCTTAAATATCTTAAAGGTTGTCCAGGCAAAGGCTTATTTTTCCCAGAAACTCTTCCCTTCCCTTACAAGGGTTCACTGATGCTGATTGGGCTGGCTGTGTTGATAGCAGACGTTCCATATCTGGCCAGTGTTTCTTCATAGGTTAATCTTTGATTTCATGAAGAACAAAGAAACAAATCATTGTTTCAAGGTCCTCATCTGAAGCTGAGTACAGGGCTTTGGCTTCAGCCACTTGTGAGCTGCAGTGGCTTCTCTATTTGCTTAAGGATCTTCACATTCAGTGCTCCAAGCTTCCTGTGTTGTTTTGTGATAACCAGAGTGCTCTCCATATAGCTGGCAATCCAGTTTTTCATGAACGTACAAAACATTTGGAGATTGACTGTCATTTGGTAAGAGAGAAACTTCAAGTTGGAATCATGAAACTTCTGCATGTTTCTTCTCAGGACCAACTTGCTGATTTCTTCACTAAGTCATTGCTTCCTCAGCCATTCAATCTTCTTTTATCCAAGTTAGGGTTGTTAGATTTGTACCAACCTCTAACTTGTGGGGGGCTATTACATGATAATAATAATGGAGATAACTTGTGCTCCAAGTAAGAGTGTTTGGTTTAGTAGTTTACATAATAAGCTACTGCAATACCATAGTATGTTATGGTACTCTTGCATTTAGCTATAGGTAGCTTTGTAATCTTTGATCAACTAAGGAATAATAATTCATTTTTCTAGTTTCATAATTCTCAATGATAAAACATTAACAAAAAAAAACCAAGACACATAGCGTCATATTCATAATAATCTATATACATTAGATTTTGCATGATTCAAGAATAAACCAAGAATCAGAAACAGCCAAACAAACTTCTTCAAGTTGTTGAAGAAGATGAGTCACAGGATTTAAAAGCAGGTTGTTTTTATGTTGTGAAAACATGTATCTCTATCTTCTTTACATATACTCCAATTTCCCTTTTAATATATTTTTTCCTAATGAAAAACGTTCTTGTTTGATACCTATAAGAAAAAAAGTATGTTTCCTTGAATGGTTCTCAAATCTCAAGTTTCTCTAAATTGAAGCAGAAACTGAATTTCTGTTGGATTTAACATTTCTGAACTTGTAGACTTTTTTAGCAGCAGACTTTGATTCTGTAATTCTATTAAATATTTTGAATAAACTAAAAACTAGATAGTAACATTTCCTAGGAACCAAGTTCTAGCAAATGTGCACCTATGTGACAGCAAATTAATTCTTAAAATGCAGGGAGCAAATTGAAAATGATTCCCCTATACCTTAAAGGAGAAATCCCTAATTAGTTGAGCTACCACTATAAGATTATTTTTCCCTGTATATAACAATGTACATATAACCTGCTATGTACTAACTGCTTTAAATTGAAGCCTATTAGTTTTCTAAATACTAACTAGATTTGTAATTTTCCTATGCAGGCTATCACCCAATGGTTTTCTACCATGTTCAACAGATATAGAGGGGAGTGTGATTTTTCTTGTAACATTATAAGCTTAACTTCTTTGACACCTTTTTAAAGAACCTTTTGTGAGCAGAAGACCGATGACTTTTAAGGCCACTCTTCGTTTGAAGGCTTTCATTGTGACAGAATTTTCCAGCATTTAATTTTTCATAGTAATTTAAGTTTTGTTCTTGACCTAAGGCAAATCGGGTTACATGCTGTCAGATTTTTTGCCTTTATTCACATATTCAAGACAAACGTAATCATTGGATCGAGACCAGACAATCTAGATTTCAATACATATTTTGATTTTCCTTTTATCGAGTTTGAAATCTAGACACCCGATATTGATCAAAAGATCATGATTGTCATGACTCATGAATGAGTGAATGCGTCAAAAAGCTGACTGCAGTCAATCATGGTCTGACCTAAGGAGCGAAACTTTGCTGCAACTTCAGCACCAATTAGTACTTACCCGTTGTTAGTTTTTAGCCTTATTCACGCGTTTAAGATAATCGTGGTCGTTGGATCAAGATCAAACTGTCTAGATTTCAATACATATTTAGATTTATTTTAAGAAATATAATATATCAAGCTTGAAATCTAGACTGTCCGATATCGATCCAAAGATCACGATTGTCATGAAGGAGTGAATGCGTCAAATATCTGACTACGGTCAATCATGGTGTGACCTAAGGAGGGAAACTTTACAGCAACTTCAGACTTCAGCATTATTTAGTAGTAACTACTTAAGGTGGCCAGATAATTTGAACCTTAAAGTTTTGTTATGTGTTTAGTCTAGGTTCCTTAGCTTCCATGCTTTGAGCCATTTTAAACTGTTTACACTATCCTACATATTTAAGACTTACATTGTCAATCTAGCAAGACTGACCTTTTTTATACTTCAAAAGGCTTATTTAATGGAAAGTGCAAGGCAGCATTACATATACCAAACCTGTAATTAGTGTTCTGTAAACATTGTTTACAAAAATGAATGTTCACTAGTACCTAAAGACCGATTACCTATGCAATAATATTAGAAGTTAGAACTTAATTGGCAAAAATCAACAGGAGTGTATCTCACATTTGGCTATGAAGGCTGCTGTATTAAAGCAATCAAATTGCAAAAACACATCGCATACATATCACAAGTATTAAAGTTGAGACAATTGCTTATTTCATTACATTACCATTAGTTATTAGTATATGATATAAAAACCAGTACAATATGCCATAGAAAGTGATTAACTAGTGAAATAAAACAAGTAAAACTAAACAAATACTTCTACCTCTTATACTTGAAAATCAATATAGTGTGGCCAATATTGACAAGCGGATTCATATGAATAACTTGATGAAAGTATGGTGGTAATAAAAATGCTACATCTTAATAACTAGACTCATACACCTCTTAAGATTAATGCTTTAAGCTTAAAATCATAAAATGTTGAACCTCTGGGATGAATGCTTTATGCTTAGATTACAAAAACAACTATTTTTCTCATTCCTTCAATCGGCGAAGATTTTTCTTGTAAATTTTGATGTCACAAACAATTCCTTTTCCTTTAACATCAATATCATCAATCACTCCGGTAGTTAAATCAAAACGAACTAGTTTAAGTTTTTCACCTTTCTTTCTGAAGAATATATTGCCTTTCTTCCCGGTTGCAATAGGATAGCAACTGGAATGCAAAGGTCCAACATCGAAGAGTCTAGTCCATGATTCTTTGACACCGATTTCACCCAAAATTGATATGCTGAACGACGTTGACCCTATATAATGTGAGATTATAGCTACTGACCCATTTAACACAACCAAACAACCATGCATGTCTAAGGGTGTTGTAAAAAACACTTCATTGCTCATGTTGAATGACAAAACATCACTTTTATCATTTATCTTTCGCAACCAATGACACACTCCATCCAAGTACACCTCAGAACCAAACGGGCTGCGGTAAGCAATTGGTATATCAACATCGAGTTTTCTCCAAGAGTGACTTCTTAGACTATATATCTCACAAAAGGGGTCATGTGTCTTACACATACCTTCCTGTAAATGCACAAACTGGATGACCTTGTAGTCATCACTGACATGGTCATAACCAAACCCATAAAGAAAATAATTAGCGGCGCCATTAGGTAGAGACTTTGGAAGGTTAGGAGGTACAACATAAACTTCGTTGGTAGCTGGGTTCCACAACACTATCTTTGAAGGTTTAATCCAGTCATAGATGCAAAAAATACCATTAATAGCATAACACAAACTACTAGTATGATCATAATATGGAGGTGGCAGATCCAATTTGATCTCTTTCTCAAACTTCTCACCTGTATGGAAAGACAACTTCTTCACCGGATCCAAAATCCACTCAAAGATGAGACAAGCGTCATCATCATCATCATACCGTGAATCAGATTTGGAAACAAGATTGCTGCGGAACATGTTCATGAAAATAGGGTTTTCAAATAAATGAGACCATGATTTGCGAACACAAGCAAAGCGTTTAAGAGGTTTAACAGGAAGTTTAGAGAGAATAGAGAAAACAATATCATCGGGTATATAAGTACCACTAACCTTCTCAAACGTTGGAGGAGACATAAAAGGAGTTTTTGAACCTGCCGTGACGTGAATGAATGTTCTGCAAAGGGGACGAAAAGTGAATCGTGAATAGAATGAAAATAGGGCTTGAAAACGTGAAATAGGTTTGGCCGAGGTATATACTTTTCAAGGTTTGTAAAGAAAAAATCCTAACATGTTAATTTATTTTAAAGGAATATTTTTTATTAAATTTTGAGATTTTAATTAAAATTATATATATAGATGTTTGTGATTATGAAATTGTAACAAATTATGTTTATCATTTAGAATAAATATGAAAAATATAATGTAAATTATTATCCTTTTCAATAACAACATTAACAATATAACATTATTATAGGCAAATTTGTTTAAGGTTATATATATTTGGAATAACGAAAAATTCAGCCCAAAATCTTTGATCCCTTTTTTATATACTAGACCATTGACCCGTGCTGACGCCCGGGTCATATAAGAGAACAAATACGGCGGAAATAAGAAAGTAAAAACTTTACTTGAATCGAAAAAATAGTATGATTCAGTTCATAAAATTAATTGCCGCAAACGTTTTTAATGTACAATATTAAACAATTTCCATGACATCAACCCTGTTAC
>Ga0228711_1001972_pt1 | contig 31071 bp, 15 predicted proteins | sample MedpolnodulmetaG_2_FD_177996 | JGI IMG/M metagenome (GOLD analysis project Ga0228711, IMG submission 177996) | Root nodule microbial communities from Medicago polymorpha collected in Santa Monica, California, United States - brown nodules | ecosystem: Host-associated > Plants > Roots > Nodule... | reverse complement strand
GTACTTCCCAAGAAACGGCTCTGCTAGTAGTATGTGGTTGATTGCTTTATATTGAGATTTGTGACTTATGTGTACCTTATTGGTGGTTTTATTTTAAGCTTTCAGTTGTTTTTCTTCTGTTTTATACTGAGTCAGGTTTTATATCAAGCTTTTTTTTTTTCCTTGTTTAGTTTTAATCTATTTAAGGTGTTGTAAATTCATTTGCTCCCCATTGGCTTAAAAAAAATCTTTGTAGACCGCATTTGACGTTACATTAGTATCTACACCGTCTTTATTGTTTATCAATATCTTTAACCCTTCCCTTAAATAACCTTTGATACTGCAACGTACAATTGACCATGTGAGAACACAGACGTTGACAAATATATTCCAACATGTTTTAGTGATTGACCTTGATTAAATATTCTACCATAAGAATTCTTTTCTCTCCGCCTAAACCTATTCTCATTTCCATTAAACTTTCTCTCACCCTACCATAAAAATTCCTTTCTCTCTCTCTCCACCATAAGAATTCTTTGGCGACCATATCTCTATGAAGAAACCATCTCTCTTCCGGTGACCACCTCTCTCTCCGATGACCACTTGTCTCTCATATTTACATTAACTTTTTGTTGGGTTTTAGACATATGTTAGCTGCATTTTGTTAAAACTTTAGTTATAGCAAGATGTCAGACATAATGTGTTAACTTGTTGGTACGACGTCAGAACGTGCCATGATCCGCTTCTTGGAGATTCGCTTTAAAATCGTGAAGATTTTCATATCATATCTAAAGATTTGTATCACGGGAAGAGTTGAACAAGATATCGTGTTTCTAGAAGCAGAAGAAGGCAATTTGCCCTTAACTTAGTCCTTAAGAATGTTGTTGCAACATTTAAGGAAACATTTGATCTGCTTCAGAATACTTGTGCTGAAATTTCGAGATTTCAGCTGATCTTTAGCCAAGACTTGCGCATCACAACTATTCTGCATCAAAGCTATATAAACAAAGACAGAAGACCTAATTCACTATTGAAGCCACAATTGAAAAGAGTCATCTAGGGTTTTAGTCTGTCATTGTTATTTGTAAGCCATTATTTAATCACTTTGATATTAGAGTTGGACTTTGTAATTGAGTTGTAACACTCTGAATCTCTCTAAGCTTTTAAGCACGAGTAAATTCCTTTTCTAGGAGAGTGTCTCCACATCTGTTAAGGATTTAAATGACGGTCACTGGTCTGTGGCTAAGAGAAAGTGAGTGGATTCTCATATCTAAGACTAGTGAGAGTCTTAGGTAGAAATTACACTAGTAGTGATTAAGTGAGAAGCTAGTAGACCGAGGGTTTTTATGTATGCTTTGAATTGATACTACAATAGTGAATTTCATTACTGGGTTGGTAGCCCCCATATGTAGGTCAAGTTGCACTGAACTGGGTTGACAAAATTTTCACATTTGAATCAAACCATGAAAGAGAAGTTGTTTACATCACGTTTTGAATTGTTATATTGTTGATATCACTGAAAAATATTTATCATCTATTCATTTAATTTTAATCAAAATAAAAAAACGGATCGAGTTCATCTTCCTAACAATATTTCACAATGTTAGTTAGATCACATCAATACCGTCAATAAATTACACTAGTAGTGATTAAGTGAGAAAGGCTCAAAAGACCTCACCTAACGGTTTCTTGGTTTTTTAATTCAGACTAGGTAGTGATCTTCATTTATGTTTTATGGAGAATTTCTTTAGTTTTTATCCGGAGTCGGTAAGTGGCTGTCTGGGAGGAGGAAGCACTTGTGTACATTCGTCCAAGGCTGATTTCATTTGGTGATGCTGCTGCACTTGGAAGGTAATTATGAAGCTTTGGGGACTCCTTAATAAGCTTGCAATTCTTGCATATGCATGTATTTAACCATAAAGTTAACTTGTTGTGCGCATGTATTTAATCATAAAGTTAACTTGTTGTACTTGAGTTTTGGTGAATGATAGTTTGTATTTGTAAAAAGTATTGGTAATTGATAGTTAGCTTACTGGAAATGGATTTATTTTTTTAGCATTGACATGGACAGGAGGAGGGATAATTGGTAAATTGATTAACTTTTGTAGATGCTTATAGAGTTACGGAATAGCCTCCTGTGATTTTAGGTAAACTAATACTGGAATTGTTAATTATTAAATGAAATTGTTGATTCTTTTATTCATGTTTCTTTTTACTTGATGGTTAGTATTTGTGAAAGTTCATAGATGTGTTATTTATAGTTTTAATTTGCGAAAGATTCACTTCATTGCCTCTATTTATTTTGGGAGTTCGGTGTGGTGTTTATTTACTTTGGGATAATCTTCCTGTTAATGAATGTACGAGACTGGATAGTGCAAGCATACACTAATAAAATAACTCAATCTATATAGAGTACACTTCTAAAATAATCCAGAATTTTAACACCTAATGGCTGGCTGAGATGAATAAAAACAATAAAATATGCATATAATTGCAGCAGTCTTGTACATTTATCTCACACAAGCTCCTACTACACCAACTCCTAGTCAATAAGCATGTCAACTTATGAAAATAGTGCAAGTTTTTCAATACTGCTACCTGTTTTATTATACCTATATTGTCAAGTTGTGATATGTTGAGCATTGCTTGAAGTTTTCATATTAATTTAGGTGTTCTGTCAGTTGGGTGTCCGTTTTGTTAGGTGATTTATGATTCGGTGGAATTTTGTTGCAGCATCAGTTATGTGCTTAATAAACTTGCTAATGTGTATTTCTTCGATTGTTCTGTATAAATTGCTTATGCTTATTGAGTGTTTGAGAAATTAAGACCACTTAGATTTTCTAGTTAGTGTGTCAAAGTAAAATTTACTCCATGTTTGGTATTTAATGGATTCCATGACACTTGTTTAGATAAATGGATTCTAGGACTTTATTTATTAACATCATTTATCTCTATTTTTTGCTATGGAATTTATGGTTTTGTTGCTTCAGGAACTAGGAGTTTCTGTTTTGCTGAATTTGTCTTTTCTCTTTAGATGTTGATATTAAAATCATTGTGACATAATTGGACAGTACATGGCCTTTATTGGGTAAGTTATAAATACACCGCCCAATTTCCTTGAGGATTCTATCAAAACGAGGAATTCACACTTGGTTCCAATCAAATATACATGTTGGAAACAACTGCAAGTGAATGAACCTGAAGAGTGGGAGGACGATATGTGGGGAACAATCACTGTAATACATTTTCTTACTTTTATCTAGATTTAGTTACAATTTTCAAGTGTTACTAAATGTCATTATTGTAGTAGTGGAAAGCCTTCTATTATCCTCAGGTTATTCAGAATGATGACGATGTAGCATCTATGTTTATGACGACGATTGAAAATAATAAGTTATATCTTTGTGTTTGTTCCAACTGCAACTGTCCAAATTGTTAGTAGAGATTTGATATCATTTTATGATCTTTTGAGTTTATTTATGTATTGTTGTGTTATATGTAATAAAAATCTCTAAATGTTGCACTTTTATTGAATTTCAATCATTCATGTATTGTTAATGTAATGTGGAATTCATGTAATGCTATTGAATTATGAATGATTATGTACGGTGTTGGTTATGTTCAAATATCGTTGCTGAAGTGGTTGTACAACTTCGGAAATTGTGGTTTGCGTTACCGGTGCTGAGACAGACCAATTTGTGGCTTGGTTGACAGTATAATTGCCATTGCTTCTATGACTGACAGAAACATCAGTTGACTACAGTGAGAGGGGATATGTTGTTAGGGTTAAAAGCGTATTTTTGAGTGTGAGAGAGCAATTCTTTAAGTGGGAAAAGCAATCTTTTAAAAACAATTATATTGGATTTTGTTTAAAAAAATGGAAATTCTGCTTTTGTTTTGTCATTTAAACATTTTATATATTCATATCAATTATTTTATTAGTTTGTTACTTTATATTTTAACATGAAAATCATGTAAATCTATTTAAGTATTTCGAATATTCTTTGAAGTAATACTGATTTTTGTATAAATACATGTTTATTAGACAATAAAATTATGTGACATTTTTTAATTCAACATAATCTTTTGGTAGCAAAGCGTCTTAGTGGTAGAAGGATGAATGTATAGGAAAGAAATTTTCTCATTAATGTATGTTGTGTTAATCGAGTAGAGACTTTCTTCAGTACCTTTTCTTTTGTGACACATTCAAGAATAACAAATTATTTTAGAGAAACATAGAAATATAATCATAATATGTAGTATATATAAAAAGATACTTATAATTTTTAATAAAAAAATAAAAAAATAGTTTTAAGTAATCTATCAAACAATACATCACAATGCTAGACAGATCACTTAAATTCCTATCAATCTTTTGTAATAGCTATACAGTTTATAAAGAATTTTATTGTATATTCTTTAATCGATGTGGGATTTTCTTTAGGCTGAAGCATTAAACAAACCAACAAGTTCTTTCTCTCTAGAACCTCTTGTTCATATTCATGGAACCAATAGAGAACAAAAAAAGAGAAGAGGGTGTTACTTTGTTGGTAACCTTTAACTTGATAACTATATTATTAACAGAATACAAGTTTCCTGCTAAGATAACATCATCCACATATACTAGTAAAGCTGTGAAGCTTGATTATGTGTGGAGTGTGAAGAGTGAGTGATCTGAGCTAGACTGCTTATATCCTTGACCAATTAGAAATCCAGTTAGATTCTCATACCATTTTCTACTTGCTGGTTTTAAGCCACAAGGAGATTTCAGTAACTTGCAAGCTTAATTTGACTTTGGACTAGTGCCTCCTTGTAGAACTGAAATGTAAACTTCTTGTAAATCTCAATGTAGAAAGGCATTATTTAGATCTAGTTGATGCAAATGCCATGAATTAATGGAGCCAATGCAAGTAAAGTTCTGACAGTAGTTATCTTAGCCACAGGTGAAAAAGTATCAACTCTACTCTCAGATTTTAGATGGCTATTGCAAGAAAGATAATACAGATACAGTTCTAGCACTGCCATATGAGTTTTTGAGTAAAGGCATTTGTCTTGATGTTTCAGGGCATTGATAAGAAGGTTACGCAAGATTGAAAGGATTGATTATGCTGAAAAGTTATTATATATATGGAAGGGAAGGGTATTTCAGGTGATAGTGTTATCTACACTAGTCTCGCTTTTTCTTATTGGAAATCAGGGAACACAAATGGTGCCTCAGATATGTTAGAAGAGATGGCTAGGAGAAGGTTGGTGATCACTGTAAAAATCTATAGATACTTTAGTGCTCTTGATGCTAGTCAAAACAAAGTGTCGCAGATGTTCTGGGATCATGTCGTCGAAAGGGGCCTGATGTCAAGAAATACAATGTATAAAATACAACAAATGTTGATATAATATGATGACAATCTTGCTTATTCAATAGAAGATTTTTCCTGTAATTTTATGCAATGTATTGCTTCTGCTCATTACTGGATCCCCTATATTTTCACATCTAAATGATGATTTGAACTACAACCTCTAAATGATTTCTGTCCCAATTCTAATATTTCTCAATTTTTAACCATGTACCTAATTGCAAATGTTGCAAATAAGTCGCACAAGTTACATCTTAATTGGTAAAACTCAAAACTGCGGTCTGTAACAATTGATTTTTCTGCGAAATTCTCAGATCCCCAACAGGGCTCTTAATACCTATTGCGAGAAAAATATGGTTCTCAATATTCAATAGCATGTGTACAAGGCATATATATAACCCCAATACCACTAGTTGCTAACAAAACTAAATTACTTGCGCTGCAAGTAAGTCTGCTAACTAAACCATGATTAAGCAAGTATGAGGAGTGCTATGGACACTCTTTTTGACACACTCTCTAACACCCCCTTTCTTATTGGATGAAATACATGTGGGTAACACACTTTAAAAATGGATCTCACGTAAAGTGGTGAAACCCACGTAAGTTTCACCTAATGAAAAATGAGTATTAGAGAAAGTGTTAGAAAGTGAGTGTTGACAACCAATGCTTATGCGAAACACTCTTAACTGGAATTGAAAAAGGAACCTATTCATTCAGCGAGCAAGAGGGAGGGTTCTCGAGTTCGATTTCAGAAAGGTATTTATTTTATTTATCTATTTTAAACGGAGTTTTATTCTCAAGGTGGAAGTTACAGATTCATAACTTCCTTAAACTCTCCAATGGTTCCTATATATTCATTCATTCCTAATATAAATCATATGATTTTTGTTTTACTCACAATTTTCATATAATAGGACCTGTCAAACAGTCCACTATTAACAAATTGAATGGATTCACCAAAAATTTCATGGAAGCATTCGTTAGATTTACTTATTTATTGTTTAGGTTGCCTGCCTTCATTGAATTTGCTTAAACAATCCATTATGTCATATCAAAATAATAGAGCACTGATTGTACTAGTAAATAAAACAAATTCCACTTGCAATTTTATTTTTTTTCATTCTAAATTTCCTTTTTGGACAATATGATAGTATATCTTTGTCTTCATGGGAAGACTCAACAATATGAGTTGTCCGCTATCAAATAATAATAATAATAAAAATGCTTTACAACAAAACAAAGTAATTCCTATGATTCACATTCAGAAAATAACTCATTAAGTCAACTGAATTTTGCACTTCCAATTCTTTCTTTAGTTTCTCTTTGCTCTCTCCTCTCATTTCGTGCCATGGCGGTTGAGTTTGTTGGTGGTTCTCTTCTTTCTGCTTTCATTCAGGTCACATTCGAAAAACTTGCTTCTACTAAAATTGGAGACTATTTTCGAGAAAGAAAACTCAATGACAAGCTGCTGAAGAGGCTCAATATCACGCTACTGTCCATCAATACTGTGGTCGACGATGCAGAAAAAAAGCAGATCAGAAATCGACACTTGAAAACATGGCTTGATGCGGTCATAGATGTTATTTTTGAAGCAGAGGATCTGTTGGAAGAAATTGACATTGAAGTTTCCAGATGCAACGGGAAGTTGAATCTCAATCCAGTATTCCTACTAGCAAGGTATGGAGTTTCTTTAATGTCTCTTCTAGCTCATTTGACAAAGAAATTGAATCAAAGATGTATTAAGTCCTTGACAACCTAGAACATCTTGCTAGCAAAAAGGACATACTAGATTTGAGAAAGGCTACTAAGACTCAAGAAAAATGTTACTGGTGATTATGGATCGAATAGCCAAGTGTCACAAAAATTGCAATCAACATCTATGCCTGTTGATTCTGTTATATATGGAAGAGATGATGACAAGGAGATTATCCTTAACTGGCTAACATCTAATGCTGAGAATGATAACCAACTCCTATCAATAATTTCTATAGTTGGTATGGGTGTGATGGGCAAGACCACGCTTACCCAACATTATACAATGGCCCAAAAGTGGAGGGTAAATTTGATGTCAAAGCTTGGGTTTGTGTTTCACAAGATTTTGATGTTTTCAAGGTAACAAGATCTATTCTTGAGGGTATTACCGGATCAACTGATGATAGTAGAGACCTAAACATGGTTCAAGGCAGGTTGAAGGAAAAACTAACTGGGAAGCAATTTCTTCTTGTTTTGGATGACATTTGGAACGAAAAGTTTCTCAACAGAATCAAAGTTTCTTCAATTGAAACTAACTGGTAACCTGAAAAGTAACATTGGAACTCAAGGTAACCTGTTTATTCGAGCAAATGAAATGTTTCGACTAGAGCATTTAGAAGAAAACATTGTTGGGAATTATTTTCCTTACATGCTTTCCAAGATGAAAATCCTCAAATAAATCCCGACTCAAAGGAGGTTGCTAACAAGATTATTAAGAAATGCCAAGGGTTGCCTCTAGGCTTGAAAACAATTTGAAGTCTCTTATACAAAAAACCGTCTTTGGTAGAGTGGGAAAATATATTGGCAAGCGAAATATGGGACTTACCTGAAGAAGAGAGCAACATCGTCCCTGCTTAAATGTTGAGCTATCATCACCTTCCTTCTCATCTCAAGAGATGTTTCTCTTATTGTGCTTTATTTCCTAAAAATTATGCGTTTGAAAAGGAGAATTTAATTTTATTATGGATGGCTGAAAACTTTTTGCAATGCCCTCGACAGAGTATGAGTGTAGAAGAAGTTGGCGAACAATACTTCAATGACCTATTTTCAAGGTCATTTTTTCAGGAGTCAATGGAATATGGAATAGATTTTATCATGCATGACCTTCTCAATGATTTGGCAAAATATGTAAGCGGAGATTTTTGCTTTACATTCAAAGACGTGGAATCACATAACATATTGAAAATGACTCGCCATTTTTCATTTTTAGGAAATCCACGCGATGCTTCTAAAGTTTTTGACAACTTATACAATGCAAATAGATTACGCACATTTCTACCACTATGTATTAGATCTGAGGAAGGTGCAAGTAAGCTCTGGGTGTCTAGCACATTGATGCATGATTTGTTCTCAAAGTTTAAGTTTTTTCGTGTATTGTCATTGTCTGGTTTTGCCATTGAGAATGAGTTGCTTGATAGCATAGGCAACCTCAAGCATCTTAGTTATCTAGACCTTTCTGGTACCAACATAAAAAAGCTGCCTAATTCAGTATGTTCTCTCTATAACTTGCAAATACTGAAATTGAGGAATTGTTTGTCTTTGGAAGAGTTGCCATTGAATTTATGTAATCTCACTAATTTGCGTTACCTTGATTTTAGTGGAACGAAAGTGAGAAAAATGCCTATGAATGTGGGAAAACTAAAAAATCTTCAAGTACTTAGTTCATTTTACGTGGACAAAGGTAGCGATGCCAATGTTCATAACTTGGGAGAACTCAATCTTCATGGAACACTACAAATTTCAGAGATGCAAAACATTGTAAATCCATCTGATGCACTGGCAGCAAATTTGAAAAATAAGGTACACCTTGTGAAGCTAGAGTTAGAATGGAATGGAAACAGTGATAACTCGGAGAAAGAAAGGGAAGTGTTGGAGAAGCTACAACCTTCCAAACACTTGAAGGAGTTGTCGATCTGGAGCTATGGTGGGACACGATTTCCAAATTGGTTTGGTGATAATTCATTAATGAATCTGGTGTATTTGAAGTTGAGCGATTGTGAAAATTGTGTGTTGTTGCCTCCACTTGGGATTTTGCCATCTCTCGAGGAACTATGGATCACGGGGCTGTCTGGGATAGTGGTGATTGGCAGTGAATTTTATGGCCAATCAGAGTAGTTATTCTTCAGTTAGTCTTCCATTTGCATCTTTGATATCCTTAAAATTTGAGAATATGAATGGGTGGGAAGAATGGGATTGTAAAAATGTGATGTGTGCTTTTCCATGTCTCCGAAGGCTTTTCATAAATAATTTTCCGAATCTAAAAGAGTGTTTGCCTGAAAAACTTCTAATTGCTAATTGCAACCAACTTGTAGCTTCTGTTCCATTGGCTCCATTCATTCATGTGTTATATCTACGTAGTTGTGGAAGGCTGCATTTTGATTATCAACCATCTACTCTTAGATGTCTCAGAGTTGATGGTTGTTGCATGGAAGAATCATTGCTTGAATGGGTTGGGCACAACTTATCTCAGATCTCTCTCCATACATTAATAATTTGGGATTGCCCAAATATGAACATTCCTCTAAGCTGTTGCTACAATTTCCTTGAAAAGTTGGACATCTTCGGTAGTTGTGACTCTCTGAGGACCTTTCCGCTGGATTCCTTCCTAAAACTCAAGTATCTCAGATTGGAAAAGTGTCTTAATCTTGAAATGACTTCACTCGAGCATGATCATAGCCTTACACATCTTTATATCATTGAGTGTCCTAAATTTGTATCATTTCCCATAACATTCTCGGCACCCAAGCTAGAGTATTTTAAGATTTGCGATTTGGATAATTTAAAATCTTTGCCTGAATGCATGCACAATCTGTTCCCATCTCTTACTAGGCTAGATATAAAAAATTGTCCACAACTAGAGTCGTTCTCTGATGGAGGTTTGCCATCAAGCCTAAAAGATTTGTCTCTCAATGGATGCTCCAAACTTTTTACCATCTCACTGAAACGGACTTTGGGAATCAACACTTCTCTAAAGAAAGTGTATTTTGAAAACATGGATGTGGAGTCGTTTCCAGATATCGGGTTGCTTCCCCTCTCTCTCACTTCTCTTTCTATCCATGGTTGTCAGAATCTTAAGAATCTGGACTACAAGGGTCTCTGCCTGCCACCTCTCCTCTCTTGAAAGATTGTATCTTTTGGAACGCCCCAACCTTCAATGCTTACCCGTGGAGGGCCTACCTAAATCCATTTCACATCTAGAGATTACCGGTTCTTTGTTTCTCAAACAAAGATGCATGAAACCTAATGGTGAAGATTGGGGGAAGATTTCTCACATTCAATGTGTGGTGATCAATGATGTCATAATAAACTGAACTACAACTTCTAGATGATGCATGCTCTGATTATCATATTGTCCAGATTTTAAGCAGGTATCTACTCTAGGAACAAACATATGTATCTTTGAATTTCAAATTTAACATCTTTGCTGTTTTTAATTCAAATTAATTCTCTATACATTTATCCGTATACTACAATCTTGTTTATTGGAAATGTTTAACTCTAGCTAGCAAATAAGAGTGGCACAAATTTACACCTTAATTACTAGTACTTCGTAAACATCAGATCAAGTTTAACACATGCTTGTTTATGGTATATCTCATGTATTGTTGCAGATATAGATTAGCATATATAGTATTTGCTTAAATTTGATTCTTCAATACAGAAACTAGCTTAAGCTTTCAACAGCTTCAAGCATAAAAAAATTAAAGGCTGGTATGATCAAAATATCAACATTCTGTTCTGTCTTTGAACTGAACTTAGGTTTTTCTCTAAATGTTAACAAGCTACTATTCCATATTTATAGTCTAGGCCACTTTTAAGAAACTTTAAGTTTTTTAGCAAATGAATTGAGTTTTTGATTTTATGCAAATTCATGATTTGATGTCATTGATCTTTCTAGGAATAATCTTGGTAAGAATACTGGTGCAGACATTGACAGAGCTTTCTGGACTATTGGGCTCCTTGAACTTGTTTTTGTAACCGGAAGTATATTTTTATTTTTTATCAAAGCACTAAAATATAAAAACAGGAGATGCCTGAGACAATACAAGAAAGTCACATAGTGGAAAACATATGAAAAGAAAATCCAGATCTATCCCTATAGCAAGGAAAGGTCCTAAGGAAAAGCTAGGCAGATTATGACCAATCATGACCATAACAACTACTACAATACTACCCTATCTATGAAAGATTGTACAAAAGCATTAATATTCCATGCCTCCCTCTCTACAAAAGCAATTAACATATTCCTTTCTCTTTATTCATGCTCCATTATAAAAAGAGAGGCAAAGGAGGCAAGAACAAGAATTGCATCAAAAAACATATATCCGTAATAATAGTGCTCAGCTTATAAAAAATAAATAAATAGAAATAGTAATTGCTCACGTGCATCTTTTTATTGGTCAGAAATTAAACTCAATTCCTTGTACTACTTGTCCAAATAATATTTTTGGGTCATATAAAAGGAGGTGCAAGAGCAAGCAAATGCTTCATTTTGCATTTGCAACTGGAGTATATATGAATTTGGCTTTGATGTTGACTAGACTAAAGTGAAATTAAATGGTCAAAGAAAAATTAAATGGTGAATTTGAGATTAAGGATCTTGGTCTGACAAAAAGAGTTTTTGGAATTGATATCATAAGGAACCGTGACAAAGGTGAACTATTCTTGTCTAAAACTAGTTACTTGAAGAAGGCGGTGGAGTATTTTAGAATGTCAAACTCTAAACGGTTGGCACTCCTTTGGGTTATCACACAAAGTTGTCCATTAAACAATGTACTCAATATGAGGATGAGAAAATGATAATGGAGGATACTCCCTATGCAAGTGGGGTTGGAAGCATCATGTATGGAATTGTTTATAGTAGATGGGACATAGCTTGTGCAGTTAGAATGGTGAGTCAGTTTATGGAAAATCCAGATATTGTTCATTGGCAAGCTTTGAAATGAATTTTGATATACTTGAACGGATCTTTGAAGGACGGTTTGAAGTACACAAAAGCAGCTCAAGTGAAAGACAGTTTGGAAGGGTATGTAGATAAAGACTACGCAGGCAATGTGGACACAAGGAAATCTTTACTGGGTTGTGTTTACTCTTTATGGCACGGCTATTAGTTGGAAGATAAATCAACAATCTGTGGTGGCTCTATCTATAACTCAAGCGGAGTATGTTGCCCTTGTTGAAGGGGTGAAGGAAGCCATATTGTTGAAAGGGATTATTGGTGAGTTAGAAATTTCTCAAACATGTGAAAAGATACATTGTGATAGCCAAAGTGTCAACCATTTGACAAATCATTAAGTTTATCATGAAAGGACGAAACACATTGACATTCGTTTGCACTTTGTTAGAGAAATGATTGAATCGAAAGAGATTGTAGTTGAGAAAGTTACTTTGAAAGAAAATCTAGTGGAGGAATATAGGATAATGCAACTAAGGAGGTGAATTCTAATAAAAGGCAAAACACTGACATTGTTATGAATAAATGACTTAGTGGATGTCTATCTTTAATCTTCCACCTTCCTATAATCCCCATTAGTGAGTGAATAGTTAGTGGACCTTAATTACTTTGATCACTCACTTACTCATCTTGTGTCCTATAAATATGGCTCATATTGTAATGTAAAGATACACTTGTCAAGAGAATAATACAAAAGTTTTCATCATCTTCTTCTTCTTTTTCTTCTTTGATCTTGTGCTTTGAGTTTATTTTATAATATATTATCAGCACGAAGCTCTACCAATCTGAGGTAATACTGATACTTGTTTTTCATGATATTGCTTACTGTGTTGTATGCTTGTACGTGTTGAAAAGAGATGGAAATTCAAATATAAACATGATGTATATAAGTTATATATAAGTATGTGTTTATTCCATTCAAAACAGTAAACTTATTATTTTCTATACAATATTATAAGCATGTTTATCCTTTTTAATAACAAGCCTTTCATGACTTTTATGCTCATAATACGTTATTCTTTTTCTATTGCACAGTACACGTTTAGTTTCTTTTAGATTATATAAGATGTTCCTTTAGTTCTAATGTTATGTTTTTAATTTTTGTCATATATGTTGTAGAACACTACTTTCTTAACTTTCTTAACTTGAGACTGAGGTAGTTATGATTAACTCAAATTTTATCCAATTACTTTTTATTTTATCTAACTTGTATAAACTTTTATTATAGTACTCATTATGTTGAATCTTACAAAACTTGATTTTGAGGCTCTTGATATTTCGGGAAAAAATTATATGGCTCGGGCACTTGATGCTGAACTTCATTTAAATGCCGAAGGTCATGGATATCGTATTGAAACATGAAATGAAGAAGATGTTGAATATCTTTATATAACGAGACATAATTTAGATAAAATAAGTGTGGTGGAAAAGTTAGCCGCCTTTTCTTCTAGTTTGTACTACACTTGTATAAGTTCAATGGAAGCACATGTGATTGTAAACCAAAAGTTTACAAATCATAATAAATTTTTTGTTTGGCATGACCGGTTGGGCCATCCCGGGTCTATAATGATACGAAAAAAATAATTGAAAATTCTTGTGGTCATCAATTGAAGAGCCAGGAGATTCTTCAAACCGATAAGTTCTCATGTACCTCTTGTTCACAAGGGAAGTTGATAATTAGGTCATCGCCAACAAATATTTGAAGTGAATTTCTAAAAATTTTAGAGCGAATACATGGTGATATTTGTGGGTCAATACACCCACCATGTGGACCATTTAGATACTTTATGGTTTTAATTGATGCATCAACTAGATGGTCAAATGTTTGTTTGTTGTCAACTCGCAATCAGACATTTGCGAGATTGCTAGCTCAACTGTTATGAATAAGAGCTCACTTCCCTGATTATCCTGTCAAGAAAATAAGACTTGATATTGCCGCTAAGTTTTCATCTCAATCATTTAATGAATATTGTATGTCCATTAGGATTGACATTGAAAATCTTGTAGCACATGTTCATAAACAAAAGGACTTACGGAATCATTTATCAAGCGTATACAGTTAATTGCAAGACCACTTCTCATGAGATGCAAATTGTCAAATTCCACTTGGGGACATGCAATTTTGCATGTTGCATCATTGATTTGCATCAGGCCAACAAGTTATCATAACTCTTCCCCTCTAGAATTGGTTTTTGGTCGAGAACCTAACATTTCCCATCTAAGAATTTTTGGATGTGCGGTGTATGTTCCAATTTCTCCACCAAAACAGACTAAGATGGGTCCTCAAAGAAGGTTGGGAATATATGTTGGATATGAATCTCCATCTATTATAAAGTATCTTGGACCAACAACAGGAGATTTATTTACAGCCCGATTTGTTGATTGTCATTTTTATGAATCAAATTTTCCAACATGAGGTGGAGAGAGTATGCAGCTGGAAAATGAGATCATTTGGAGAGAATTATCATTGTCTCATCTTGATCCTCGAACTAAACAATGTGAACTTGAAGTTCAAAAGATAATTCATTTGCAAAGTTTAGCAAATCAATAACCAAATGCATTCACTGATCCAAAAAGTGTGACAAAATCATATATGTCAGCTGCTAATGCTCCAATAAAAATGGATGTCACAATTGAGCAATCTCATATTGCAAATGAGTCTCAACCACGCCTGAAGCGTGGTAGGCCAGTCGGTTCCAAAGATAAAAATCCTCAAACGAGAAAAGAAGCTAAAAGGAGAGATGGCCCAAGTGAGGATGTAGAAACTCTGAATGAGTCTTCAGACATAATTGAAATTTCAGTTCCAGAGGAAACTGATCAGGTACCTGAAATTCATGAAAATAAAGAGATCTCAATAAATTATGTCAATAATGGAATACAATGGAACCGACAAAAACTCAACGTTGCCGATGCTTTTGCATATCATATAGCGCTAAATGTGATAAATGATGGCGAGGATCATGAACCAAAGTCTATTAAAGATTGTAGACAAAGTGAGAATTGGCTAAAATGGAAAGATGCAATTGAAGCTGAATTAAACTCGCTTCACAAGCGAAAAGTTTTTGGACATGTAGTCCGAACACCTGAAAGTGTGAAACCCGTTGGTTATAGGTGGGTTTTGTGAGAAAACATAATGAGAATGGTGAAATTAAGAGATACAAAGCTCGGCTTGTTGCCCAAGGATTTTCACAAAGACCTGAAATTGATTTTGATGAGACATATTCACATGTAGTATGCATGTACTTTTCAGTACTTAATTAGCCTTGTAACACATGACGGGCTCCAATTGCACATGATGGATGTTGTTACAACTTATTTATATAGATCACTTGATAGTGACATTTACATGAAACTCCCAGAAGGATTTAATTTGCTTGAGACACATTGTCTTAGATCTCGAGAAGACTATTCCATCAAATTGAATAAGTCTTTATAAAACAATCAGGGCACATGTGGTATAATCACCTCAGTGAATATTTGATTAAAGAGGGATATACAAATTACTTCATTTGTCCATGTATTTTTATAAAAAGGTCTGAAAATAAATTTACTATAATTGCGGTGTATGTTGATGATATAAATATTATTGGAACTCCTAAAGAGCTTCCAAAAGCTATAGATTGCTTAAATAAAGAGTTTGAGGTGAAGGACTTGGGAAGGACAAAGTTTTGTTTGGGAGTACAAATTGAGCATTTGAATAATGGAATATTTGTGCATCAAGAAGCTTATGCTGGAAAAGTATTAAAACGTTTCTATATGGACAAATCTCATCCATTGTCTACTCCAACGGGTATTCGATCACTGGATGTGGAGAAAGATCCTTTCAGACTTCGAGAAGAGGGTGAAGAAATACTTGGTTCTGAAGTACCATATCTCAGTTCAATTGGAGCACTAATGTACCCTGCTAATTATTCACGTCTTGATATTTCATTTTATGTTAATCTATTAGCAAGGTATATATAGTTCTTCACCTACACGGAGACATTGGAACGGAGTCAAGCATATATTTCATTACCTTAGATGTACAATGGACATAGGTTTGTTTTATTCAAAAGTACCAAAATTTGAATTAACAGGTTATGTAGATGCAGGATATTTGTTAGATACTCATAATGGAAGATCACAAATAGGTTACTTGTTTACCTGTGGAGGTACAACCATTTCATGGAGATCCGTGAAACAAACCATTACAGCAACATCATCAAATCATGTTGAACTTTTAGCACTACATGAGGCGAGTCGAGAATGTGTTTGGTTAAGGTCTCTAATTCAAAACATACAAGATAGTTGTGGTTTGTCTATCGGGAGAACAAATCAACAATTATTTATGAAGATAATATTGCAGGCATTGCTCAGTTGAAAGAAGGTTACATTAAAGGAGATTGAACAAAACACATTTCTCCTAAATTCTTTTTCACTCATGATCTTCAGAAGAACAGTGATAGAAACATTCAACAAATTCCTTCTTGTGATAATCTTGCAGATCTTTTCACAAAGTCACTCCCAAACAGAGTTTTTGAACAACTGATACAAAAAATTGGTCTTCGTCGACTCAAAGATGGTTGCATTGTTGAGGGGGAGAAATAAGTGTATTATGTAAAAGGATATTGTACTCTTTTTCCTTCACTGGAATTTTTTTCCATTGGGTTTTTTTTCTAGTAAGGTTTTAATGAGACATATCCTGATGGACATCCAAGGGGGAGTGTTATGAATAAATGACTTAGTGGATGTCCATCCTATGTCTTCCACCTTCCTATAACCCCCATTAGCGAGTGAATAGTTAGTGGACCTTAATTACTTTGATCACTTACTTACTCATCTTGTGTCCTGTAAATATGGCTCATATTGTAGTGTAAAGATACACCTGTGAAGGGAATAATACAAAAGCTTTCATCATCTTCTTCTTCTTTAATCTTGTGCTTTGAGTTTATTTTATAACAGACATACATTTTTTTTTTTTGTTTTTTTTAAATTTAGCTACTATACTTTGACTAAATTTTTAAAAAATTGAGTGTCAAGTGTTTTTAGCATCTTATTTTTAGATATAACATGGAGCTTAAAAATCCTCTTATTTTTATATGTTGTTTTTTCGTGTTTATACTTTGTAGTATACTTGATATTTTTTACGAAATGTAACCTTATCAACTAGAGACCGATGATTGGAATGTGAGTACCTCATAGTTTATCTATGGTTAAGTTACTCTCTCTATTTCTAAATATAAGTAAATTTTACTTTTTAGATTTATTGAATTAATGATGTATGTGGTTCACAATATAGACCACATATATCATTAATTGAATGAACTAAAAAAATAAAATTTTCTTATATTTAGAAACAGAGGGAGTAACTCATTATGTAACTGTGACATCGCACATGATACGATTGTTATTTATTCTCAATTTCTTTTCTTGTCTCGGTAACCTCTTAACAGTTGAGTAAAGGTGCAGCTATCTATTATATTGTAAAACTCTTTCTATGTGTAAACTCTACGAGAGGATATGTGAGTTTTAAAACAAATTAAAGGTAATAGCTGCAAAATAAAAGATTAATTTTGAATCATAATACATAAGAATAAGAAAACAAGTAAAGTATTTCTACTAAAAATGGAATACAATCCTAAACTTCTAATATTTATATTTGAAAGAAAAAAAATCATGAATATGTGATGGAAAACTAAAAGATTTGATTCTTCAATTCTTTTGGCATGAGAGAAAAAGAGCTTCGAAATCTTGGAAAACTAAAAGAGGTAACTTTAGGCTTAAGGGTCTTTGATGAGATATGTTCTTGGTAGGAAAACACTTTATAAACACCTTGGCTAATGAGATCTCATTAGAGAAATAATCTAAAAGCTTTCTTTATTGTTTTCTCTTAGGATTCATCGTGTGTTTGAGTGACTTGAAAAATAGGTAGAAATTAGGATATGTTCTTTGTGGACTTATACGTTAATTTCTTGAAATCTCTTTGTATCATTATTATCGTAGTGGATTAGAGAACTGCTCTCTCTCTCTCTCAGATGAATGATAAATATTTCCTAACTAGATAAACAAATATTGGAGTGTTGTTTCCTCTATTCTTTCTTATTTTTGTTGATTTGGTTTTGTTTGTGGTGTTGCTTCACACATTGATCTAGGTCTGTTTGTTGTTTTTGTTGTTGTTGCTGTTGTTTGAGAATACTTTACTCTTAATTACTCCTTCCTTTTACTCCACACATACTTTATTTATTTTATTTTATTTTTGAAAGGAAATACATACTTTATTTTCTAAATGTATATTTACTAAAATGATAAAAGTAACTTATAATAAATGACATACTCCTTCAACACAACTAAATGACATAGATGATAAAAAAAATATATATATGAATATGAATGGTCATCACGTCATTTTCCTCTTATCTCATATGTCTTAAATGAGAAGTGCTAAATGGTGCAAATGGTTTTTCGCGTAAAACACACGACCGTGTAACTAAATGTGCAATCCAACATTTTTTTTTAAGGAGAATGTGCAATCCAACACTTGTGTGCTATTTATTTATTTTTTTATTAAAATATAACTAAAACATCATTATTTGACTGTTCTGTTAATGAAGAAAAAATAACTAAAACATATTGATTGTTCGTGTGTATCCTGCGAACTGGTTATCGTACCAAGTAGCATTTTTGGTCTTAAATATTATCACGTAAACCTTTTTATCGCTTTTTTATCGCTAATCTCGAATGCGATAACCTCCTCGACCACTAGTTACTTACTAGTTAGTCTTTTGCGTAACAATAACTCTCACTCGCCATTCTTTGAGTTGGATGTAGAGGCAAGGCAAGGTACATTAATGGTTAGGTGGGCTCCTTGCTGTCTTTTTTGGCATACCCCACCCTCGTGTTTTCTAAAGCTACAAATCCGCATACAATATTCATTTATACTGCAGATTATGCTAATTAATGTACAAGGGTATTTGTTAAAGTCTGACTTCACAAGTTCTTAAATATTTTTACTATATTTGATTGCTTAATAAATGTTGAGACATTTTTTAGCATTTTTCATATATACATATTCTATTGATAAAAATGAGACAACTTTAATACTTTTTTTGGATTAGGCAAAGGCGCAATCCTACGAATGCCCATATTCGACAATTAGGACCTAAAAACACCTGTCCAAACTAAGAAATCCCGAATCCTCTTCAAAATTACGAACACAAGGAAACTTATTGATGAGACATTGATCGTAACACCTTATCCTCATTATTCCAAAGGTTCTATGTCCACACTTATAAAACCAAGTAGTTTTCAATTTAGTTTTCAGAGCTTTGCCCGTGATCTAATGTGTGTAATAAAGAAAATTAAAGATAGCAGCATTAATTATTATTTATAGTCCCATTCCATGAACATCGTACTATTCTAGCTGGAGATCCCGGTAATAATTATTGATTTTATTGGCATCTTTAAACAAAATGATATTCATTCATTTAAATCGATAGAGTACATTTTTTATCGTTGCTTAAAAAATAAAGGATGTATCTGTGAACAAACTCACAACATCCAAGTTAATAGCATACAATATCAGCATACCTACAAATAATATGATAAAATTAAAATCATCAGAATGACCATGTCTCCGGATCTATAACGTTGATGCATAAATCATTGATTGAATAGTCGGTTTTTCAATATGAATCAAATGAACACCACAACAAGACGAAAAATCAAACAACGACACAGTCAAATGACAAAATCATGAAGAAAAAACCTAGATATATGTTAAATCACTTATTTAGATTGAAATATAGAAAAAATGATGAAGATAAGAGATTTTGGATTTAAAAAATTGTTCCAAAACCACCCCTTTATTGAAGAAATGAGAGATAGGCCTTTAAGAGAGAAAATTAGGACAGACTTGTTAGAGCACCTCCAATAGTGAACTCGCTCAAAGTTATTTTGTGGGTCCCGTTAAAGTCACACTATCTTGAAATATCTCACTTATTTTTTGCTCCAATGATATAACTTTAAAAACTCATTTTTGGTCCCACAATTTTACCTCACATATTACTATTTTACTTATATTTGGTCTCACATGAGTTTGTTAACAAACATTGATGTAGGCTAGCCCCACAAAATAACGTTGCTTCATAAAGCAATGGTCACGCCACTGTGGCGGACTCCAATGAAAAAAGTGATGAAAAATTGAAAAAGTTGAAATTACATGCCGGCAATCTCACAAAATAATCCACTGTTAGGAGCTGCTATTAGAGAGTTAGAAGATAGAGTGTTTTAATTAATTGTAATGAATGATCTTATTGGTTTTACTTTGCTTTTCCTTTAGAAAATAATTAATTAATTTTATAATGGAAAATGCTTCTTAAACACTAATAGGTGTAGGTACCTTGAGTGACATAAAGATAAAAAGAAGAAAAAAAAGGCTGGTAGATCTTATGAATCGATGATGGGATAGTAACAGAGATAAAAAAAACTTATGAATCGATGATGGGATAGTAACAGAGATAAAAAAAAATAAGATGCTAAATAAGTGCATAGAAAATTATAATTTCCAAGTATCATAATTGTTTTATAATAGTTTCACTCTCTATCCCTAAAAAAAATAGTTTCACTCTCTAATTCATCATACATGATGAAGTTTAGGTCATTGTTCACTACTCGTGCATTTGCTACCGTTGTTATAAAGTCTAATAATGACCTTAAAGTAGAAATGGAATTATGGCAATTTTGTTGTATTCTCCTAATCTTAAATGTGAGAAAATGTTGGGTCAATAAATTATACTTCCTCTATTCCTATATATAACCTTCTATTTGATTTTATTTTTGTTCCTAAATATAAAAAAAATTCAAATTACTAGATGCAGTTATTATTATTTTTAAAAAAATGCCCCTAATTAATACTACTAACTTTTCTTGAAATATGAATAGTCAAATTTAATACACATACAAACAAATAATAATTTGGTAATATTAACACATAAAACAGACACATTAATTACATGGACAACTTTTCTTAAAAAATATGGAAAAAAAACAAAGAGAGCTTACATATAAAGACGGAGGGAGTATATTTGTTCCAAAATTAAGGTTAGGACACTACCACAAAAGGATTCTAAAAATGGATAGGAATATTGGACTTTATCATGTTTTTTCATGTCTTCGAAAGGACAAACATAATTTCTCTAAATAATGTCTTAGAAATTCGAAAAACATATTTAATTACGAGATTTGTGATTTAGTTACTAGATTTGTATTTATTTTATACCAAATACTCCATCCAGTCTTATTTATAAGGGAAATTTAGGTCAATAAAAGTTAATGTATTTGGTTAAAAAATTGGATCAAATACATTAATTTTTGTTGATCCAAATTTCTCTTATAAATATAAATAGGACCGGATAAGAAACCGATGCCTTTTTTTTTTTGACAAGACATTTTGTCACGGATGGAAAAATGGACGTGCAAAACTAATTCCTAAACTATTTTTGTTGTGGTGACTTTTTTTTTTGTTGCGGTGACTGTTAAGAACAGTCACATTATATTCACAACTGCATGCAATCCGTTTTCTACAAAAACCAAAGATTTTGTCTGCTATGATTAAAGTTGGCTCTATCGATCCCACTTGTAAAATCCAAAGCTTGAGATCCTAAACTCTATCCGCCTCAAAATTATAAACAAAATAAAATATATTTCCTGTCACTGTTATAAACAAGAGTTTTGATCAGGGATCTAAACTAATTAAGATCATCTTCATTTATTATTCTCTCAATTTCATTTATTTGGAGAGATATAGATTCAAAAAAATTTTAAAAAATTAAAAAGTAATTAATGATGGTAGGATCCACTTAATAATAGGACTCACTATCTATTTAATGTGTTTATCTCTCTCCAAATCGCATCCTCCATTTATTATACCAAATAGAGATGATCTTTACCCGATCTAAACACATTGATTAAGGAATCTTTTAGTAGAAAAATTTGTCTTGAGAATGTACATTTTTACTCCTATCTTAACAATAATTACACAACTTTTTAATATAAACTTACTAATTTTAACACCTTAACCAATACCCCAAGGGCATTAGTTAGCATTCTCCTATGAACAAAACCTCACTTTTTAAATTCATTCAATAAATGATATATGTGGTCTATATAATAAACCACATACATTATTTATTGAATGAATCTAAAAAAATGAATTTTTTCTTATAATAATGACCGGATTGTGTAATTCACACTTAGTTACGAAAATCAAAACATAATCATTTAAAGGGTAATACTAACAAGTGTCATAAAGATATTGTTTAAGAAATACGCAAATTGAAATTTTATCTTAAAAATATAATTCAAAGTAGTTTTAAAGTAATAATTACACTATTTTCTATACAAAAGTTATTCTTTTTAGTTGTTTATACAATGATCTAAGAGCACTTGTCCTTCGGGAGAACGAATTAAATACAATTTACATTTAATTTCATGAAGAAAAAAAAAATTAAAAACAATTTTTTAAAATAACTTTTAATATAATTAAATAAGATAAAAGTTAGTCTTTCTTATAATTTGAAAAAGAAAAAAAAAAGATTTTTTTACTTTTAATTTGGAACAGAAAGAGATTCAATGATTGATTCAAAGATCAAAAGTCTAGGTACATATCGAATTGCCAAATACATCGTATAAATTTTTACATAATACTACTACCTCCGTCCCTAATTATAGGAGTCTTTTGCAAAAATTACGGAGATTAAAAAAGTTAATTGTAGTATTAAATTTGTATATAATTACTATTTTTACAATTTTATCCTTAAGAGAGAGTTAATTTATGTTTTCAACATAATATTTATTGTTGATTGAAGAAAAAGATGCAAAATAAATAAGAGTATGTTGGTAAAGAAATAATTAATGTACTTGAAAATACCAAAGAGGTCTTATAAAAAGGAACAAATTTTTTTCTTAAAATGGTCTTATAATTAGGGACAGTTGTAGTATATAAATAGTGTGCACAAGTAATAAAGCATAATGAACATTTTGCATTAATATTTGCACACATGATATCAAAAGCCAAATAAAAGCAAAAAGAAGTCTATCCCAAGGGGCAAACATGCACTATAGTTAACCAACTAAAATGGTCATCAACATGAATATTCCTATTTATTTATTTAAAAAAAAACAAAAGAAACAACGACAAGCATGATAACAAACGTTCACACCTTTTAAGAGAAAATGGAAAGAGTAAGAAATATTATTCACCATTTTATATATGTTTTTCCATAAGTAAATTTTTTTAGCAACAAACAAATTTCTTTTATTCAATTAGATGGAGTAAGATATTAGCACAAGTGATATTCGATCCTTCTATAAAATTAAAGTACAAGAAATATTCTTTCCCCCAAAACAATTTCATTACATAAGTTACCTGCCAATACATTCTAAGGGAGTAAAGATCCAGCGCCGTCCCTTTAAAATTGGATGTCTTGGACGAATCAAGAGAGTGGTGTCCCTATAAAATACAAGTATGAATCCTTGAAATGTGAACCAATTAGCTTTAAGTTAGAATCCATGTTCGAGAATCTAAGCTTCACTCGACAAGTTTAATTAACTAACGACAACATGTTTATCAAAACAGTACACAGGGATCATAATTCAATGTTTATATCATCACAACATTTCATAATTCAATGTTGATTCCTCAAAAGTGAAAATTCGTTTGACTATTAAATAATAAATAAATTATTTGGCAATTGCAATTGGCACCCACTCCTATCTTATAAAGTTATGATAAATGGTATACACCACTTATGCTTTTGGCAATTGATTGTTCTTGTGTTAATATTTGCATAATTGAGATGGAGAGATTTTTTTTTTTTTACAAATTGAGATAGAGTTAGTCATAGAGAATAAGAATTAGAAAGAAAAGAGACTCATAAACTAGGTAAAATATTGTGACTTTTAACTTGCAAAAGCAAAAATTCTGACTCTTTATTATTCATAACATTTCATATCATTATTTTAATTTTAGTGCTTCAATTCGATTATTCACTTGCTTTTCATCGGTTTAATTGATAAAATTATGGATGTAATTAATATTTTTTTGGTACATGTAGTTGATTGATTTTATTTTATATTTCATTTAATCACGTCATTTATTAGTTTTGACTTTGTAGTGCCCTATAATTTTATCAACAACTAGCATTTTACATATTTTTTATCCAAGGATTCATAGATACACACACACACACAGAGATATATATATATATGGTGCCATGGGCTGCCGCCACCTCGGCCCGTGCTCAGGGCCACCCCTGTAAAGATCCTCTCCATTTATCAAAGTAAATGGAATATACAATTTATAGAGAGATAGACACACAAAAAAAGATAGTGAATGCTTTCAATAAATGGTAGTTTTATTCGCTTGTTTGATGTTTGATGTTGGTGGGATGCGTGGTTGGATGGAGTGACCTTGAAGAGTAGATTTATTCGCTTGTTTGATGTTGCTGATAATAAAATGGAAACAATGTATGATATGAACTCTTTAGGTTGGCGGTTGGAAGTGGAGTCGAAGATTGTTCGCATGGGAGGAAGAGCATGTGAGAGAGTGTTGTGAGTCTTTACATAATATTGTCGTGCATGCTAATGTTTTTGACTGATGACTTTGCCAACTTCATGCAACGAATAAATACAATGTTTCAGGTGCTTATAACTATTTGCTTTCAACTGATCTAAACTCTCTAGATGCTTACTATAATATTGTTTGAAAAAAGGAGGTTTCCCTTAAGATCAGTCTCTTTGCTTAGCATCTACTTTGTAACCATATTTGTACAACGAACATTTTAATCAGAAGGTGATTTCTCAGCCTTATGTGCATCTTTGTGTGGGTGGTTGTGGCAAGCCCGAGGATATTGATCACTTATTTTTATCTTGCAATTACTTCGGAAAAATATGGTATGATATTTTTAGCTGACTTCGCTTTATCATGGTTCGTCCTGCTCGTGTTCTAGATCATTTGTCCCAATTTAGAAATTTAGGAGATTATTCACGAAATATCTACACATCTCTTCATCTACTATGATTTTCAATTATCGTATGTGGTGGCTTAACCCACTCTCTTGTTTGAGTCTTTTTGAAATGATTTTTGTTTTTTCCTCTTTTTTGAGTCGTCGGCTTGAGCTTGGTCATTTGATGTAACCATACACTTTTTTCTCGTTCTTTTGGCACTTCTTCTGTTGAAACTCCAGGTGTCTTATTAACATATTTCATTTTAGCTTTTTTTTTTTAAAGTTTTTTTGACAAAAGGTATGAAGTTTTTATCATCATTTAGCATTGTTGACAAATCTCTTTCTGAAATTTTGTGATACACACAAGGGGAGATCTCCCCTCCCAACTAAATTTTCTTCATACACTAGAGTCATGAATTAAAAAGGTAAAACAACTCTTAGCGGTTGATCTAATTCATTATTAATAATACTAAGATGTTTTAATTGTTATGCAGATTTAGGGATGGCGATGGGTACCCATTAAGCAGGGTACCATAGTGCCCATCTCCATACCGGTGTTTTAAGAAAATCCTCATACCCGAGCCCATACCTTCGTGGCCAATAATTTTGGTGCCCATCCCCATACTCTATGGGTGTCTAAGTGCCCGTACCCGCACCCATCACCCGCACTTTCACAACAAAAAGATAATAAATAAATAAAAATATCACAATATAATTAAAATATGATATGAAATATGATAAATCAACATATAAAATATTACGCATCATATTATTTAGCTAAATAAAAAGCATCGAAAAATAAAAAACAAGTACATATTACAATAAATATCAAAGAGTTAGGATTAATTAACTAAATTTAATATAAATAAAATTATTGGTATAGTTTACATAATGTGCGGGTATGGGGCGGGGTGAGCACTAGAGTGCCCGTACCCGCACCCATATCCGTTCAAATTTGCGGACAATTACCCATGCCCAGACCCATATCCAACAATGCGGGTATTTACCTGCCCATCATGAGTATTTTTTGCGGATTCCTATTGGGCTTTGGTCCAATTGCCAACCGTATGCAGATTCCGGATGAAAATTTGTCATTGTTCAAAGCTGATGGAAAATTTCTATCTATAACATGGTAAAAAATTAATTACACTATCAAGATCTACAAAAGTTACTCCATATTATTAAAATTAGAACATAGATCTGGTTTGTGCATGCGACGTCAGGTCATACGTTTCAGAATTGTTTTCGGAATGGATACGAAATAGAATCTGCTAACCAGGAGGAGTTAAATTAATTAAGATTATATATTATTTCAGATTTGTTCAATCAAACCCACACCAAAATCTTGACTTGTCTAGCAGAACTCTGTATTTTATTATTCATAAAGGATTTGTTCAACGTCAAAATTAGATGCAGAGTTAGAATTAGAATACTACATGCGTATTCCATCAATAACATATTTAATCAATGATTTAGGCATCAAAATTGTATATCCGAAAATATGAGTATTCTGATCATTTTGATTTTATCATATTTTTTAAGAAATTAAACTAAATTATTTCATCGAAATTGTCATCAGAAAAAAATCAAATTTGAGAACTTGATCATATTATTTTGTAGGAATTTCAACATTGTAGGCTATAAACTTGATGTTGTGAGTATATTCACACATCGTTTACATTTTATGTGATGTTGAATGTGTGATTATACTTGATGTATTATATCAATTTGAATGAATAAGTTATTACATGTTATGTTATTAATTTGGGTGTTGTGAGTTTGTATATATATTCCTCACTTACGTTTTTAATGATGTTGAATATGTAGTTGTATTTGATGTACTATATCAATTTGAATGAATGAATATCATTTTGTTTTTGTAAAAAAATTTTTTTAAACATTTTTAGTTTTTTCTTAATGTATGTGAATTTTTTTAGAAGATCTTTCATTTAAGAAGAAAAAAAATGTTTGTAAAATATTTTATAATTAAGGACAAATGTTGCATATTTGTCTTGGAGGATGGAGGGTGTTTACGGTGCAGTTTGATTCGGTTTTGGGAAGAAAGTCATCCGAACCACAAGATAAATAAGTATGTGGTTTGATTTGTTTCAGTTAACTTTTAAAATAAAATATGAATCAAACCACTGCGGTTTGAATTGTATTGGCTGGTGCGGTTTTTTTAGACAATAATTTTTTTTTGTTTTCAACGTTAAAATCAAATTAAAAAACTAAAGCACAACATATTTTCAGCATTGTTTTAAATTTCATCCAATATTACAATTTTATTTCCATCCAACAATGTTCCTAACTACATAGACCTAATTAAAACGTGAACAAAAAGTAATTCTATTTTGTAAGAAATACAAAAGACTAAAATTTTAATCATTCTCTAAAAGTCCAAGTAACACATTAATACATTTTTTTATAGAAAAACAAAGAAGAAACTTAACAAGAGAAACAAAAAATGTCATTTTATTAAAGTTTCCATTGAATTTCTATGAGTATTGGTCTAGATGATATATTTAATTAGTGTTTTTCCTATATTGCGGTTTGATTTGGTTTGTTCGGTTGGTAAAATCAAACCTGCAAACCGAACCAAACCAAATCATGCGGTTGAGTAAAAAAATGATCCGAATACATCCGAATCAAATGCAGTTTTTTTGCGATTTTGGTGTGGATTAATTCAATTTGCAGTTTTTCTTTTGGATTGGTTCGGTTTTGAATACCCTTCGTATACTCAATTTTCCAAATGTTTTCTTTTTAAAAAATTCAACACAGCTTTTATTTTGATTCATAATTTGTGTCTCGGTCCTTATCTCAATTCTTAATAAGTGATATTATTTTATGCATGCATGCTACACTGAAATTTGCTACCGTTCCCCGTAATATCTTAGGCTAAATCATGAAAACTAAGAACGTAAGTGGTATAATTAAAATTATAAATATAGTTGATATTGTTTTACAACTTTGTTAGAGAGTGAATTAGTTTATATTTCCCTTATAGTATTTATTGTTTGGTTTCAGGAAAAATGCATATAAAGTGAACATATGTAAATTGATAAAAAAAAATGATTAATGTAGTTAAAATTTCAAATAGTGTCTTGTAAAAATGGACAAGAAATTTTCTCAAATATGACATATATTTAGGAATGAAATTAGTAGTATCTGCTTTATTTTTTATTTATAAAATGTTGTGGAGTAGCCGTGATTTCACAAGTTTTTTTCTAATACAATATTGTTTTGATAAATTATACTACTAGTACTATTTATTTTGGAAACTCTCAATAGCATTCTCTTTCATTTTATATTTAATTTGCATGGTAATTAAGGAGGGGCCAAAACCGATAATGCAGTAAAAAAAATGTTACTTTTTTTTTTTATAAAAAAAAAAAAAGTTACTGTTTTGGGTAATTGGTGTTTGTTTTGAAACGAATCCATGAATATTGGAGGATGATGGTAAAATGACCCAGCAGCCAGGCACCCATCCCATTTGGTGTACTATTTTTTTCTTCTTCTGAATCTTTGAATTCATTCATTGTTGTGATTGTGTGGCAACTAAAGACAAATATTCGTGAACCATCCATATAGCTTAATTCACCCTAGTCAAAATCAAGGGCGTAGCCAATTATGACCAAATTTAATAATCCAATTGCCAGATAGTATTTCTCGTTTTATGGAGACGGAAAGTCTATTGACCAATTGACCTTTATCATACATAACGCCTAATAATAAGGAACCCTCTTTAAAAAATAGTAGTATTGATTTTTTTAAGGCACGGCTAAAAGAAAAGAAGGAAAAAAAATTAGTAGTTAGAGTTCGCATATTTTAAATGTGGAGAAGTGACATTTATGGGGTTTGAACTCCGACTCCTGCATATATAATATTTCTACCAACTGAATTAAATTGACGGATATATTTTATCACATTATTTGCAAATATTTTGTTGCATTAAGTTATTATCGTTCGATTTTTAAGTATAATTAAACAAAATTGGTTTTAATATAGACTAAAAATGTGTGCAAAAACATTTTGCAAGGACTAAAGAAACTTATTAAATTTTATAAGAATTAAAGTTGAAAGGGTTTTATTTTGTGAAGCCCTTAAAAGTTCAATGATAATTAAACAAATTTAGTTTTAATAAAGTTTAATATTATTTGCAATTTTTTTATCTAAAAATTAAAAAGGTATTAAAATTAAGGGAAGCAGATCCTCTCCTGCCTCTCTCTCATGTCTTTTGTCCTGTTCTTGATCTGAACCATCCACCAATTAACTTGTGTTGTTGATTGCCTATAGTTGACTGAAATTGATGGTTCAGATCGCGCAGCACCGTCATGCAGCAACAGAGAATCTGGGTCCAAAATTAAGTAAACACTAAACTTGGAAGACAATTGTCAATTTCAAATATCACTTTAATTTTGTAAAAAATATGCTCCCCAAACAAAAAATTGACCTCTAACAAAGTGGAGTATATGACAACAGTGTAAAAAAGAGTTAGAAAGAAACTCGAAAGGCTAATATAAAAAATCAAAGGGACATCAATAAAAAATAATAGAAAAAAAAAGGGAAACATAAAACAGATATAAAAAATCGGGCGACTCATATATTCGACAAATTGATATCAGCCACCAAGTTGACGATCCATTTTCCTACTATGATGGTAAGATATTTACTCCCTCCATTTTATAATATGTCTTCTTTTATTTTATTTTATGTTGTCTCAACTTATTTATGCATTTTATAATATTAATATACCATTTATTATTATTTTTCACTAACTTGTTTCATTTTTTACTTATTTCAATTCTTGAAACAAATACGTATAGGACATTTGTAACATTTTCTTTATTTTATGATAAACTAATACTCTCTCCGTCGCTTTTTTTTTTTATATCCTTTAGAAGAAGAAAAATGAATGTTGCCCTTAATTATAAATGAACGAAGCTGAGTTCGAACACAAGAACTAAAGTGCTATGCTGGACTGTAAACACGTGATTTACAATTCAAACGTTACCGTATATAACACAACATTTAGTTAAAAATGTGTATATGTACCTATTAAAATTGAAATTTTTGAGACTTTGAGGTGGTCATGACCCTCTATTGTGCCCGCATAACTCTGCCTTTGATAATAACATACGTCTGAAACAATTATTATTTCAACACATATTTTTCTAATACTCGTGATTTTGTATAAAAAATTGAAATAATAAAAATGAGGAATGATATTTTTTTTTTGAAAGGATGAGTAGTGATATTTAAACAACCATTTAATACAACTTTTTATGACAACTCTTTTTCTTTATTTTTATTGGTTAAAAAACAATAGAGAGACAAATAAAGATACAGAATAAAAATATAACGTAAGTATAAAAGAGATAGTTGTCAAAAAGTTGTCATAAAATAATTTTACAAATATCATTTTTTATAATAAATTATCAAAAAACAATAACGAGCTTAGGGAGCAATAAAAAATGGGTCTTGTTAAGCAATGCTTTAAGGACAATGGTTAAGGAATCCATAAATAGAAATTTTGTCATAAAAAAGTAAGCTATTATAATTGACCAAATAATAATTACATTACTTTTTATTAAAAAAACTTACTTATTTTGGTTGCTTAATTATTGCCCTTAAGGCACTGGTTAGCATTCTCCATATAAAATAAATAAAAAGCCTCGTAAATCTTAGTGCATGTTCCTATAATATTGCTGGTCCACCAGTGACCAGTGTTAATCAACCACTTGCAGACAGTCCATATGAAACAGCCACCGTAGCACCATTATCATTATTACATTAGATTTCACAAGTTGAGTCAAAAAATAAAGTTGAATTCAAATTGTCTTTGTGCACTATAAAACTACACTCATCCCTCACAATATCCTCAACCTCAAACATCATATCCTAACAAAAACACAAACAGAGAAGCACATTAGCAATAGCAATGGAAGGTTCAGTACAAATTAATGTACCTGAATCTCATTCCACTGTTGAGCAAGAAAAGAAACCAATTTTGTCATGGGATGAAATTATAGAAAAAAGTTTACTAAATTTT
>Ga0228711_1001968_pt1 | contig 31096 bp, 13 predicted proteins | sample MedpolnodulmetaG_2_FD_177996 | JGI IMG/M metagenome (GOLD analysis project Ga0228711, IMG submission 177996) | Root nodule microbial communities from Medicago polymorpha collected in Santa Monica, California, United States - brown nodules | ecosystem: Host-associated > Plants > Roots > Nodule... | reverse complement strand
ATATATATTGTTTTATTCATTCTTTTCTGCTTCTGATAGTGATTGTGTTGCAGAAGCATGGTAGTAGTATTAGTACTTTTCGTAGAAGAGAAGGCATTTCCTTCATTGTCAAAGCTGAACAAGAAATGTCACCTTCTTCAACAGGTTGCTTTCTCAAGGTTTCTTTTCATGTTTTTTTCTCGTCTATTTTTATGTATGTATGTATGTTGTATTATGCACAATTCATATTGAATGGTATCTGGTGTCCAACATGACACCGATGCATATGGTTATGTAAAATCACTTCATTTTTTCAAATTATTATCAGTGTCAACGTGTCAAGACAGTTTCTGTATTCAGCTTGAATTGACAGCTATTGTTATATATGTATTATGCAGCACTGACAGAGTCGGTCTGACACATGTCAATCTGATACCTGACATTTGACGGTGTCTGACACTGATATGACGATGATGTATCTAGTTATAGTCAATCACTTATATTTTCTCAAATTATTATCAGTGTCTACGTGTCAGTATTGTATTCGATATTCATGTTTGTGCATGTGTCTGTGTGTTAGTGCTCTCTATGGGGACTTCACTTGTGCCATGAGTAGAACTGTACTACATTCTTGCTCTTTGATTCTAAAGTTTTTAAAAGATAAGCATTTGGCAGGAGCTTATTGAACCTGCTTGCATCCATGGTTATTAATGTAGGCAAATTAACTCCTGCTGAAGATGCATTGTGCAGTTGTACATCTTTTTGTCTAATGGGGTGTTTGGATAGTTAGTACAAGAATTGCATTCCATGAATGCTTAGATTCACGAGTCCTGAACGAGTCGTCAAGTGGTATAGGTTGGGATACCGAAGGAGTTCTATGTAGAAGGTTCAGGGTTCGATCTCCGCTACTTACATTTTCCCTCTCTTTAACAATTTAACCACTGACATGACATTTGCCTACAAAAGAATAAGTGGTTAATTTCATTAAATCATTTGTGTTTGGATATACAGAATCAAAAGCTGTTTGTTTTCTCAACATTTGTTTTCAATAGAATTTTGGGTGAACGAGATTTGGAAAAGTCATTTAAGCTATGAGCAGTTTCCTACAGCTACCATAAGGATTAAGGAGTTTATTAAAACAAGCTAAAAATTCTGAATATATAATTTACTTTTGCAAGTTCTTTCAAACACTTATACAGTTTCTGTCGTGAGATACACACAAGTAGGCTCTAAATAAACTCTTTCAAATGCTCTCTAAACCACATGTGAATCGTCAGGGCCAATGCCTTGTTTGTGTTTTTGGAGAAACAATACTATGAATTACATGCTACTCACTGTGAATTATAAATTATTTTACCTATCAATTGTCATACACGTTTTAACAACTTTATTAGAGAATGATCTATTTTGTTTTGAATCGATTGCGATACTTTTGTCAGATATATCAGGAAGACGCCAAGCGATTGCTATTGCAGCTACTGCCCCATTAGTTTTTCTGTTCAACCAATCCTCAATTTCTTGTAAGATTGCATTTTAAGCAGTTATTTACCACCTGCTGTCTTTCCTAAATACTGATTCCTGACATCCTGAGAGTATTCCCTTGATATGGCTCAGTTGCCGCCGATAACAAGTCAGGATTTCAGCCAGTTGTGGATAGGAAAGATGGATATCAATTTGTCTACCCTTTTGGATGGCAGGTGAGCATTGTTATATACTGTCTGCTTCAGTATGGTGAAGAGTTTCCCTTGCAAATATAGCGAACTTTGATTTTAGTCCCTATATTATTTTTACCCCTACAATATCATAAACCGTCATTTTTGGTCTCTGATGTTGGTTTTATGTTAAAAAAAGCCGATGTTGGTAAACATTTGGTGACGTGGCAAGATGTAACTGGGGTGGTGGTAGTGATTCAGAAGTACGAATGAATGACACATCGTTAAGAAAACCAATGTCATAGGTCCCGTGTGGACCAACATCAGCCACATCAGCTTTTTTCAACAGAGAACTAAAAACTGACACCCAAAATTATGGTTGCTGATACCGCAGGGGTAAAATGCAAAAAAAGAAAATCACAGGGACTAAAATCAAAGTTTGTTATATCTGCAGGGACTAAATAAATAATTAAATCATTTATCAATAAAAGGCTAAAATGGAAGTTAAGGTTAGCTCCTTGTTTTTCTTTTGTCATGGGGAGTGGGCAGGAAGTAGTGATTGAAGGTCAAGATAAGGTGTTCAAAGATGTTATCGAACCACTCGAAAACGTCAGCGTAACTATGATCCCAACCAGCAAACAGGATATTAAAGAATTTGGGTCTCCTGAACAGGTTAGGCATATAACAGTGTGAGTTGCGTTGCTTTTAAAAAGAGAAGAAAAAGTTGTTTTTCATCTTATTCTTAATCTGTTTGCAGGTTGCTGCAACTCTAATAAAAAAGGTTTTGGCTCCTCCAAACCAGAAAACAAAGATAATTCAGGCAACTGAGGTTTGATTTCTTACATCTCTTCTCCTGTTTTTGTAGTCATTAATTATTCTCCGGCTTAAATGCAGTTTTGGTCTCGTATTGTGCTTCATTCATGATTTTTGTCCCTCCATTTTCAAATCTACGGTTCTGGTCCCCCAGTTTGCAAAGTGTCTTGACATTTTCACCACCTATGCATTCTGAGCTGATTTTTGATAATTTGGCGAGCAAGATATTTTCGTGTCAACTAAGTTGATGACATTAAAATGAGTTGTTAAGAGAGAATCCACCTAGACAGAGTTTTGTATCAAATTTGGTTGCTTTTGTGATTTAGATCAATTTATATTTTGATTAGACGAAAATCTACTGTTAAGTGAAAATCCACCTAGATACTGTCGCATTATCAATTGAGTTGTCACATAAACATCTAACTTTATATATGACCGAATTCAACCTCAAAATTCATACAACTGATTTAGAAATAAGGGACCAAAATCATGATTGAGATAAAATCGAGAGACCAAAACTGCATTAAGTCTTATTGTTTTTGTTAATGTATTGATACATGCTCAGCAGCCATATACGTAGCCTTTGACCTATAAGAATGAGATAATATGCTAATGATAAGATTTCACCAATCTCAGTAGTAGCATGTAGTCTCACATTCCAATCTTGTTTTAATAAAGATAATACTGTCTTGAAACAGCTTATGACATGTCATAAGTTGTTTTTAGCTTATTCTCATCAGCTCTCCTGGATAGCTTATACCTAGTATAAAAACAATTTGACTTTATTTTATATTTTTTTACATAAATAGATTAAACTTAAGCAGTAATATGATAAGTGTTTAGTTAGGTTGTTTATCCAAACAGGGTCCTAGTGATTTGTAATATTCATACAAAAGTTAGTGGTGGGAAACGTGGTTATAATGAAGAATATCCACTTCAATGTTTTGCTTAAAATATCAGAATTTTTTTAGCTTCCTGAGGATATTTAGCAAGAGGGGGGATATTCATGATATTGGTCTTCCAAAACCCAGAAGGAGATTTACCATTTAGAAACTTCTGGGGAAGATATTTCCAGTTTAGGAATATTGGCCAAAAGAAAGGGTAGTCAATATCTGATTATATCACTAACAAGTCTTTGAATTTTGTTAAACTGTGTTAATTTAGTTACTGTTATAAAGTAGCAAATATTAAAGTTCCTAAATCTTAATCTTCTTGTCTTTGATTTTCTTGAAGGTTAAGTTACCTAATCACACTATTGAATATGTGCATTGTTGTTAGGGTCATGCCAACCGGTGCCCCCCGGGCTGGTTAGGATACCAGAAAAGGAACTTATTACTATAAAAGGAAACTTTTTTAACTTTTAATGGATTGATTACACAATTTTCAATGCAATAACTACTGTATAATTTCCTTTTTTAGTATCCTTAACCAGTGTCCCGGGGGCACCGGTTAGCATTTCCTTTGTTGTTATTAACACTTCTGGACTGCAAAACGTTAACAATAACTTGTAATAATTAATGAATATGTGGATTGTGTTACCAAGTTGTTGAGCTCAAGCGATTGATTAATGATCTTCAATAAGGTTGAATTGATCGGGGACCCGAGTTTGAACCTTGGCCTAATCAGTCATTGGTCAGACTTTACTTACTTTATGGTCAAACTTTGGTAATCCAACCGGATGATTAAGACAAAACAATAATAAGTGCGTTGTATATATATTGAATATAACAAACATTGATCATATAGCTTGTTCCATTTGTGTCGCCAGCGTGAAATTGACGGAAAAGCATATTATCAATTCGAGTTCGTTGCTCAGGCTCCAAACTACACTCGACATGCTCTCAGCGCAGTCTCCATTAGCAATGGTACGGTTTTGGATTCTTGTTCTGAATCTTTCAAGTGCATTAAGTGATTAAATTCTAAATTATATTTTGGTTGCAGGTAAGTTTTACACCTTGACTACAGGAGCAAATGAGAGAAGATGGGGAAAGATGAAAGACAGATTGAACACCATAGTAGAATCCTTCCAACTTTTCAAAGTTTGATTACAATCAATTATTTTGTACTACTAAATATAATAAACTCTTCATCGGCAAGAATGTTCATTTTTGAGTTTATATCTGTAATTTTTTCTAATAGCGATTCATCAATGGAGTCTTTGCAGTTATGGTTGTTACTTCCGAATTGCTATTTAGAAGACATAATCATACTGCTTAACAGTTAATTGCATCTAAATAGCGATTCTGGTCAATCTTTATCACAGAGATTCCATTCATCAATGTTATGGTTGAATATAAGTTATAATATGGCAAACCCTTCTGCCTAGGTACATAGAACTCTTTCCAAAAGATGAAAATGAAAGTCAAAATCATTTATGCAGTCCTTTAACTTATATTTAATCTGTTGGATTATACTTGCATTTTTTTTTCTTTCAAATTGGTTCTTAAATTAAAAAGAACTATATGGTCGTTATGGATGTGATGTGGGAAGTGTTGTTGATGATATAGCTTAAACTCCCCTTTCTCGGTTACAATCACCGCCTTCTTCACTAGATTGTGATAGTCCAGGCAGCGTCACTCCTCTGGCGAGCGTGTTGCATTCCAGCCCTTTGCTTGCCTACATGTTGTTGTTCCTTCTGTTGTCATATCTTGTTGATTCCGAGACTGATTTGTTTTGTCTAGATGATTATAGGATGGAGTGTAACTCTTTTGCTTTGTAATTCTGTGATTTGTCTATCGAATGAAATTTGTGTTTGGTTGTTCTCTATATGGAAGTTGAACCTTTCTGGTTTTAACTTTCAAATCCTTTTTATATTCAACACACTTTGCCTTTCACCTGTTCTGATTTGTTTCATTAGTATGTTGGATTATATTATGGAAGTTGTTGGACAAAGCATTTCAATTTCATATGCAACTTAACTTTAGTCACAACGCCTGCATGAAGAGTGCAAAGTTGATGAATCAGATATGGTTTGGATGGAGGTCAAGTGTGACTGAATGACTAGGGTGCAAGAAAGTGAGTTTCAACTCAACTGCTTCAATGGAACGACCTGAATTTGATTTTTTTTTTAATTAAATACTAGACTAAGGACTAATTTTTGTCACTCACGATTTGTTTGCGAACCAATTCAGTTCCTAACAAACTAATATTTCATATTTCTATATATGGGGGACCGATTAGACCCTCTAATTGAATTGAAGGATTAACTTTTCCTCCCTATAAAAAAAAAAGGAAGAAATTTAGTATTATTTTTGTCAAAAATTGAAGGGTTAAATATGTTTTTGGTCCCTACATTTTGCGCGATTTTGAGAATAGTCCCTACATTTCAATAAATGTTTTTAAAATCCCTACATTTTTCCTCCGTTAGTGCAATTGGTCCCTGCCATCAGTGCCATGTTGATGAAACGCAAGCCATCATAACAAGTTCAACCCCACCCAACCAAAATCTCCACCACAACACCTTCCACACCCGCAACAGCAAGTGCTTTCAACGATAACATCATCGCTTTCGGCCTCCAAATCTTCCCCTCTAAATCAACATATTTCACCGGAAGCATGACGAACACTGGCAATCCGCATCTACGACGCTGCGGAGAAAGATCGTGGTGAAGTTCATAGAGAAGTTCTCCGTCGTTTTTCGGCGAGATTGAACCGCCAACATTGGCATCACGTTAGAAATTTGACAACAGGGACTATTTACGCTAACGGAGGAAAAATGTAGGGATTTTAAAAACATTTATTGAAATGTAAGGACTATTATCAAAATCGTGCAAAATGTAGGGACCAAAAACATATTTAACCCAAAATTGAACTAACACTGAATTGTGAGGAACTAAAATGAATCTTTATTTTAAATACTAAATTACAAAACAACTTTTGACCAAAAGTCTATTTATAGTATCCTCATAGTTTTAAAAACCGGTTCGGTTATCGACTCGGTAAGGTTACTGGGTCACTAAGTCATTGGTTGAACCATTGGATCATTGGTTGAACCGCATGACTGAACCGGAATGAATCGGATGACTCGGTTAGCTAACTCGGTCTTTATATAAAATATGTATGTGTGTTAAATTAAATTGAACCGGATGACTCGATCTCTTAAAGTTATAAATTTTTCAAATTTTTTACAAATTCCAATTTTCTAATATATTTTTTCCTATTCCTTTTAAAAAATTCAAATTTTCGTTATATATCATGTCCAATGGTAGATAATTATAAATATATAACTACTTGAAAACAAAAATGATGCACTAAAACAATTAAATAAAAACATAACATTTGACGACTACAAGGTACAAAAGTAATAATAGGTTATTAAGAGAAAAAAATATATGCAAAACAGCCCAAGCCCATTATTTTCTCCTAATGAATAGATAAGTGATAGACAGTTGCTTTTCTAACATATAAAACTTCATAAAAACACATATAAATGACGTTTTTGCCCCCAGCGATAGTTAGCGGCAGTTAACTACCGTTGTATACCAACACAACTTAAAAAAAAAAAAAAAAAAACTCCAACGGTAGTTAACTACTGTGGAGCATGCAAACTGATTTTATTTTTTTTTACTTTTTACTTTAGCATGATTGTGAGAAGGGTTTTGTTTTAATTGTTGATTGAAATTGATCTAATTAGATGGGTCGTGCTATTCTATCCAAAGTGAAAAAGAAAAAGAGGTTGAATTTGACATTGAAAGTGGTGAACACACAAGCAAAGAGGATACAAGCGATGATGAGAGAGATTCAAATTCAAAAAATGGTTTTCCTTGGTCATGAAATGGGGTTATGAATTCAGATGGATCAGAAAAGGCTAAAAATGGAATTGGAAGCATCATGTAGCAGTTCTTCAAATTATGGTGTTATTGTTGGCTTAGATGAATGTAATTTAGAATTGTTGGTGGATAAAGGTTTAGAACATGTTAATGGAAATCAAAGATTAAGTTTACTAATCCAAGAAAGCCTCAAAAGCCACATTTGCCTCCTAGAGGTCCATATTTGGATGCTGGTGATCATAAGTATGTGAAGGAGTTAGCTGAGCTTGCGTTGAGGAAGCGTGCGAGGATTAAGAAAATGAATAGAGTAAAAAAAATCAGTTTTAAGCTCCACGGTAGTTAACTCCCGCTGGAGCTTTATTTTATTTTATTTTTTTTAAGCTTTACATGTGAACGGTAGTTAACTACCGCCGAAAAAAACCAGCGGTAGTTAACTACCGTTGGGGGCAAAAACGTCATTTTCATGTGTCATTATGAAGTATTTGATGTCGAAAAAACAATTTTCTAAGTGATATCCCTAATTCTAAATCACAAATCTCAAGTTTGTACTTTGTACTTTATAGCCGCCGTTTCATTTCATTTCATCTTCACTTCTGCCACTATGCTTTCCAAACAGGCACATCTTTTTTGTTCCTCTTCTTCCTAACGTGTCTTTCCTTTCGATCCCCTCTCTGTGATAAGCTTGCAAAACAACAATAGATTTTGTTTGTGAGAACGCTATTACTGTTTTTTTCTTCTTTTCTTACGGTAACAGGCTTGACCCGATCCGAGTTGATGAGCCGCCGGTTTACCGGTTTATCCGAAAAACCGGCCGAGTCATCCGGGTCACGTTGGGTCAATTGCATGACCAATCCAATTACTGCCTCGAACCGGTTATACCACTGGTTCACAGTTCGACCAGTCCAACCGGCTGGTCCAAGCCGATTTTTAAAACTATGGTATCACTAACAAAAATTGTTCAACCCAATAAAAAGTCATTTTTAGATTTATTAAATAATTGATGTATCCAATCTTTTTCACGGAAACACAATTTATTTATGTACTATTTACTATTTAGAATGAATACGACAAATGCTCAAAGATTCAGCTATCTTCCTCTTTAGTAGATAATTTCTGATTTTAAAAACTAAGATACTAACATGCAACTAATGTGACCAAGAGAGTGCTAGTTACACTCTTTTCAATACTCTAGCACATACTCTCTTATTGATTGAAATCTATATGAGATTCATAATTTAGAAATGAGTTGCACATAAAATGACAGGACACATAGATTTCATCGAATAAGAGAGTGAGTATTAGAACGTGTTACTAGCACTCCTCATGTGACTAATTCAAACTTTAGTCATGCTATTTTTCATGATATCTATTAAATTCAAGGGCATCATTCATTTATTGTGAAGTAGTTCAAGCAAAAAGTAAAGAAAAGCCAACACAACGATAAATAAATGAATGGCAAGTTCAAACAATATTTCTGTGAACAACACACCCTAGACAAGAAAGTAAAAATTCCCACTAAAATTCAACTTAAACCATGAGTTGAGAAGTTCTATAGATCATGTACCAAGACTGTCATTACTTCACAGTAGAAAAGAAACCTAGCTAAATATCAATTGGGCAGAAAATAATTTAGATAAATGACATTCTAACTATTTAATTGTTGTTAACTTTTCATTGACCACTAAATAAAGGTCATGAATATACATCTATCTAAATAGACCCAGAACCGGTTTGTATTGGTCAATGTAATTATCACATGAATCATGTCATCGCCTGGGGGCAAGATAATATCAACTAGTGAAGAATGGTTTCCAAGTCCAACAAAAATATAACTCAACTTTTGCAATTTTTTAGATTAAAAGGAAGATGGGTTGGTGATGGACAGGAGTTTTGATGTGGAGTCCAGATGTAGCTCAAATAATAATGTCCATTACCGGGCAACGATGAACACCTTTTCGAGAGAAGTTGTCAGACAAACATGGAAACCCATATTCATAAGACTCTGTCTCCCAAGTATTATGTCCCAGACATGTAACGGTCCCTACCAAAATTGCATATGCGGTAGGCACCTGACTATGTCTGCTTTTTCAAACTAAAGAATAAAAACAGGCATTCAGTCATGACTGAATGGCTTATGACCTGTTTTCCTTTCTTATTTGCTATCCTAATGAAGGGTTCTCCTTAGTTACAATGATATACTAATGACAGGTTTAAAAAAATAACAATCCTGTGAACAAGACAACCTAAACCAGAAGCTAAAAGCCTGATACTAAAATTATGAGTCCAAAGCCTGCCTAAAGTTACAGTTGATAAGAAATGCATTAATTTAAGATCTACTTAAGGATTGCTAACTCGTTCAATGACCACCAAGAAAATATCCTGAATAGATTTCTAAATAGACACAGAACAAGCTTGGATTAATGAATGTTATTACTACATGATGAATCACATAGCCTGGGTACAAAATATTTGGATATTGTGATTGCATATATGATTAGGTTCATAAATTCTAAATCCAACAAACATAAACCACTACTTTAGCAATTTTAAGGTTAAAAAGAAGGGTCATGACAGACAGTATTTGTGAATGATGTGGAGTCCAGATGTAGCTCAAATAATAATGAAGTATATTAATGGGCAACGATGAACACCTTTTCAAGAGATGTTATCAGACAAAATGGGAAACCCATATTCAACAGATCGCATCTCTCGAGTATTATGTCCCAAACATGTAACGGTCCCTGCCAAAATTGCAAACGCAGTAGGCACCTGACTATGTCTGGTTTTTCAAACTATAAAAAGAATAAGAGAAAAACAAATCAGTCATTGAGTCATGGCTGAATGGCTTAAGAAGTGTTTTCCTTTCATATTGCTATGCTAATTAATAACAAATTTTTCATGAGTTGAGAAGCCTACCTAGAGTTCCATCAGTCATGTACCAAGTCTGTCATTAGCTCGCCGATGAAACCCAACTAATGCATGTTTGAAATCAAAATGAGTTTTGGCAAAATCAGTGACTTTAAAATGTAATTATTGCAAAAATGTGGCACACCATAATAAATTGAACTAAAAATCACAACAACCCAAACATGAACTAAAAACTATTGAGAAGAAAAGCAGTAAGAAAATTTTCATCCTATTCAATTATGGGTTGTTAACTCGTTTCTTAACTTCCAAATGGTGGTCATGACTATCTCTCTAAATAAACCAAAAACAAGCTTGGCTTGGTAAATGTTATTATTATTACATGATGATGAATCACATCATCACCCGGGGACAAAGTATTTAGCCACCGTTGTACCAGCCTGTAATAAGTAGATATTGTGTGTGCATATATGAGTTTATCCATAACTCCTAAACACACAAATAGAGTAGAGTGTTTCCAACATAGAACAAACATATACCTCTCCTTTTGCAGTTTTTATTTTTAGAAAGAGGGATCAGTGACTATGTATTTGTGAATGATGTGGGGTCCAGATGTAGCTCAAATAATAATAAAGTATATTAATGGGCAACGATGAACACCTTTTCAAGAGATGTAATCAGACAACATGGGAAACCCATATTCATCAGACTCCATCTCCCAAGTATTATGTCCCAGACATGTAACGGTGCCCACCAAATATGTAAACACGGTAGGCACCTGACTATGTCTGGTTTTTCAAACTAAACGAATAAAAAAGCACGCATCGAGTCAAGATTTAAATGGCATAAGATCTGTTTTCCTTTCTTATTTACTATCCTCATAAAATATTTTCCTAGTGAACAAGTTCAATAACCAACATGTATTAGTAAAAACGCGTAAGAGCTTATTCGATACTAAATTGGTGATTAAATTATAAAGCAAATGCAAAGAGAAATATAAACTTCAAAATATAAACTGATATCATGAAAATATTCCCAAAATTGAATACACCGGAGCAAATATATAAGGATGAGAAAGGAGTCCTAACACAGGATATCTATCAACTATCTTTAAAGTGATGGATTCCACTGCTCAAATAAGCAATACAACTTAGATGATACCAATTTTGTTGGCAACATCCAATGCATCATAATCTGGAGTCAACCGAACATAGGCTTTCTTCGTACCATCAGGCCTGCAAAAGACGAAGAAAGGATAAAGGAGGTTAGTATATCAAATACAAAGGTAATCTGTTCAATATTATACTGTATGCAACACCGATCTTCTGAAGCACTATAATTCAAAAGCAATAAAACACACTTTTTAGCATCTTTTCGTAGTTTTAACAGATTCGTCTTAATGGGTTCAAGTAAATAGATTTGGTATCTACTAAACAAAACCAACAGGCAAAGCAACTAGTGCTCTTGCTCTAAATTCGGTTGGGATATGTGTCATGAAACATGTTCAACAATTAAAATTTATATTTGCAGACCTTGACACAATGTCATGTCCATTACCTGATCAAAGTGTTAACTTTCTTGGCCTGGATGTCATACATTTTCTTCACAGCATCTTTAATTTTCTTTTTGTCAGCACGGAGGTCGACAATAAAAACAAGTGTGTTGTTATCTTCGATTTTCTTCATTGCAGACTCGGTAGTTAGAGGAAATTTAAGAATTTGATAATGGTCCAACTTGTTTCTTGGTGTTGCACTAATGCGAGGATACTTAGGGTTCCTTTCCCTCGACAATGTCTTTGGCCGGTGGAATGTGACAGTTGTTCTGATCTTCTTAGTTTTCTTCTTAATTGCTTGACCAGATTTCACAGCCTTGGCAGTCTTCAAGGCCTGAGCTTTGGGATCAGCTTTTTTTGCATTTTCCCCTGCACAATAATTATATAAGAAAAAATCATTTCAATGAATCAAAAATTGTCATATAGTATAGAAAATTAGAGACCAGCAAAACAACTAGCCACGTCTGTTATACGTTTTGAGCGGAAATTGGTTAATAAGTGCAATACAAGACACAACACCATTAGCAGTTAGCAATGTAGTATATAACAAAGATAATGCAGCACTTATGCAATCTAGTCCAGTACTAGAGTACATAGTTCAAATTTTCGGTTTTGCAAGTATCTTGGCAAACACTCCAACGTCCAAACATAGGTCGGAATAAAACGCAACCTTTCATACAAAAATTATAGAAAAGGTTCTCATTTCCACTAATCAAACATTGTCATCAAAGCTTTCAAAATTTACCTATCTATCAAATATATAGTATTTGAGACCAGAAAATCAAACTAGCAAAAATTGGGTGTTACATTTTTATCAAAAATTGGTTAAGTGCAGCACTGTCTTATAAATGAGTGGTTAAGAGGTGACACAATACTCTTGACAGTTTATAACACAGTACACAAAACACGGTACTTATACGATCCAATCCAACCCAACAATACAGAATTAACAAAAATCAACCATTTTGGTTTAGCTAATGTCTAAGCAAAACACTCCAAACAAACTGATCAGAGCAAAAAATGCAAATACTCTTCATTCATTCACAAATTATACAAAAAGGGCACAGTGACACGTCTATTTTCTTTAAATTAATCACATAATACTTTAAGATCTTTAGTGTTATAACTACAAAACCTAAGAGGGCAGAAATTGGGTGATGCATTCTTATCGGAAATTGGTTGAGGGCAGAACGGTCTTATAAATGAATGGTTAAAAGGCGACAAAATACTCTTGATTGTATAAAACAATACACAACATTCAGTACTTGTACAATCCAATCCGATTCTACAAAATTCACAAAAAGGAACCATTTTGGTAGAGCCAATGTCTCAGCAAAACACTCCAAACAAACCAGTCAGGGTGAGGAAAAAAAAGCAAACACAACTCATGCAGAAATTATAGAAAAATGGCACAACTACAGAGTCATATTTTCTTTAAATTAGGGTCTGTTTGGATGGACTTAATTGAGTTTATCTACTGACATTAACACTCATGAGCTTATTTTCATAAGCTGATATCTACTGACAACTAATGACATGTTCATAAGCTGATTTCAGCTTATTTTCATAAATTCTCTAAAATAGCTTGTTAAAAAAAACATAGAGTATGGAAAAACAAACATATAAAACAGCTTATGACATGTTCAAAGCTGATTTCAGCTTATTTTCATTATTTCGCCAAGATAGCTTGTGAAAATTACTTATAGATTATAGGAAAACAATTTAACTTAATCAATCCTATCTTTTGTTATAGAAATAGCTTATACATAAGAGGTTATCAATATAATGATAAGGGCTTATGCTATAAGCTGCAAATTAAGCAGTTTATATATCAATCTCGATTTGTTATCTTTAGTGTTATAATTACACACTAAACCAAAGAGAACAAAATCAAACAACAGATCCCAAAAATGCATTAACCATGTGAACCACATATCCAACATTAGCAAAAATTAGATAAAAAAAACCACCTTTGAACAAAAAAAAAACAAACTGCCAGCATCAAAATATTAGCAACTAAATCATAAATGATAACGATGATTATGTAGTGAAAACTCACCCTTTGGAGGAGCCATTGAAAATCTTGCAAGTTCCTGTTAAGAAAAATAAAATGCATTAGAATTAGGATTTCAATTTGGTAACTAGAAATTGATGAAAGGAAAAGGAAATTGAAGAAATGGAATGAGATAGAAATTGAGAAACCTTGAAAATGGAAGAATGGGAGATGCAGCTGCAGAAACTAGGGTTTCGGATTGGAGGAGGAGTAAGGTAGCTGATGATTTATAGGGAACACGGAATTACGGGAATAACCTTTTGAAAACTACTCAGGCTTGTTGGTTTTACGGGCGAAGATTTTTTCTTTTTTTTGGGTAAATAGACGAAACTGAAATTGTAAAATCTTGCGATTACTTAAGAAAAATAAAATCTTGTCAAAAAAAATAAAATAAAAAACCACTTAAATTATAAAGCATCTCGCAAATTTGTCTGTTAAATGTTCACGTGACATTGACAAGTTGTTTGAAGGTAGTAACACGTCATGGGGTATTTGTCCAAAATCTCATGGGATATTTGAAAATATTTTGAAAAAAAAAAGATCACTTTTTATTTTTTTTAATCAAATTTTGCAACGGTAACTTCTTTTCCCCACCATATAAACTTACTTCATCTTCTTGTTCAACAACTCAGACAAATAATTGTATATTCAAATCGATGGACACAAAAAAATCAAGAAGCTATTCTTCCATGTGTGAAAGCAAGAGCATCACATCCATGTTAGAAGTAAGAGTATTTTCCTCACCTCCATGTAGTTACTTATATTATATCAATCTTTGAGTTCTCTTTGAAATAGACCATTGGTCACTTGTTTAAATACTCCAAAGCTTTCTCGTTCAATCTTTGAACTATATTTGTATGCTTGTTGAACTAAGAAACAGTGGTTGAACAAAATTATTGGTATAAAATCATGTCCAACATAATTACAATTGGAAATATGCATAAGTCATCACATGAACAAAATTACAACATCACAGGTCACTGTTTCAGGCAAAATACCCCCTTATATTTGTCACTTATAATCAATTTCCTCCCTGATGCATTTCAATTTTAGTCATTACCCCCCGCACAAAATCTCTTGGAATAAAAGAATTACAAAAGTACACCATCACAAGATTATCACATGACATAAGTTGACTAAATAGACAAAAATCCTCAATGAATTAACCATTAACTTTATGTGGTCCACATTACACTCAGCTTCCAAATGCAATGTGGACCACATAATTTCAAAAATCTTCAACGCACAACTTTAAAATATGGACGACATAAATCGTCGATGCAAGGTAAAGACAGTCAACAATGTAAAATACAACAATTTTAAGGAAGCTTACTTTCCAATGAGTTGATTAGATGATGATAAAGAATACATAGACGAAATAACAAAGGCAAGTCATTGGGGTGCATGAACTCATTTACATAGAATGTTTGCAACATTAATTGTGTTAGGTCAACTATCCAGGCCAGAGGTTGTTTGGAATAGTACTTTTGATAACTTGATTGATGACATTTTACACAAACAGCGGTGATTGCTTGGTGCTCAAGGTAAAATGTTTTGTTAAATCAAATTATATTATTTGGTTCATAGTTAGATTTTTTTTTCTCTTAAGTTATCTATGTTTGATTTTATACAAAGTCTGTTTTTTAGATTTAATATTAAATTATAATCAGTTGAAAATCTACACACTAACAGAAATTGAGATGCAACTAAAGAGTTATGTAAAAGGTTTATTTCATTATCCTCTAATGCCACATGCAGACATAACATTAGTTCATGATGTGAAAAATAGAATGATACACTATGAGTTGAATCACAACAAGAAAACTTTAGCTGATGAACGTTTTCGTTTGATGTCAACAATGACTACAAAGTAATGACATGTGTATGATACAATCATGACAAAAGTTAGTGAAATGGTGTGTTTTTCCTTTATGGTTATGGTGGCACGGAGAAGACATTTATTTGGATGTCCATGTCATCTGCATTAAGATCAAAATGTGAGATAGTTATAGCAGTTACATCAGGTGGGATAGATGTATTACTTATACCCAATGATAGAAATTCACATTCAAGGTTTTGCATTCCTATAAATGTCGACGAGTGTTCACGCATGTTCTATATATCCCAACACACCTTTGGCAGTATTAGCAGTTGGTGACAAGAAATCGTATAGGTTTTTAATGCCATCTTGTCATTATTTTAGAGTAAAAATAGTCGGTTTATGTATGCTTTAGTCAAGTTTTGTAAAGTAATCATTTGAAAAGTCATGAAAGAGCAACAATGAGAAAAGGACCTTAAAACATGTCAAAAACACCTAAATCAGATAACTTTAAGATTGTATCATGCTCATTACAGGTTTTATCATGTTACTTTTTGGGGTAAAGTCGTTACTAATGTTTTGGTTATGAGAAATGAGACAAGGAATGAAGAAAACCAGAAAGACCATCTACTGTTTACTTCGCGTCGCGTGCTACAAGACACACGTCGAGACATGGAAGGAATCAAAAGTATCTCGTCATTGCCTCACTCGTGTCTCATACTATAAGCTTCACATCACGAGATATGAAGGAATTCTGAAGTGAATAATCATTGTTAAAGTCGCATCGCAGAAGAATAACTCGCATCGCGAGAACTGAAAAAGGATGTGTTGAAGAAATCACTTACTAAAGAGGTGGAGTGTATATAGTAATACTAATTCGGTTATTGAACTTATTTACCTGACCTAATTATAATATTAGGTTGCTTAGAAATTAAGTCAGAACAAGCCTATAACTCCAAAGAGGCAAGCAACATAAGAAGGCATCCATGAGAAGAGAGAATAGAAGAAACATAAAGTTAGGGTCTTGGAGAAAACCAAGATGAGGTAGCCGCACGACCAAGTTAGGAGGAAGAATTGAGGAGCAACAACATCATGGTTGTTTTACTTTTCGTGTTATTTATTCTTCTGTTTATGTCCAGCTAAATTTTCTTTGATTAGGTTAACTAGAGGATCTTCAATGTAATTGTTCGATCAATTAACTTTAAATTATTCTATGGATTTCAGTTGATTGCTTTTGGTATTTTATTCAATGATACTTGTATAACTAGTATATATTATTCAATTATTGTTTAACATAAAAATATTATAAGGACAATTGTGGGCTTAATTTTGTATTCTTAAACTTTCAATGGACATGGGCTCACCTAAGAAATTAGGTAGGATGACCATTGAAGAGAGTTAGTGACCAAGACATTTTTAAAATCCCGTATAATTTTTCTAGAATTTTAAATAGAGCGTTACAACTAATACTTGATAATTAAAACAATTGAGTTAAATTACATGGTAATTTAAATTTGTGTCTTATTTATAAGAACAAAATACAATTTTCAAGATGTATATGAATTCAAATCCATACGTTTACATGACAAAATCCAACAACAGAGTCTCGAAGTCTATTCTTCAAGAGTTAATCCTTGAGTTCACAACAAACTTTACATGTCTATTTGAAAAAAAGAAAAAAAAACTGGGATGAGACCTACTTGTCTAAGTGGATTCCCTAACTACAACCATAATGTCAAACGCTAACTAACTATAATATTCCTTGTTCAGTTGGTCCACAATCAATAACTAATGGTCAATTTAGTCACTAACCAACACCTACCGTAAACCTAAATTTGTCAATTGACCACCAATATGTTCAGCAATTACAACTCAGTAATAATAAGTCTTGAACAAAAATAAATGTGCAACACACATTAATTATCTTGGTCGTTGTAGCTTTTGTAAATACTATCGAGCGTGAGAGTACCTGATAGTATTCACCCTGACTTTAGTGCCACAAAGTTAGGGAATCCGAAACTGGACATCATATATTTTCACAACATTCATTCAACACTAAGTTTATTTTTACTCTCTCTATTTCTCATCATCAACCCATATCATTATTCTCTTTTATTTCTCACTCTTAAGGTGTATACATCTATTAATGTGTCCACCAAACATTATTTAAAAATAAATAAATAAATGCACTTTGACCATGTAAATGTCTCAATGGGTAAATGTCAATGCCAAGATGACATTTAAATTTAGAGTACTCATTTCGTCTTTAACTATAAGACTATTTATATATAAAAAAAAAACAATTATTGTCCCTTAATATTAGACTATCTACAAATTTCTAGATGCATTTTTTTAAGGAAAATTTCTAGAGACTTTTATTACTCATTTTTCAACTATACCCCTTATTAATATTATCAATGTATCTCGGAATATCAAAAGATAACATTAAATATATTTATACAAACGACAATTTGGTAATAGACACATATATTTGTGACAACTTTATTACTCCAACAACTTTTCATAATACTCATATTTATTTGTAAACTACTCCCATAAAAGAGGACAAATAGACTACACGTAAAACATTTTGAATGAAATATAAGGTGACATTTAATATACATAATACACAAATTTGTACACCATGCACAAGTTAAGGAAAGTTTTTTTTTTTAACCATTAGATTAAAAGGAACATTATCTTTATTATAGTTTCTCCACATTATATCTTTTTCACTTGTCTTCAACCTCCCTCACCCACACTATTCTTCCACCACTCACCTGCTATTACAGAACAACAAAAACATTTATATTTATGTTTCATCGCTCAACACAAAAAATAATAATAAATAACCCATAAATTTGAATCTTAACTATAATTAGGACTCAATCTAGTTGATCTTCTTTCTCATGCTTGATTCGATTTCTTTTTCCCAATTAAAATATGCAACTAGAGATTATTCAACCCAATATCCATTATCAATTCCAATCGAGTCTGAATATTGCTCTCAATTTTGACAAGAATGATAGAGACATACTTTTCACGATTTTAATTTTTTTCCTTCATGAGAAATTTACCATAAATTGAAATTTTAATTGCTTTTTGGGTTGTGATTGTTGTTGGTGTAACTATTTATCACATTGAGAAGTTTCTAGAGGCAACATCAATGTCCCATAGATCTCATGGTGGTGTTGAACAACATGAAAATGTTGGGGTTTTGACTGAATCTGCAGTGAGGCGAAAACTGTGCTTTGTCAAGAACAATTGAAGTTTTGAGTTTGCCGATCAGTGTTGTTGCATTTGGTGGTGGTGTTGGTGAAAAGAGGGAGATGGTAGACGTTGAAGACAAAGTGAGAAATATATGGTGTAGACAGACTATAGTAAAGATCAATGTTCCTCTCTAATCTAATGGTTAAAAGTAACTTTCTCAAACTTATTTATGGTGCACAAATTTGTGTAGTGTGCATAGTAAATGCCACGAAAATATATATGCTGGCCTACATTGTGGCCTACTACCCTAATGGTTCATAGTTCGTGCAATACTCTTTATCTCTTGATTTTTATAGATTTCTTGCGTCAGATGCAAGGAGATATTTTTATCAATGAAATTCAAAGATGTGAATTTTTACTAGTAAAACTCATTTAACAATATTTTAGAATTGTTGGTCAAAAAAATAATTTTAAAATTGCTGAATTGAAAAATGAAATATCAATTAAATACAAAAATTGTGAAAGTTAAACTAACACATACATGCAAGATTTAAGAAACTTCAATTTTACTTTCATTCCATTGTGCTAGAGATGGTAGCTAGAGAAGTGAGAATCAACTACGTACCAAATACAACCTAATAGCACACAAATTATGACTTACTTTGTGGTGTCTCATCCCTATCATTATGTTGAGGTGGAATATGGTGTATTATTAAGATTGAGCTAATTTAATAAAAAATGATTTTTTATTTTATTTTTAAGTAATAGAATCATAACATATATTTACCATATGTTTATTTTTATTAATTTTATCGAACCTGTTTTTGATTTAGTTTTTTGGTTTTGAAATATTAAATAAAACTCAAATATAGCAATTATTAACAAAATAAGAATTTGTTTCAATATATACTTTAAAAAAATTATAAGGAAGTTTTGTGGAATTAAAGATGATGTATTTTTTAACCTTACTTTCTCTCAGTAAAAAAAGTGAGAAAAAGAAAGTAATATATTTAACTATTAACGTCCCGTTTGGTTTGAGCTTATTTTGAGCTTATGAAAAATAGCTTATGTAAATAAATAAGCTTTTATTTTAATTTATAAGCTCTCACTAGCGAAAATTGTATCTTCATAAACTGTTTTTTCATAAACAACCTTAAAAACTTATATATAATACATAAAAACTTATTTATTTGCATAAGCTGTTTTATATAAGCTCTAAAATAAGCTAATCCAAACGGGCCCTAAGTCCAATCCAATTATGGTATATTACGCAAAAATACACTTTAATGTTGCACAGACGACACACTGTAAGGAATATGGTGATCTCATCAGGACCACATGAAGAAAATCAGACATTATTGATATGTGACTTTGTATATGGTAGACGTATGTTTATATTTTGTGTGGATCGATTAATGGTAGACGTGCAATCTTTAAATTTTGTGTGGCTAAATAAATGGTAAGCGTGCAATCTTTAAATTGTGTGTGACTAAATTAATGTCAGGCGTGTAATCTTTAAATTTTTGCATGACTCAATGAATGCTACTGTGGAATCTTTAAATTTTGTGTAGCTCGCTGAATGGTAGGCGTAGAATCATTAAATGTGGCTCAATAAAGTAGCATGTTTATTAGCGTACACACATTAAATATTGTGAGATACAATGGTAGATATGCCTATTAGCATGGTAGATAGGTGTGTACTCATTAAAAGTTGAGTGGATCAATGTGTGCATTTATGAGCGAATCATTATAGACAAGCGTGCAAGCAAGAAGTATAGGAGATGGATAGATAGGCTTACGAGCATTAAATGATGCAATGACTATGTGTGCATTTATGAGAGAACCATGGTAGATACTTGTGCAAGTAAATAGTATAAGAGATAAAAAAAAGATAGGTGTGCAATCATTAAAGGTTGTGTGACTTACTGCATGCGTTTGTGAGCGTAGCATTGTAGACATGCCTGCAAATAAGGAGTACATGACATGAATAGATAAATTGCAACTATTAAAGGTTGTGTGACTTTAGGTGTGTCTTTATGAGTGAACCATGGTAAATAAAAGTAAAAACAACGAGTATAAGAGATAAATAGATAAGCATGTAATCATTAAAAGAAGTGTGGCTCAATGTGTGCTGGCGAACTATTGCTGATAGGCGTGGAAACAAGGAGTATAAGAGATGAATAGATACGTGTGCAACCATTAAAGGTTGCATGGTTCTATGTTTCCATTTGTAAGTGAACCATTGTGTATAGATGTGCAAACAGGGAGTATAGGAGAGGTGTGCAATCATTAAAAATTGAGTAGCTCAGTGTTTTGCATTTCCCAAAGAACCATGCATATAAAAATAGTGTTGTTATTCTTTATTCATTTTTATTCTCTCCTTTTGAAATTAAGTGGTGAATAATCTTTAGATTGAAAAATATTCAAATATGATATTGCATAGTTTGTATTGATATGATTGTATTTTTTTTGTTTTCTTTTATTTACTATTACTATCTACAATTGGGTTTACTTGGTTATATGTATATCCATGGATGGTAGAAACGGACAACTTAAAAGAGCATGAGAAAAATGAAAAAAGAGTAAACTAATTGATCTTACACTTGAGGATTTGGAGTAAATAATATTGAATTTTTAAGTATCATGTAATAAATTAACAAATTATTAATATACATGTTGTATGTTTGTATCCCGTACTAACACATAGGTAAAAAAGTGTGACAATAGGGTTGGTCTTAATATTTTTTGTCATAAACCTACTAAAATAATGAGGTCCCTTTAAAATTATATTATCAGATCTTTAAAAAAAACATATTATTAAAATTGCTTAGTATATGCAATGAAAAAACTTAAGCAAATAATTAGGTAGGTTACTTATACTTGAATTGATATACTTGAAAAAAAGGAGGTAGGGTACTTTCATCAAATAATACATTCTTTTAAAGGATTCATCAGATAATACATAAAAGCATAAAATAAATTAAATTACTCATATATTCAAACCAATAATACACTAATATATTAAGTTATCCATGCTCCAATTTTCTTATTAGAACCTATGTTCAAGACAATCCTAAATTTGAAGATCAAACAAACAACATAAGTCCCGCTCCAAAAACACAAATACCAATCCCTGACAAGAAAATCCATAGTAAACTCCCAAACTAGAAACCACCAATGAAATCATCAGGATTGTCAATAAAAAAACTTATTCCTCTAATTCTCTGGATAAAGTGACTTTGATAATCTAGAATTAAGGTAGGAGATAATATATATATATTAGGAAGGGTAAGAAAAATACATAAAATAATATTCAAATTAGAGATTAAACTTGGATACTCATAATCAATAATTTCATTTTGAACTTGATTTAAATTGAGAGATTTATTTCAATTTAGCAATTCAAGTGTTACAAATATTAATTAAAAAAAGATAAAAACATAATAATAATAATTATTAGTTTTTAATTAAAAAATCAATATATAATATTAGATCACTCACACAATTGGCTTTTCATTGTTCTCATGAATGAAATATGAATCTTATAGTCATTCGTTTCAATCACCAATAACATAACCAACTATTTTATGTATTAAATATGACTATTAGAGTCATGCATGTCATTTGAGAATAAATACTATATATTTTAAAAATAAATAGTAATTGTAGATTTAGCTCATATTATATTTAGACTTTAGTAGCGTTCAGACGAGATTCCTTGCCCGTCTATCAACTCTTTGTATTTCACTCATGCGTATAAATTACGATCAATAGTTTTTATGAAATTTTGATTAAAGTTTGAGGTTTATGTAATATATATTTTCCACTTTTATATTATAACAAACTATACCTATCTTTTACAAAGATACCAACAATATAACAAATATAATATAAATTCTTATATTATTGAACGATACCAACAAAATATTCTTATAGTCAATTTATTTAAGGATATAATTGAAAGTTCAAAAGCAAGTTCCAAACCTTGCATTCCTCTTTTTTAGTCAAATAGCCTAATGTCTATAAATTCACCTTTTCCAAGATAACTAAGGGGGTGTCCTAAAGTCAAACATCTCCCCCTACATACATTATTCCATTTATATATAGTATAAATGTATTATACTTGATATATATATATATATATATATATATATATATATATATATAAAGTAAATGATTTTTTAAATAATTACATAAAATTTAATTATTTCATGCACAAATTATAAAGTACATCAATCAGGACTATGAACATAGATACGGAAAATGATCAACTGTAAATTAGATGAGGAAAATTACATCCATTCTTATGCATTATTTGCTTTCTTATTTTTGCATACATGTTTAAAAATAAAGACATTTTTGCAAATTGAACCAAAAAAATTGCAAACGTACCGATACAAAAGATGATTACCAATCTAATATTAATTAATAGATAATGTTGTTCCTACTTTTGAGATTGTTAAAAAATTACCCAACAACAGCTAACTAAATTTCTTGTTCTACAACAGCTAATTGCCAAAGTGACATTTTTTTAAGTGTAGATCCGACGGTTAACTACCAATAGGGGTAAATGTATAATTTTCTGGTGGTTCATAGTAAAGGCTGAAGTGGGAACAACAATATATTATTAAAAGTTTGTCCCTCAAGTCACCACTAACACACACACACACCCACACCCCCTACCACACTTCAAACCCTTGTCAATAGCCTCTTATGAACGTTCATCATCCTCAAAAATTCAACCGACTTCAATAAGCATCAACACCACATCATTGTGCTCTTTGAATGTTGCTCCAAAGCCTCTAAGACCAATTCTCCCTACTCCTCGGTCCCCGTACTCTACCTAATACAATCTAATTAAACATATTTGAAAAGGACATGATTGCCCTCAACTATTTTTTTCCCTTAATATGAGAGTTTTATTTTCTAACATGATTGGCTCTAACTATGTTTTTTTCCCTTAACCTGCGAGTTTTATTTTCTTCTTTTTAAGCATGATGTGGTATAAAGGTGTATTTAGCTTAGAATTTATTAGCAAAATTTGGCCTACATTAAAAAATGTAGAATCAACATTGTTCAAAATCTTCTAAAAAACCTGATCAACATGAAGGTGAATCTGAAATATAATAATAGTATTAAAATATTAAAATCCGTTTTGAGTTTATTAAGAATGATTTTTTTTTAATAAAAACCATTTTTCAACAATAATTTCCATGAAAAATTATTTCAAACTAGTTATGAAAAATTGTTTTTAATTATTTTCACATTTCATTTTTTAAAAAAGCTGTAATGATATGTTGAAAATTATTTCGCTGTAAGGTGTCAAACTTTATAACGAAATCCCCTAAAAAACTCTAATGAAATAATTATCAAACTCGAAAAAGTTAGTCAAACTCATCGGAAAACATACTCTATGATATAAGACCTCAGCAAGGTCATACAACTGGTAAAACTTGTATCTTTTTTCAAATCAAAATTCTAAGCTTAAAATAATAAAACAGTCTAAAAACTACTCTTGTTGCTCACAAATCGATATTGGATACCCATAGTTGGGACCACAATTGTGGTTACCATGGCAGTATTGCCATTATCAACAAATTACCAACAACAATTATTGTTTAGTAATAATGTTGCTAGTAAATTGGTATTGGATACCCATAGTTGGGACCACGATTGTGTAACGATGGTGGTATTGCCATTATCAACAAATTCCCAACAACAATTACTGATTTAGTAACAAAAGACACGCAAGATTTCATACTGATGCTTTGACATCTAGAACATTGGAAAACAGCTGACAAACATCGTTAGTGTTATGACCAAATTCAAAAATATCAAAACAAAGCTGTCCATTAATAACATTTAGATAACGACTGATATTGGACAGTACCAACTATAAGATTGCTCTCATTGTTACTTTTCCAATTGTCAATTGCTAAGGATGTGATCATGTATCCTTTTATCAATTTCATAATGTATTTTTTTTGTTTCGTCTAAACTATCACGTTTTTTACCTGAAAATTGTACTGTAATGTGATTGAGATATACCATAGAGAATTTACTAAAAAAATTGTTTAAAAAATATAAAGAAATTGTTTAATACCAAAAACTGAATTCTAACCCACTTGAGTTGGTTTGATGATGTTGACTTGAGACCTTAAATTATGATTATTTTAATGTCTCAGGTTCGATTCTCCTTAATACCAATTCTAATGAGCTGGTTTGGCTACGTCTTAATTCTACATTGTGCGCATAACTATTTATATACACCACCAAACCAAGCACACAACCATCTGGTCAAAGATTTCAAAGATTTACGACCTTAACAAGGTCATACAACTCGGCAAAACTTTGTGCAAAAACTACTACTTGTTTAAAAATGTAATAAAACCTAATGGACTACCAACCGTATCAAAAACTAATCACAATCCCAACCCGAAGATGTTCAACACATCTGCAATAAGATGACCTCAAATGAAGAAAACTTACGAGGAACAAAAAATTAAATAAAAAAAACACTACCTATTTCATGAAAATGGAGAGCATGAATCAAAAGCCATCAAATAAAAAAACATCAGCTTAGCCACATCAGTTATGGCTTTGGATAAGCTCAAGATTCTTAGTATGCACATAAATAACATTGCAAGGGATTTGTAAAATAATAATTGGCATATTTGTCTATCATACAAACATGTTTCAGTAACTTACAATGTACAACTAAAGCTATGTGATTTTTATAAATGAAGAACTTGTACAACATCGAGCTATTCTATCAATTCAGAAATTCTCAATAAGCGATACATTTAATGAAGGACATGAGATTTTTCTTCCTCCATAAATAACATGAGAATATTTAAAAAAATCAGTATGTTGAAAATACATGTTTAGGTTGAAAATGTTAAAGCATTGTGGAATCATCAGCCAAGCTACAATGGACTCATTAAATGGCAACCTCCTGCAAGCAACATATACAAAATAGTAAGTCATAAGTGGCATAAAATTGAATGCATACACACAAAACAGATGAGGTGAAGTGAAGGGTCACACCCACACAACCTAGTTTCCAACACTATCCAAAAGAATTCACATTCATGAACATTTTTTAATGGTCAATTCTATTGTGCAAAGGTGAGAAAAGTCTTGCATCATGCACAAGTTAGTTTCCACAATTGGATCAGTAAATTCCACCCTTGAATTAAATGAGATATGATATGATTATTGATCCAATAGTGAAAAAGATATCTGTGCATGGTGCAAAACCATTTTACTTTTTGGTAGTGATTATTTATTTTTTTGGTAGTGAAAACCATTTTACTTGTGCATGTTAGATAAAGCCTTTTTCAATAGGCAACAATCTTTTAATCCTTGAAACATGAAATTCTAGTAAAATAAAAACATTAAATGGTAAGTATTTGTCTTAAAAGTTTTACACCGTCTAAAGAAAATCATTAATTACTTTATTTACAAGGTAACATAATTTTTTGAACCAAGTGTCTTTATTGCGGTAAGAGTTACTCTTACCGGTAGGTGGAAAGAATATAGCTGAAATATAATAAAGGGTTAATAGGTCTTTACCCCCCTGTAATATAGGTCATTTCCGGTTTCCCCCCTGTAAAAAAAAATTGTTTTGATTTACCCCCTAATAGACCAAACAAAAACGAAAATTTCTTGAAAAAAAATAAAATTGGTTTTTGTTTGGCCTATTAGAGGGGTAAATCAAAACAATTTTTTTTTTACAGGGGGGTAAATCAAAAAAAAAAATACAGGGGAGAAAACCGGAAATGACCTATATTTCAGGGGGTAAAGACCTATTAACCCTATAATAAATGAAGACATTGTAGGAAAAATGCAGTTAATACTCTACTTAATATGAGATGAAGTGAGTAGATGTCATTAAAATATGCAACATTTTAAAAAGTTTTCCTTTTCCATGGAGCTTTAATGTATTATCCCAAACTTAAAAACCAATTTGAGTATCTAAAACAAAAAACAAAGGTAAGATTAATGCAACTGTATTCAGAGTGGTTAGTTCTGATAGTCACATCGGACGCGAGTCATCTGCAAGTGCAAAGTGCATAATCTTGCTCCTAAGACTTTGTTATGGTTTTCATGGTATCAAAAGACACAATCATGTAATTAAAACAATGCAACACTCACTAAAGCAAAGGCGTGAAGACAAAAGATATATATATTTTTTTTAAAAGAATGGTTGCAAATTGTTTAACATATGAACCACGGCGTTAAATGTGTAAAAATGCTATTATCAGTTGATACAAACTGTAGGAATTCATCATGATAAATTAGTCAGAATAAAGCAATATAAATAAATTAAATGCTCAGAAATAATAATGCAACTGTTAGGAGGATGCGATTCATTACCTTGTTGGATTTCTTTTCCCAGGGGAAATCAAATTAGAGCCTTCAAAATTGACATACATAGAAACAGCTGCAGATGAAGGAAAGGTTACGGAAATTTACTTGAACTCAGGTTTCTCCAAGTAACTCTTGTGCTACAATGAACTCAGTAGAGCAAGGAACTCTTGCGGTTCTTCATTCTCTTTAACAATCTGTTTTGGAAGAGAATAAACATCAGTATGAGAATTGAAAACATCACAACAATCCACAGTGCATGAAGCTTAATTCAATCTTCCATGAAAATAGAAAAAATGAAATGAAGATTATAACATAAATCAACAAAGGCTAACACAAGAAAAGGTTGCAGAAGGGTTACTACACCTTCACAACAATAAATAAGACTGATTGTGAATTACAATTAGCACCTTTAAAACCATTTACGCCGATCATCCATTTCACCCTTTTTTGAGTTTTTTCTTTAAAAAGTAAAAAAATGAATGTGGTTTGTGGATAAATACATTCCAAAAGAAGGCCAACCAAAAATCTTAACAGGTGAATGAAAATAGAGAAAAACTCAACCCAAACTTACAATAGGTTTAGTCTATGAAGCACTGACCCAGACACAAACACCATCATGACACTGACACAACACAGATAAGTTGTGAAATAAAATATAAAATAATGGAATACAAGTGCCGGTGTCGACACATGTCTGACACCGACACACCTTCAATATGAAGTATTAATGCTAAATAGGGTTCAGTTTGAGAATTCACCGCCTCTTATATTAAATTATCAATCCCACTCTGAAATGGAAAGAGATACTTCCTGTTTTGGGAGCCAAAGAAAATACTGCAACGTTTTTGGTAAAAAAATGCATGAAGTCAATTCCATTTCGTGCATTTATACAACATCAGAACAGTCCATTTATAATATATATGAAAGGCATGTCATGATTGATGCAAATTGATTATAGTGTGGAGTAATAAAGTGTGAGGTGATAAAAGAGAGATCAGATCACATACCTTAGTGACTGTATTGTGCGGCAAATTAAACTGAGCAAGAAGATCACAACCAATTTTGTTCCAGTCAACTGCCCCAATCAAATCAGACCGTCTATCACTGTCTAACCGAACCTGCGAAGCATCCAGTTTGAGAGAACTCCCTATCCAAATATACAAAATGTTTCTTGCATGCATATGTATGCTTGGAGAGAATACAACAAAAGCAGCCTCTGAACCCAAATGATTTGCACCAAATGCCTCAATTTTTTCTAAACTTGGCCAGCGATATACTAAACTTTGTATCTTACTACATTGCGACGAGCCACTCTCGTAATCTCCCTTTGATGATGCAGACTTCAAATCTTCTCCAGATAAACTATATACTGAGGATTCAACAAAATTCCTGAGAACTGATGGTTCATTGCAGCCCACACTATCAGCAATGTCAGGACACGATACTGGTTCACACTGTTGAATTGAATTTGTACCTCCATTTTTGACATTAGCGGTGGACTCGAACAAATAATCTATACTGTCTGAATCTTGCACACAGCTAAAGTTGCTGTTAGCAAGAACACCATGTTCCCGACTGGAAGGAATAGTTGATGGTTTATCTATTACTTTTGTGTTATCATTCATGAGAGGCAACTTCAAAGACTTCGATAAACTACCTCTGCGTTCAGCAATGGAAGTTGATGGTTTTTTCAATGGTAAAGAGGCAGATCGAGAACATAGATGTGGCGATAACTTGACACCATGGATATCTGTACAGTTAGACACTGGTTGAGAACTATAATTTGACAAGAGGGACAAATTAGAGAAGCTAGACAAAGATGAAGATACTGGGACAGGAGTAAAAACGAGAGAGGAAGAATCTGGGGATAATTCTAACAACAACTTTGAGTGATTGCTAGAATCAGAAGAAACGGAATCTGGAGAAACAAAAGGAGGTGAAGAGGAAGATGATAAAGATGAGTCAGTTGACAACATTGAGGGTGATGGAAATGAATTTGCAGATGTATGAATGCACAACATGGAATCTGAATAAACCCTCGGTAATGATAACTTAGGGGCTGAGAGAAACTCCTTCACATCAGGACAGGAATTTTTCCGCCTTAAAATACTCCAACTACTCTCTCTTGCAGGAAGATGGGTTTCATGATCATTCTCCGATGATGCAAACGGAGGCACAAAACCTCCCACAATGGCTTTTCTGAAAACTTCAAAATCAACATCGAACGCATCCACTTTCCTCTCACCAGGAAAAATTCTAACACTTGATTTGCAACTTTCTACTCTACTCCCAGACATGTCCATCAAAGGCAAAAACTTTGAAAAAGCATCCCAAAACGAACGTGGTTCCTCACCTTCCTTAATCATGATAATCGATCCTTGCACTCTCTCATACCGGACAATCTGATCCGCAGCCCCTCTAGCATCCCTTTCCATGATAGCCACACAATACTTACCAATCCAAACATATATCGCCGAAGGAATGTGCACAATAAACGCACCCCTAGAATCCAAAGCAGATATAGACGGATCCGTCAACATCTTCGGAACAAGATGCAAAGGATCATACGGCGAGTGAGGAGCAATCCTATACATTCTCAACAACGAGCTCGGACTAAGCGGAAATGCATGAACCCTTTTCTGACACTGCAACAACTGACAAGCGAAACCCATATTCGGATCAGCAATACCCCTCGCCGCCTTCACAAACTGAAAAGCATCATCAAAACTCTGCCCTTCCCTCCACATAAGATAAGCAATAACAAGAGACGTCGACCTCGACACCCCTTGACAACAATGAACAAACACCCTCCCACTCTTTTCCCTAACATCCTCAAAGTAATCAAACACATCATACAATATACTAGTAATATCCTCACTAGGACTATCTTGTAACCACAAAGTCCTATACACAAAATCACTTTTAAAATACTCAGGACACACAAAACCAACACAATTCAAAACATGCGTAATCCCATTCCTTTTCAAAATCTCTCTATCTCTAGCAACAGCATCACCACCAAGATAAACATGTTCAGCAACTTTAGAACATTCTTTATCAAAAAAAGCAATTTTATCTCTCTTCACAAGTCCACCATTATTTCTACTATCAGGATTATTATTCTGCTGAATTGTAGACAAATCAAGTTTCAACCTTTCACCATTATTATTACTACTATTACTACTACCACTGCTATTACCATTACCATTACCTCTCCCACCAGGTGTAATAGGTGGTTGTGGCCACTCCCCGATATCGTCGGAACTCGCTTTCGGCCACTCATCCAAACTCCGGCGAGCAATCGAAAGCGGCTGAAGGGGCGGCAGACATGATGATCTTGCCTTACAATTCTGCTGTGACCTTGGTGTCAAAGGCGGTGGAGGAAATCTCCGGTTAGTATTATCTCCAACACCACCGGCGGAATTCGGATCGGTGAAATTCGATTCCGGTTCACCGGTGGGATTTGCAGCGGCGGCGGAACGGGCGGAAGACCATGAAGCTGAACGCCAAAACATTTTCCGGGAATTTGAAAGGTGACATGGAGCTCGAGCATCGTCGTTACCCACCATGCCAAATCGATTCGAAATCGAAACAATTTAATGGGTTTTGAAGAAAGATTCAAACTTGGTGGAAGAAATTGGAGAATTTTCGAACCCTAATTCTTGCTCGGAACCCTAGAAACTAGGTTTTTGTAATAGAACAAAACGGTGTCGCATTGATGAGAATTTTGTGAAATTGAACCGAAGCGATTTATTAATGAAGCATTCAAAGAGAAAGAAATTGGGAATATTGAAGTGAAAAAATGGATAGAAAATAGGAAGAAAAGAAAGAAAAATGGGATTTTTTTTAAATTTTTATTATATGGTTTTATAATTTATGAACATGATGAATGAAATTTGGGATTTGATTTTGAGAGATGGGTTTTAACTTTTAATTTTGAGAGAGGAATTGGGATTTTGGAATTGGGAAAGAATGAAAAAGGGTGTTTTAGTTGTTATGAGCTACGAAGGG
>Ga0228711_1001965_pt1 | contig 31109 bp, 14 predicted proteins | sample MedpolnodulmetaG_2_FD_177996 | JGI IMG/M metagenome (GOLD analysis project Ga0228711, IMG submission 177996) | Root nodule microbial communities from Medicago polymorpha collected in Santa Monica, California, United States - brown nodules | ecosystem: Host-associated > Plants > Roots > Nodule... | reverse complement strand
CCCTTGTTTCTGAAGATGAAGCAGACATGGCCTATCAAAAATTTGCAAAAGCATGGGAATCCCTTGTAAGAGAAAGGACTAAGAACAATGCAAAAAGCTTGGTTCTTTGGTCTATAGTTAGAACTTACTTAGAAGAAAACATATTAATAGCATTTTATGCATTAATTAGAACTATAGCTGTTGTAGTTTCACCTCTAATACTCTATGCTTTTGTTAACTACTCAAATAGAACTGAGGAAGATCTCAAACAAGGTCTTTCCATAGTTGGTTTTTTGGTTGTCACTAAAGTCTTTGAGTCATTATCTCAAAGACATTGGTTTTTTAGCTCAAAGAGATCAGGTATGAAAATGAGATCAGCTCTGATGCTGGCAGTTTATCATAAGCAGCTAAAGCTTTCAAGCTCGGCAAGAACAAGACACTCGGCCGGAGAAATTGTGAATTACATTGCAGTTGATGCTTATAGAATGGGAGAATTTCCATGGTGGTTTCATATAGCATGGACTTCTGTATTGCAACTTGTTCTTTCCATTGGTGTCCTTTTTATTGTTGTTGGTATTGGTGCTCTTCCTGGTTTAGTCCCTCTTCTTATATGTGGATTTCTCAATGTACCATTAGGAAGGATCCTACAAAATTGTAGGTCACAGTTTATGATTGCACAGGATGAACGTCTTCGATCAACTTCGGAGATTCTAAATAGTATGAAGATCATCAAGTTACAATCATGGGAAGAAAAATTCAAGAGCTTAGTCGAGTCGCTACGTGATAAAGAGTTCATATGGTTGTCCAAGACACAAATCCTGAAATCCTATAGTTCATTTCTTTTTTGGATGTCTCCTACAGTTATATCTGCTGTTGTTTTCCTTGGATGTGCTGTTACCAAGAGTGCACCATTGAATGCTGAAACCATTTTCACAGTTCTTGCAACATTGGGGAACATGGGAGAGCCTATTATAATGTTCCCTGAGGCTCTATCCACTATGATTCAAGTTAAGGTTTCGTTTGATCGTCTTAATAGCTTTTTGATTGCTGAAGAACTAAACAATGATGATAGTAAGAGAAACTCAACGCAATGTTTGGTTAATACCGTGGAGATTCAAGATGGTAACTTCATTTGGGATCATGAATCTCTATCTCCAACTTTAACAAATGTGAATTTAGATATCAAATGGAGACAAAAAATTGCAGTTTGCGGAGCAGTGGGATCTGGAAAATCATCTCTTTTGTATGCAATACTTGGAGAGATTTCCAAGATTCAAGGAACTGTAAGTTACTAATAGTACAAATTTAGATTTTTATCATGCAAACTTCATATGAGTAAACATGGTATTAAAATATGTTTGAATTGACTAATTTGTGCTTATTTAATAGCATAACTGCATAAATATTTGTGACACTGTTTAGGAGAGCTTATGAAAATAACTCATAACATGTCCATAAGTTGTTTTCAGCTTATTTCTATAATCTCTTTAGGATAGCTTATGAAAACAGTTTGACTCTATTTTATCTTTTGTTAATAGAAGTAGCTTATACATATGAACTTGTATGATGAATGTTGATGCTATCAATAATCGCTTAATTAAATTGTTTATCCAAACAGGGATTTAGTATATGAAACTTTTTCATCCCATCATATTTGGCTATAATGGAAAACAGATTAATGTAGGTGGCACACTAGCCTATGTCTCTCAAACATCTTGGATACAAAGTGGAACAGTTCAAGATAATATACTATTTGGCAAGGCAATGGACAAAACAAGATATGAGAAAGCAATTAAAGCTTGTGCTTTAGATAAGGATATCAATGATTTTAGCCATGGCGATCTGACAGAAATAGGTGAGAGAGGGATTAACATGAGTGGAGGACAAAAGCAAAGAATTCAGCTTGCTAGAGCAGTCTACAATGATGCTGATATCTATCTCCTTGATGATCCTTTCAGTGCAGTTGATGCTCATACAGCTGCAATACTATTCAATGTAAGTAAATATTACTAATATTGTCCTCATTTCGGTGTATCAAACTAACTGCATCTACAATGTTACAGGACTGTGTCATGACTGCTTTAAGAGACAAAACAGTCATTCTAGTTACTCATCAAGTGGAGTTTCTCTCGGAAGTCGATACTATCTTGGTAAAGTATTTCATTTGGATGTCTATTACATTACATCTGAACATAACTAATATGATGAACTCAAATTCTAGGTAATGGAGGATGGAAAAGTTATTCAAACAGGTAGTTATGAGAATCTCCTAAAAGCTGGGACAGCCTTTGAACTACTTGTGAGTGCTCATAAAGACACAATTAATGAGCTTAATCAAGATAGTGAAAATAATGGAGGTTCTGAAAATGAGGTCGTGTCTAACCCTCAAGACTCACATGGTTTTCATCTCACTAAAAATCAAAGTGAAGGAGAGATTTCTAGCATCAAGGGTTCAATTGGTGCACAGCTTACACAGGAGGAAGAAAAAGCGATTGGTAATGTTGGATGGAAGCCATTCTGGGATTATGTTAATTATTCCAAAGGGACATCCATGATGTGTTTCATCATGTTAGCACAATCTGCTTTTTATACTTTTCAATTTGCATCAACCTTTTGGCTTGCTATAGCCATTGAAATTCCAAAAGTAACTAATGCCAACTTGATTGGAGTTTACTCATTAATTTCTTTTGTTAGCGTCGTGTTTGTACATATAAGGACTTACTTGACTGCACTTCTTGGATTAAAAGCTTCTGCTGCTTTCTTCTCAAGCTTCACTACAGCTATCTTCAATGCTCCAATGCTTTTCTTTGATTCAACTCCTGTGGGAAGAATTTTAACTAGAGTAAGATTATTTTTCATTCCCATTATTTTCGTTAATCTATGTATTTTCCTTTTTGTTCATTCATTACTCTCTAATCAACCTCTATATTTAGGCCAATATTTTCTTCTCTCTTGTGCAGGCTTCATCAGATTTGAGTATTTTGGACTTTGATATACCTTTTTCCATCACCTTTGTAGCATCTGTAGTAATTGAAATTTTGGTGATAATTTGTATAATGGTTTCAGTCACATGGCAAGTTCTTATTGTTGCTGTTCCTGCAATGGTTGCATCAATATATATTCAGGTTCGTTATCCACTTTACGTTTTTTCTTGATTTCATAATCTCATTCTCTTTCCATTGTTGAATCATTGAGCTTTAAGGTATTATATCGTCTTTAATTGTTTTTCTCTTTTCCTAAAAGCAATATTATCAAGCTTCTTCAAGGGAACTAATACGGATCAACGGAACCACCAAAGCTCCCGTCATGAATTTTGCAGCCGAGACATCGCTTGGAGTAGTTACTGTAAGAGCATTTGGCATGGTAGACAGATTTTTCAAAATCTACTTAAAACTTGTGGACACAGATGCTTCATTGTTCTTTCATTCTAATGTGGCAATGGAATGGGTAGTTATAAGGGTTGAAGCACTTCAAAATTTGACTGTCATCACTGCAGCTTTGCTGATTATTCTACTTCCTCAGGGATATGTATCCCCAGGTAATATAATATAGGTGTAAATATATTTTTGGTCCATGAAAATGTACAATTTTTCTGCTTTTAATTGTTGTAATTTCTATTTTTGATTTTAGTCCTTATACCACTTTTTGTTTTTGGTCCTTGATATTTTGTTTTGGTACCTACAAATTTTTTGTTCAAATTAAAATTAGATCGTGTAATAAGTGTGTAAAATTCATTTTAATCCTTATTTAGTTCATATTGGAGGGACTAAAATCAAATGTTCTGCATACTAACGAGACTAATTCCAGCATAAACAAATATTTCAGGGGATAGAGTAAAACAACAAGGACCAAAAGTAAAATAAAAATGATAAAGATGCAAGGACTAAAAGCAAAACAAAAAATTCAGGGACTAAAAGTTAAAAATGGTATATTTGCATGGATAAAAACATATCTAAACCTATGATATAATACGTCAATTACCATGATAAGGTTATGTTTAAACTAATAACTCTTGGCAACTCTCCTGTTCTGTGTTGCAGGCCTTGTTGGACTGTCTCTTTCTTATGCATTTACCTTGACAGGAGCCCAAATATTTTGGACTAGATGGTTTTCAAACTTATCAAACCATATTATCTCTGTTGAGAGAATCAAACAATTCATTAACATACCAGCTGAGCCTCCTGCCATAGTGGATCATAACCGACCTCCATCTTCATGGCCTTCCAAGGGCAAGATTGATCTTCAAGGCTTAGAGGTAATGTTCCATCCTTGTCTTCTTTTCCACCTCTATTTTTGATGTTGTCGCCTATTTTATTCATGACAACTGGACAGAAAATTTTCCTATAATTTCTGTTTTTTGTACTCTGATTTCAGATTAGATATCGTCCTAATTCTCCGTTAGTCCTTAAGGGAATCACTTGTACATTTAAAGGAGGAAGTAGGGTGGGAGTTGTTGGAAGGACTGGAAGTGGAAAAAGTACACTGATTAGCGCTTTGTTTCGCTTAGTTGAGCCTTCAAGAGGTGATATTCTTATTGATGGGATAAACATTTGCTCAATGGGGTTGAAGGATTTGAGAATGAGGCTAAGCATAATTCCTCAAGAACCAACTCTTTTCAAGGGCAGCATTAGAACAAACCTGGACCCTCTAGGCCTGTACTCAGATGATGAAATATGGAAGGTGAATGAGCTAACTTTACAAATGGTAGAAAAATATGTATGCATTGAATCAGATTGATTATATTTGATTTGTATGTTTAGGCTGTAGAGAAATGTCAGCTTAAGGAAACAATCAGCAAGCTACCAAGTCTCTTGGACTCTTCTGGTCAGTCTTTGGCAACAATCTAGCTTACTCTTTCAACATTAAAATCTAATTCTGATAAGTTATGCAGTGAGTGATGAAGGTGGAAATTGGAGCTTGGGACAACGCCAATTATTTTGCCTAGGAAGAGTTCTACTCAAGAGGAACAGAATTCTTGTTTTGGATGAAGCTACTGCATCCATTGATTCTGCCACAGATTCCATTCTACAAAGAATAATTAGACAAGAATTTGAAGAATGCACAGTTATAACTGTTGCTCACAGAGTTCCAACTGTAATAGACAGTGACATGGTCATGGTCCTATCTTATGGTATGTTAATTCCTTATTCTTCTCCGTGCTTTTATTTCCTAGTACTATCTATCCATTCCCTCGTAATTTTTGGCTGGTTATTAAAGGGAAACTGGTGGAATATGATGAACCTTCAAAGCTAATGGACGCCGACTCTTCATTCTCTAAGCTGGTAGCTGAATATTGGTCCAGTTGCAGGAAAAGTTCCTTCACAAACATTAGCAGACAGCAACAATGAATAAGGACTTAGTGGAAAATAAAGATTATAAATAAATTGAAGTAAATTGGTCGGCATGACAGTAGTTATGAGCCTAGAATAATAAAGGCAAATATATGATTCCTTGAATTTTACTTTATTTTTTGTCTATAGACGAAGTGGCAAAGATCACTGAAACTCAAAAAATTCCCGGGTTTGAACCTGGTGAAGACATTCAGCTCAACAACCTCGGCATTGTGAGTTGAGTTAGGTCTTACAGACGTAAATTTTTATATATGTACATATTTCAATTGACTTGCTCTCTCTAATCTGTACACAATAAATCTATTAAACCTGCAAATTAAATCGGTAGTAATTTCTTGCATAAGATAATTGTCCACAACCTAATCTTTTGTTAATAGACTTTCAGTTTTTAGGTTATAACAATATTCAAATAGTCACGAACAATATTATTGTTGAGTATGCCTCATAGTTACCGATAAGTGGACAAAAGTTAATCGATGGAAGCCAGAGTAATGACTTTAATGACGGTGATGTTGTAATGTTGTAATCTAGACGTAGTATTTGAATACAAATTGTACACCATATACCCTAAGCTTGATTTTTCTACACAGTACTTAGCTGTTAAAATAAATAATCTAGATAGACGTTACATTTTCCATCATGGACAAGAAAGAAAACCACCTAGATAGTAAACTAAGAGTTTATGGTCTAAGTGAGAGCTTTAGGCAAGGATTCAAGCACAGGTATAGATAGAGTTTGAAACTTGCAATCAGATGAAATATATTGAACATGTTCCTCCATCATAATTTTTGTTAATCAACTTCATCAAAATTTGTTCAAGCTCTTCTCCATCACACCAGCCATGAATTTCAGCCTTAATAAGTGAAGGCTCTTTGCATATCAAGTCCCATACCGGAAAGTTCCTCCTTGGCATAACAAAGTCTCTTTGTTTAAGTCTCAAACTAGGGCAATAGTCTCCAATACCATCACCAAGGTAGATAAATCTCTTGTTATCCACTTCAGAAATTGAATTTTGAATTCTATTTATGATTAAACCCTGAAATAATGATTAAAAGAAGTTAAGTATATATTCTATATCATGAATTTTAAAATAAAGACAAATAAAGATTTACTTCTTTTATGGTTCGAAATAACCTAGCATCGAAACTCACATACTAAATGTTGAGAAGTGAGAAATTGCAAGTTCAAACTTGCGCCCTAACATATTAAATGTCTCTGCAACTACCATCTGAGTTGTACTTACAAAACAGATATATGAGTTAAGATTACTTTTTTATTGATTTAAATTTAAACTAATGGTGATCTTACATCAACATTATTTTTTTTTATTTGCATAAAATCGAGTGGCCTAGAATAAAAGAAAAAAAAATTAAATAAATAAATAAAAGACAAAAAAAAAACATGAAAAGAGAGCATATTTGGAGGGAAAGGAGAGCAACCATGTGAAGCCTTGTTGAAGTTATGGTAAGATGATGATAGTCTACCTTGTTCATTAACGTAACATGAATTAGTGTTAATCTCATAGAAGCATTCACTTATTCTCAAATGCTTCAAAATAGTTTCAATGTAAAACATATTGGCATCGCTCACAATCCTCAAATCACACCCTAAAGCTGGTGTGAAAGTCCAAATATTGATTAAATCTTATTTCTTTATTTTTAAATTTCAACTGGTGTCAAGATGAGACTAATGTATATGCCCTTATTTTCTATTACGTTTAATTATATGCTTATTTAATTGTATTTGGTTATACGTTTTTTTTGCAAAATATCACAATCAAATAAAAAGTTTACTTGTATTATTTCCATTGTAGTGAAATTGTTCTTACTATAATATGATTCAACATACTTTTTTAATTACACATTTAAATAATATTATACAGAAGATAATGTTGCAATTTGAATAGTTTAAATAAAATGTATGATTGAAAGATAAAAAAATCAACTCAAAATTATGTATATTTTTTTTTTGTTACACTCAAAATTATGTATATGCATGTATGTATAAATATTATTAAAGTATCACATAAAGAATAAAAAAAATGTAAGGTTATATCTTCATTGTATAATTTATCAAGTCTTTACTCACCAAGATATATCGTAAAAGACAAACTCAAAATTGAGTGAATTTTTTTTCCAAAATTTAATTAAAAATTATTAAAGTATATTTTCAGATTTAGGAATTGAGGCAATCAAAATCCTAAATCAATACTAGAATCTAGTGTGATAAAAATTGCATTTAAATTGAAATAAATAAAATTAAGAATTAACATTACTACACCAAGATAAATCCACGTAGGAACAAGGTAAAACGCACATTCAATACGACACCGTATGTCCCGTGTCCTCCACAATAACACTTTCTAGTTCTCTCTTTCTCACCTCCAACAACAGAATCATCATTTCAAAGCTCGTTGAGTTGAATCGGAAATGGCGCAAGCGATTCGAAACGCGAAAGTACCACCAAACTCAGTGAATCTCTCTGAAGCGCGTCAACGAGTTTTCGAATTCTTCAGAAGCGCTTGTAGATCTTTACCTACCGTCATGGAAGTTTACAATCTTTACGACGTCGCCACCGTTTCTCAGCTTCGTTCTACAATCGCCGCTGAGATCCGCAAAAATGACCATATCACCAATCCCAAGGTAACTTATTCTTCATCATTCATACTACAATAATATTCGAAATTCCATTTTCAATTTTTTTGGGAGAATTTATATTTAATTTCATGAATGTAGTGTTTCAAGCTTGAATTGTTAGATTGATTCAGAAAATGAATGGATATAGGAATGTACATGTTTTGATTTGAATTTGAATTGGAATTGGAGTTGATTGAAACCCTAGGGAATATGACTTGCTCACTCTATGAAGATTTCTTTTACATTTCACTAGCGTGCAGATGAGCACTTGTGTGTTCTCTTTTCTATTGCGCTTAATTGTGTATTATTTTTAGGGATTATATTTTACTGTTAATTAGTTATTTTTTGGATGTAAATGGAAGTAGATTGGTAAATTATTTGTAGTAAAAGACGGATTTTTAATAGAAAAAATGATGTATCAATTTTTTGCATTTGCTTTATATATAGGTATAGGTAAAGATTGCTATTCTATTAAGCAGGAGTTAAACATGTTTCTTTATACGAAGCACCAACACGTTGACACCAATAAAATTTTGAGGAAATGACATAATTCGGTGTAATCACATGTGTCGGTGTCGGACATTGACTAGGGATAAGTGTCGAACACTGGGACACACCTTTGATTAGAAGTGTCGGTGCTATAATGTTTATTTTCACCAAAGTTATATTTCTTTGGATTCAGATTTTAAGTGGAATGAATGTTTAATATAGATTGTTGGGGGTTAGGCTTGAGATTCAATTTGTGGAGTGTGGTGATAATTAAATTGGATGTCTCTGTTACTTTTGAAGTGGATATGGAAGTTGGAAACCAACTTGATTGGTTAAAATCAAGAGGAATTGTAAAAGAGGTTGGTCTGTTGAGTTCATAGAATGGGTGTTCTGGTTAGGTTTTAGTTGCTTATTGTTTAATGGGGTACACTGAACATGCTTTGCTTTGGGTGTTAAAAACATGCTGAACTGATTGCGAATTTTTGTGTTGGTTATTTAGTGTATGTTTGGATGAGTGTTTGCCAAACGTGATTACAGATAAACTTGATTTTGTAAACTTGAATTAGAGTGATTTCGTCTATGGGTGGATGTTATTCTAAAATCAGATTTGGTGTAAAACGTGTACTTTTTTGAACGTAACTCAAAACCTACTCTTCTTTTTTTATCACTTCTAGTAAAATAGGGGTTTGGAGGCAAGGTATTTTAGTATTGGAATTATTAAGTCTCTCTCTTCGACTAATGAAAGTTATCCTGGTCTCTCATGTATTATGCTTTTTCCCTTTTAACTCTCTTTGCAAATACCTTAAAGAGTGACACAATAGTTACCAGAATTATTGACAATTGTTAAGCTGTATACCATCCTAATAGCTCAACATATATGTTAATAGAGCTCTTGTGACGACAACAAGCCATTTTTCAGAAGAACAATAATATGAAAAACAATTTTCTCTCAATTTGATCTGATTCTATTATGGTATGAGAATTAGGGATTCGATCCTAGGATATGGTCATTCTTCTTCCCTTCTCCTCAACCGTCTTAACTGTCTCAACTGATGGATCCTCAATCGGATAACGATGTTCTTCCTCCACAGGAGAATGTTCTGCAACCGCAAGCTCCGTTTTCTCTGAGCATAACATTCTCGCACAAGACCGCTGAAAATTTAGATGCTCAAAAATATCTTCTGTGGCACCAACAAGTTGAACCTGTTATTCACAATCATGTCTTCATCACTCCCTTCGGAATCCAAAGATTCCTATGAAATTTCCAATTGTCTAAAATGGAGTCTGTGGTGGTGGAACTTCAACGAAAGGTGGAAGCACAAAGTTCTCTGGTTGAGGGTCTATGAGTTGCAGAAGTAGAAGAGTAGTACCCTAGAAATATTAACCATGTGGTTCTTCGACAACTTAATAGGATCATACCAAATTGAGAGAAAACTCTTTCTCATATCATATAATCTGAAACATGAATTCTTGATACAAGAGCTTTATTAACCTATATATAGAGCTATCGGGACAGCGTAAAGTTGTCAATAATTCTAGCTACAGCTGTCACTATGTAAGGTAGTTACACTTACAAAGACAGTTACATGAAAAATATCTGATACAAGAGGGACTAGGATAACTAACAGTAGTCCAAGAGAAAGACTCTAATATTCGCTCATTGAATTTGTTTCTGGACAGTTTGATTGTACTATACTAGTATACTTCTTTCAGACACAATGTTAGCTAGTATTTACAAACCTCTGGCTCTAATATTTTGTTTACTGGCAATGATTATTCTTAATAGACATAGTGATGTATTAAACATTGGGAAAATGCAGACAGTTATCTAGTGGATAGTGAAGATTATATATGATTTGAGTAGAAGTTGTTTTTCACTAATAGTTGCAAAAATGTCCTATTCTTTTCACTTCATTTACTATTTTCAAGTATTTATACAAAAAATGGTAATATTATGAAGTTATCTTCACTAATTCTTATAAAAATCCTCAAAAGCAGGCAGTAAAATGAAACCAACATGACACATTTATAATTATTTTCGAAAACAAACGAGTTTTCCAAATTAAACAGGCCATAAGCTTATTGAAATCTGCTTTCTAGTAATTTGACTATTTTCTGTATAGTGTATTCCAATTCACAATTTGGTATGTTGGATTTCTCAGTCTTTGGATAATTTAGTGGCATAATTTCCAAATCGATAAAGGTTATAAACTGTATGGTATGATAGGACTTGCAACATTTCAATGTGATGTCTTTTGTTAAACTGTGGAGATTATGGTTTTAAATTTGGTCATTTCATGATGAGAAGATATGGAAAAAGTAACCTGTGTAAGTGTTTGCTAATCTTTAATTTCAATACGGGTTCAAGTTTCATGCATTGATGGGCAGAACATTGGGTGGGTGTTTGTGATTGGCATTTGGCAACCTGTGGATAAGTTGTTTCAATCATGCTAGGTGTATGCAAAACCTTTGTCATTGTGCATCACGATGAAGTGTTGGAATATCATCATTTAACTTTGCTTCTTCTTTTGTGCTATGTTTGTGTTGCTTGTACAATTTGAAATTATTGTATTTTGTAAGTAATCCAATTTTTCGTAAGTTAATGTCTAGTGTTGTTGTCCAAGGGTTTACTTGAATTGTTGTTTGATTCTTTCCTTAAATACCTGATGGTATTTCCATGCAAAAGAATCCATACATCTACTTGCACGTGTAGTATTTATTCAGATATAAATAAGCATGTCAAGGATTTGATGCATCGAGACTAGTAAACTGATGTATTAATATGATTTTCTATGGTAAAGTAAGAAAATTTTGGCCATGAAAGGTTTTACCAGTCACTAATATTTTTGGACGTTCAGGTCATTGATATGCTGCTTTTCAAGGGGTTAGAAGAGCTAAAGAATGTTGTGAACCATTCAAAGCAGAGGCACCATATCGTTGGTCAGTACGTAGTCGGCCGTCGTGGACTAGAGCAGCAAGAGTTGGCCTCGAAAGAGCAGGGCATCTCTAATTTTCTGAAGAATTTCTACAACACCAATTACTCTTGAAGTTTGATCATGAGCTGTGTTCTCGGTTTCCTCAAATAAAGAATTATCCTAATTGTTATGTATGTCAATACAGGATGAAGTTAATATTGTTGGTTTCAGATCAAACTGTTACTTTTATTATTCCTGGCTTAATTTGAGAAAGTGATGTTTTGCTTATTCTTGTGGACAATTGCATACTGCTGAAAAAGAATTTCGCATTTTGAATGAAGCCATAAAGTCTTTTCAGTATGCAGGTATTGATTCATTTTAGATCTTTAATTTGCATTTCCCTGTAAGTTTTGCCTTAGTTTAGTTAGATCGATGACTGATGTGACCTTGGATTTTAGCGGTGGATTCTCTTTGTATTACAAACAATTTTCACTTTCCTCAACCGCCTGCCACCCACAATGGCAAAGCCCCTTAGAGTCTCTCATCGTTATGTTTCCACTTGTCTAGACCCTGCTGAAATTATGAGAGCTCTTCCATACCGTCAATCATGTGTCTTGTCAAAACCAACCTTGTAGCCACCTCTCACGGCTACAGAATATGCCATGTTAAGCCTCTCACCACGAAGTATAGCAGCAGCCATCCTCCTTCCAACGAAAAGTAGTGTTCTACTCTTGAAGGACATTGAATGACTAAAAGATAATACTCCTGTATAAAATGCAAAAGTAGACTTTCTCATGTGTATGGCTTGGTATCCCACCGTTGCCTTATTTGTGCGATATTCTTTATTGAAAAAAAGGTATGTACGCTGTGAAAAAACTCTTAAAATTATAAGAAATTTTTCAATATACCTATTTATAAAGAAAGGGTCATGATCCCCGTTGCATATTATATGCAGTGGTCGGGGTTCGAACTCCGGACACCCCACAAAAAAAAAAAGGGGGTCATGGTATGGTAACTTTTAAAATCGATCACATATAATCATTAACCTGCAAATTACATTTTGAGAAATGATATTTGTACAACCACTTTGTGACAACTTGTAGACAACTTTCTCTCTCATACTCATTATATTTTTACTCCCTCTCTTCCTTTTTCTCACTCCATTGTTTTTAACCGATGAAAAAAAGAGAAAAGGAAGGTTGTCAAATAGGTTGTACCAAATGGTTGTTCAAATATCATTACTCTTACATTTTTTTAATTTTAGTTTTACTCAAATTTCAAAACTACAGTATACACCTATTCATTTACTACCTCCGTTCCTTTTTAATTGTCACTTTTTCACATCTTACACAAACCAAGACAATCAATAAATGTTATTACTTTTGATACAATTGTTTTTGCTTTTACTATAATGACTTTATTAATTTAATATTTCATTTCATATGTTTCTCTCTCCGCAATAAATATATAAGGATAATATTGGCAAAACGATATTTAATGTTGTATTGAACTTTGAAAGTGACAATTAAATAGAAACAAAAAATTTCTCTAAAAGTGACAGTAAAAAAGGAACAGATGGAGTAATAAATGATGTAAAATATAAATTTTTGCTTATAATATTAACCGGATGATGCAGTAGTATATCGACCAATCTAAAATTTATTGGAAACAGAGCAACTTTATATTCTTGGCACGGGTGTTGCACTTTTCAAAATGTACGCATGATAATAATTATCATCATTTTCCAATGTTAATTAGAAACTAGTACTGTTAAGTGTTAACTTTTCACTCTCAAAAGGTTTGGATTTTTCACTTTATAAAAGGTTACGTCACCGGTATAAAACTACAATCTCACTGAGCTTGCACTATGGCGGTGTCTTCTGTTCAGCCAAATTGGCTTGAACTTCCAAGAGATGTGACTGCAAACATTCTCCAGAGGCTTGGTGCCATTGAAATATTGGCTAGTGCATGTCAAGTGTGCCCCCTTTGGTGGAATATTTGCAAGGATCCTCACATGTGGCACACCGTTCACATTACCAACTTTCGTTATTCGCCTTGTTCACGCTACAATTATGGGGACAATTTGACTAAGATTTGTCGCAATGCAGTTGCGCGAAGTTGTGGTCAGCTAGAAGACATTGCTATCGACTATATTGGAACTGATGATCTCCTTGGATACATAGCTGATTGGTAAATAAATTCATAATCTTTTTTCATGCTTTCATGTGTTACATTTTTAAAATATCTTATTTCTTTTGTAAAAATCAATTGATATTTTTATTCAAATTATACAGTGCTGGTCACCTACGACGCATGCAACTTTCGTGTTGTCGAGGACTCTCACATGAAGGATTTAATGAAACTTTAAGGAAACTTCCACTATTAGAGGAACTTGAGATTTCACAAAACAAACAATTATCTAATGATTCACTTGAAATTGTTGGCCAATGTTGTCCTCTTTTGAAATCACTGAAATATAGCAGGCATCCTCTAGACGACATTGAAATGAATGATGTGGCTTTTGCTATTGCGAAAACAATGCCTGGATTACATCATCTTAAAATTTCTGGAGACGAGCTTTCTAATGATGGTGTTCTTGCTGTTCTTGATGGGTGTCCTCTTCTAGAAACACTTGACCTGAAAGATTGTAAGTATGTGTCTATGAGACTAAGTGTGTGGAGACGTAGCCGTGAACAAATTAAAGATTTTGGACTTCCATCACAAGATTACTATTCTTCCGTCCGAATATGATTCTGATTTGGAATGTCGAAGTGAAAATTTGAATTGATCTTGTTATGAGGACTGTTTGTTTTGATCTTTAGTGACGATTATTTTGAAACAAGCCGTTGATTATCGGTTTCTTGGCACGGGTCCATCTCTAAGTATTCTAGTTAAAATTGGCTCATGATCCTTCAAAAGATCAAAATGTTTTAATGGAGTTTTGTTGATTTTGTTTCATTCCCTAGCTAAATGTTTACTTTTTTAGTAGTGAGACTTAGAATCTTGTACTCATGTGTGGTTTGCATGCTTCATTACTCAAATATTGGAACTGGATTATCTATCCTCTTATTGTTTTTTGACATTCTTTGGTACTTGATCTAGTTTAATTGGCTGATAAGTATTTACAAGTCTTATAATACCTAACAATACCTAACATTCCCTCCCTAAATGATAGCACACATCTATGTGCTTACTTACTTCTTCCATGGAAAACTGAATTATTAGAGATCTTTATAGTTGGAGTGTTGTCACAAAAGATGGTGATGCAGCCATCTTGCATGTGACCAAGTTCTTCAAGTTCTTATTCATCCAGATGGCCTAACTAGCAGTGCTACAAACTCTGCTTCTATTGTTGAAAGAGACACAATTGGTTGTTTTGAGTAAATCAACATTTTAATCTTTGAAAATGTTAAGTTTGGCAATTCAGCTTTTAAATAGCAACTTATTCTAATAAGTTTAAGAAAATCAACCGAAGTAGTCTTAGTTAAATTTAACAATATAATTTTGAAAAGTTGTATGTTTTGTCTTCATATTTGAAAGAGACTATTTAAGTCAACATGTTATTGAGTTTGATAGATATTTTCTAAAGAACAAGCTTTGAGAAGAGACTAAATCGCCCAACATCTATTTTAAGATACTAGTAAATTAATTTCACAAATTCAAAGAATTAATTAACCATCTCTTACAATATTGAAAACAGAGGTAGTCATGCAGCTTGTAATTATTCCTAGTCACGATTCACAAACCAAAAAGATAACTTCTTTTCACAAAAAGCACAAAATCGGTGTCACTTTCGAATGTGTAAGTTTGAACTTATATTGAGAGGCCGGAAAGTTTTTCCACTAAATATCACCCAAACTACCTTTGTTCGAAAAATCAAAGCCATTCCATGACAATTACAATGGACAATATTATTAGTAACAAAGATAACATAAATGCTTGTTGTTTCCAATTCCATTCCTAGACTATGTGAACTCCAGGAAACACTAGTATCAGCCTTACAAGTACAACACCAAGAACACTTGCTAAGAACAAAACTTATCATGACCAAAGTATTGATGGTGATTGATATGTGATAATTAATTAATTTGACAGACTATTCACTACAATCATTAATCTCTTGGACGGGCCAACCAGAGAGAGCTGAGAGCGCGCAGCCTCGAAAAGTAATCATGGATGGCAAGGAGTGCACGAGCCGATTGTCGTGTTGTCAATATCCGGTGCATTTGTTGTAGAGTCTGCTGGCGCAGATTGTCAGCCTTGTAACAAAAACACAGAAACCGAGTATATAGTAAGATATTTTATAATAGGGTAAATAATATGACATGAAATAATGAAAACACAAGGTTTTCTTTTACAGTGAAACCACAAGTTATTCTAATAGTGTCGGTGTACATAGAACAAGAGTAAATAAACATGAGAAAACCAGGGTTGAATTAAAAGACTCGTCAATTATTCACCAAAAACCATGCCAATGTACCAAATTAATTGAACACAAATTTGAGAAAGAAAAATTTACCTGTCGAATGAAGCCCTCGAGTGTTCCAAGTTTACCCATGGCCATAGCCATTTGACCCATGTAATTGGCCACATTCCCTGAGGAACCAGATGAGGAAGGTGCACCAGTGGACAATGTCTCTGCAAGGGACTGTTGTAATGCTTCCATGCCCTGAGACAATGCATCTTCTGCTTGTTGGGAGGATTGTTGCAAGTTGGTAATACCCATCAACTGCTGCTCAGTGAGAGGTTCCAGTTGATTTACCAGAAGCTGTAACCAAATTTGTCACACTAAGTCAAGAGGTAGAGAAAAGAAACTCTAAAATGAATCTAGCCTTCAAAAAATTAAAACTCGGTTGTCATAATTATGAGACATGTATTTAACAAGTTCAAGAAAAACAAACATATGAATTAAGTATACGAAATTAAGGCTCGACAGCAGGCTTAGGGCTTTTAAAAAATAACCTTTATTATTATTTTATTTTTTACACTAAACTCCCTCCATGCCACGCCAAAGAAAGTTCTTGTTCTTAAAGTAATGTATTGATATATATTCAAAATAAGTCAAAGATTTGGGGTTCAATTTATTTCAAGGAACAGGAAAATAAGCGGAGTATTAGCATAAAAAGGAATGTGATCCATATAGAAAAGGGTCAGCATAAGCTCACCTTGAGAAGTTCAGATGACCGAAAACCACCAAGCCATAAAAAACACCTTTCAGCAGGTGTTTTCCACATGCCAGACAACAAATGGAAAACATCAGCCTTAGCTGCAACGCCTTTCAGCCTAAAAATCTCATCATAATGTGCCACTATACCATCAACAATCATGCGAAGTTCGGTATCACTTGCGTGGGAATTTACAGCTGCTCTCAGCTCATTAATTTGTCGATTCTGCTCTTCCAGCCACCTTGCATATTCTGCATCGAATTGCATTGCTCCTGAAATACAATTAAATGATTGTTTGGATAACTCATAACTGAAATAATGATATAATAACTTGCTACAACAACATAACAGAAACAATTATACTATGGTGTTTTACGCTTAAGGTGGACGCACAACTTTTTCCTTTCATCTCTCAGCTGCGAAGAAAGTGCAAGAGAAATGCCCCACATTTTAATCATTTCCTGTTGCACCCTTTCATAAATGGGGTTTTATTTGCATTGTAGACAATTTAATTTCTTTACGAAGCATTGAAGACATTTTAATCAAGTTTCACAGTTTTTTAATATCTCTGAACTAAACTACAATTTTATTTTTCACGAAAACCATTTGATGTTTTCTTGTCACTATTTCTTCTCTCTTACTCCTATACCAAACAATAATTCAAATCTACTACACTTCTCATCTTTTTCTCTCTTATACTCTCTCACACCTACTTCTCTCTTCTTACTTTCTCTCTACAACCAGACAGACCATTAGACATATTTCTATGTTCAAACCAAGGAATAAGTAAACATAGTTTAGAAACAACATACCATTTCCACTCAGTGAATGTGTTTGTTCACCCGAGCTTGATATGAAGACTCCCTACATGAAGAAACAAGAAATTCTGGTTTAAAATAGAGTACGACTACTAAGGAAACGTATAGTACAAAAATCAAAAGGAGAAAGAGAAAAAGAGAGCAGACAACTGATGCAATCTAATCGCAAGGATTAACTGAATCTAACCTGTTGCCTGGCTCGCTGAAGCTCTTGCTCTAGTTGGGTCAGCTTCAAACGACTACTTTCCAATTGTTGGACATAGGCCTATGAAAATGAATATACTGTGTCAGGTCTTGCAATTCAATGGTCAATTGAGGAATGAAAAAACAATAATTTTTGACAATGATCATCGGAGCCAAAGAAGTATACACATGTGTTTGATTCAATTACGGCGAAAATTGATTTAAATAAATTGATTTTGGTTAAATAAATTGAATGTAAAGTGATCTATGATTGGATATATTCAAATAATGGTGAGTTGAATAATAAATTTGAAGATGAAAAATATGTTTGGAGGAAAAAGCTACAAATCTCAGCTTCAAGTCAGAACTCATTCTGGAGGCAAAAGCAATTATACTTTAGAACATTCAAACATGTCAAATTAATTTTACGTATAAAGAATCACATTTGTCCCTCGAAAATAATTCAAACATGCATTAAACATTACAGGTCATATGATTCTTCAACGGCAAACACGATAAAAGAAAGTAATTAATCAATTTTCAACTCGTTTGCAGTGAGACACTAAGTGACAACCTAAGAATCCCCCCTCACGTTAGAATTATGGGCTTTCCAATTAAACTGAAGGAAGAACAAAAAGTGTAACTTTCTATTAAACAAAGTTGGCTACAAAGTTATATGGAGGAAAACCCGACTAGTTTTTTCTACAAACTTTTTTCTAATCAAATCCTGTCTTTAAATTATTATGACATGATAACAGTATTTATATGGGGAAAAAAAAGAAAATATACAAACATACAAGAATAAATAATAAAAAAAAAATTCAAGTAAAGACAATCCCTACTTTCTTTCTCAACCGGCTTTTTCTTGCCGCCTCACGATTCTGAGCGAGCCTGCGGAGAGTCTACAATAATATTGAAGAAAAAAATGTCATTATATGATAGATACTAATTGGAATTTTAGATACTATCCATGCAGTAGTTCTGTTAATATTACTAACCTTCTGATCTGATTTATCCTTTGATCTGTCACTGGAGTCGGAACCCGCAACAGCAAGGGATTGATTTCTATCGAACTGCAAATGTAGCATGCATAAAATGTTACTCAACTATATCTGCAAGCAATGCTACTCATCTTATTAAGGCTCTATTTGGATAAACAGTTCAATTAACTGCTTGAATCATAAGCGCTTATCATATAAGTGCTTTATAAGCTATAGCCCTGTTTGGGTAAACAACTTACGTAACAGCTTATAGCATAAGCGCTTATTATATAAGTGCTTATGTATAAGCTATTTCTATAATAAAAGACAAAATAGAGTCAAACTGTTTTCATAAGCTGAAAACAGTTTTAGACATGTCATAAGTTGTTATCATAAGCTCCTCTCCTGAACTGTCTCACAAATACTTATGCCAGTAGATAAACTCAAATAAGTTGATTCAAACATGATCAAGAAAATCCCAGAAAAACTTCTACTCTTGCATCATATTTGAAAATCATTTAAATTTGAAAATCATATAGTTAGATCCTTATTGAGTTCAACTTGAACTGGTTTCCAGATGTGAAAATGCAGGATAGGGATTAGAAATGTTATCATTTGAACAAGGGAGAAAAAGTATAAAGGTTGAAGAAACTTCACCCGCTGATTCTTGTCATCGGTGTCACCATCTGTCGAAATATCAGTCCTAGGACTGGCATCGGCCATGGCAAACTCTTCCTGATTTTCTGTATGAACACTTAATATGGTACCGCTACCTGGATTTGATGATTGAAGCTTTGTTAATTGCAACCTATGTGGCTCTGTTTGGTTCGTCAATGGGCTTTTATCACGTGTTGTTGGCAACTAACGAGAAAGGGAAAAAAAAATGCAATTAGACGTTCTGTAATGCTAAAACTTCAACATTTATACCGAAGCAGGAAATTCGTTAGAACAGAAGAACAAGAAAAACTCACCTTATCAAGAGAACTGGTGTGAACAGGGCCAGGAGAAATTGTTTTGCCACTTACTTTAAGTGAGTTAAAAACCGAGTTTGAATCTATAATCAGAAAAATTCATTAGCAAAGGAAAGGATGGAAAAGAGTACATGTTTGTCAACAAGAATTGATAAAAGGATCGACAATGATATCTAGGTGCAAGTGTACATTCCAGTGATGTTGAATAGCGGGATATCAGCGCTATAGTGCTTTAGCATATTGAAATTTGAACAAATCTTTATTGTTACACAATACGCTATTAAGTACAAAGTGTTGTCAAATGGAAACTATAGTAGTGCTAAAGCACTGTCGCATAGCAAAATTTGTACATTTGTGAATGTGTGTTTGTGTGTTTGATTTTCTGTTTTCTTAACATTATCTTTGCCAAGTAATCAACAAGTAGTTGTGCACAAACAGATTGTAAACAATAACCATTGTATAGTTCCAGTTTTATGAAAAAAAATGATAATTAAACATTGTTTAGACGAGTAAAAAAAAGGGAAAAAGTTTTATGAGATTATTGGTGCACCAAGACACAAGATAAGACACCATACTGACTATATTGCTTTGTTGCATGTAAACTTTGCCAAGTCGGATTACAAGAAGACTTACTTCCACTCAGAGCAGCAGCATCCTCTAAGCGATATGGTTGACCAAATGCTCCAAAGTCAGAAACATGAAAATTATCAATTGTGTTCCCATCTGTATAGCTGAAATCCATATTTTGTCAGAATTAGGATACCAAATCATACATTTCATTTTAGAGAAAAAAATGGATAAAAACAGCAGTAATATACTTTGTAATCATATTAATTATTTAAAATCCCCAAAGAAAACACGTCAAGCACCCACTGAAGACGTACACCGTGAACCATGCCAAATTTCGATCAACAAATCTAATTCCTAGTGGTAACAAAACTTTTTACTGTCATACAACTAGCTGCATAAGCATTACACATTTCGGATGCTCTCCAAGACTAGAGCCCAATTATATCATATATTCTGATACATATACTACTCAAAATAAAACATTTTCCTTGTATGTTAAATAGCTTTACTAAAGGCACTTATTTCAACTATTTTAACCGCACGTTACATAATATACTATGAAAAACTTTCTCAAAACTACATATACAATCTCCACATGATAAGGTTTAACCTAGAATGAGAAATTCAAGTGTAAAGCCACGCTCTAACCACCCAAGGAAGATATTCACGGTGAGTCATAACATAGTATACAGTACTTTAGTCTATCAAGATGTAAAGCACTTAAAATAAAATTGTAAATGAAACAATAATTGTCATAGTCCAGTTGGCCCATATAAGGCAGAGCGGTTTTGCATAGACGGCTTAATGAAGCTCTTTTAGCATAAATGCTTACCATGTAAGTGCTTGTGTGTAAGTTATTTTACCTAAAGACATAAGAAAGTTAAATTGTTTTCATATAAGATATAAGTCGTTTTCATAAGCTATCCTAAAGATTTATGCAAAAAAAGCTGAAAACAGCTTACAGACACGTCATAAACTCTCTCAAACGGTCTCGCAAGTGCTTATGCCAGTAAATAAGTTCAAATAAGTCAATCCAAACAAGCCCTAAATCTAAATTTAGGGCAACTGTGCTACATATGTAAGTGCCCTAAATCTACATTTCAGCACCACTAGTTTATATAGTTTTATTCATGTAAACTACAACGAAAGTTCAAAATCCTTCACTGTCCATTCTTCATTCAAAGCAATTTAAACCAAAGCAACAATGAAAATCAAAATATCACATATCTTCATTCCAAATGTATCATAAAAGGACTAAGATTTACAACAAAAATTGAGCCAAAAAAAAACCTCACAATCTAAAAATTGAAATCCTAAACTAAGAAGAAATATACCATGCATCGTCAGAATTGAAGCTCGGCATCCCTCTTTCTGCTCCCTTCTCATCTTCAACACCAACTCTGATTCTACTTCCCATGCAACACTCCCACCATCACATCATCATATTCCACTGCTTCTCAACAAAATATAAAACTCCAAACACCCTAACCAAAAAAAACAAAAACAACAAATTCAACAGCAAAATTTCAGCTACAGGTAAACTAGAACAACCAAACCAACAACCTCATAAATCTCAACAAATCAAAACATAGTACAAACAAATCATAACCAAAACATAAATTTCAATTAACCTTAAAAACCATGAAGTGAATTCCAATCACAGAAAAACAAATAACCAAAACATAGTACAAAACAAATCATAGCCAAAACATAAATTTCAACCTGAAAAAAAAACTGAATTCCAATCACAAGAACACAGAGGCAGAAAAACAAATCAAAACCCTTTTGTTGTAACACATATATCTATCATAAAGGCACAAACTTTGGCAAAACCATGTGTACCCACAAACCAAACACACGCAAAACAAGAACACACTCAACCAAATAAGTGCTCAAAAGTCAAAGTAACACACTTTGACATGAAAAAGACCAATTTGACACCAACTCAGTTAGACCCAGATGCAAAAATAAATAAAAAATTCAAAAGACAACAAAAAAAACACCAAACCCAACATCATCAACAAGATCAAAAATTCAAAAATCACCTGTTATAATACTAAGTTGAACTAAAATTCACCATGAACATGATGGTTTTTATTTACTCATCATGCACCATAAAATAAAATAATAAATTATTATTGTAGTAAATTATTGTAGATAAAAAAGAACCAAACCCACCTTGAATTTTTTTTGATGACGATGAGTGATGATGTTAATGTATTAATGAATTTATGAATTAAGTAAAGGAATGAGGAAAAAGATAGACAGAGGAGAGAGAAAGGAGAGAGACTTGTATGGATGATTCCAATCTCTAGATGTCTTCTTGTGTTGAAATCCTCCACTTTCCAATGACTAATGATTTTTTTATTACTTTTATTTTTTTATTTCTTCACCATTTTTCATATTTTTCATTAAAAAATAATTTTTACTTCTATATCATCTCATGTTGACTAAGTAGACGTTGTTGAAGTTCTTGGATTTCGGTTAGCAATTCATGATATATTTGCTATGGCGTTGCATTTGACGGGATTGCGCGGAAAACCGCCAACGACAACTATGTTTTTTCAGTTGTTCTTTTTTCACGGCCATTACTCATTAAGAAATCGAAGGTGATTTTCTTAATGTGGTAGCGTTTTAAAGTCGTTTATTGAATATAATTCTTACTTTGATTGGTTGTTATTTTCTTCGTTTTTAGTTTCTCGTGGAAGAGCTAGTATCGTTGTTGCTTGTTTTCTAGCTAAGTAAGTTTGTTTAAGTTTCAGTTGATTTTGTTTGCATCGAGGAAATTCCTTTGACAAAACTTTGTGGCTCTATAATTATTTTCTCTCATTTATCATCTCAAATTAACTAGTAAGGTATTGTCGAAGCTCTTAGATTTTGGTTAGCAATTCAATCAGCTCATGATAGGGTTTTCACGATATTGTGGTGGATGGTGATTCTCTTAATATGGTAATGTTTTGACGTTGTCTGTTGAACGTTGTTGTTCATTCTTTAGCTAAGTTTGCTTTAAATTCAATTGATTTTGTTAATCGAGGATATTTCTCCTTGTATTGTTTCTGTTATCGCAATCGATTTGGTTTCCGTTTAAATGAAACCACGGCTGCCATAGATTAAGTTAAGATGTTAGCTTTCGGTAAGCAATTCAATTTGCTCGAGATATTGATTTTTCCGATACTGTGGTAGACGATGACTCTCTTAATATAGCAACACTTTGAAGTTGTTTATTGGCAATAATACTTATTTTGATTAGTTATTAATTTTCTTCACTTTTAATTTCTCGTGTTGAAAGAGTCGGTAACGTATAAGTTTTTCGTCATCCCTAATCTTACGTTGATTAGTTGGTTATTTAAGATTGTTTACACATATTAAAAAATTGTTATTTTTGGTAAAATTTATTACATATTTTTATAATATATTTATTTATGATTTTGTTTTATATACTTTTTTCTGCAATGAATAGTCAATGATATTTTTTATTTGTGAAAAAAAATCTAAGAGTATTTTTTACAAAATACTAGTACTTAATAAATGACAAATAAAAATAAAAAGGCTTTTTATAACGGACACCTAATCCAATGAGTACCGCTCACCTTGTAAAAATGATTATTTGTATTAAATTTTAATTATTTTGTCGGACGTAAAGTAATTGTTTTACCTCAAAATCAAACTCAATTTCTCTTAAATCAACTTTTAATCATTTTCTCAATCATAAAGTCATTGTTTCTTCTCAAAATCGAATTCAGGTTTCTAAACAATTTATCAATTAGTGGAGTTTATTAACCATTTAAGTTTTTTCTTAAGGATTTCACCATTTAAGTTTTTTTTATGGATTCACCATTTAAGTTAAAACATATAATTACTTTTAATCATATTTTACTGATGATATTAGCACGGATTTTTTACAACAGTTTTAATAAATAAGAGTAATAATAGAAAAGTAGTAGAAAAAAGTAATGGATATTTTTTTGACAAGAAAATAATGTAAAATCAAGAAATGTCACAAAATTGACATTTAATAAAAAATAGAAAAGTTCTTTCAAAAACAAAATAGAAAAGTATTATTTACATTTTTATTTTATAGTAATGTTTTTAGTGCTTTGACCTGTACCGCTTGTGGATTTATTTAATTACAACTTTTATAGTAAAGTTTTAGTGCTTTAACAAACTCCATATTAGTATTTTTTTTTTATATTAATGATTTCACTGTCACACTTTGTAAAATTGTGAAAAGGGAAAAATGAATAGAAAAGTATATAGAAAACTACTCTCTCCCCGATCCTATTTATAAGAGAAAGTTGGGTCAATAAAATGTGATGTATCTTGACTGAATTTTGAATCAGATGCATATGTTTTTGTTGACCAAATTTTCTCTTATAAATAAGATCGGAAGTAGTATTCTCTCTGTCCCGCAATAGATGACCAATTTGAAAATGTGTAATTTCGACCTAACTTACTTTGACTATATTTTTCTACTAATATACAAAAATAAATAATATCATATAAGATATTGTTGGATTTGTCTCGATGAATATTTTCAAAATATCAAATTTCTATAATTTTTTCAAATATATTATTCAAGATATTTAAGCTCAAAATTATGCATTGGAATGCGTAATAAAGTCAACTGTGTCAAGTATTATGGGTGTGTTTGTTTCAAGTTATATTTGTAGATTCCTGAGAATAAAATCATAAAAATGCATAAACCTATGTTTGTTACAAGTTTACTAAATTTTATTCTCAGGTATAAAATGTTCTTGGGAATAGAAAAAATTTCCCGAGGAAAAGGATGGGAATAAAGTTCTCATAGAGATAGGAATAAATTCATAAATAGTTACCTATTATAATCCCTATTTTTATGGTTCCTAGGAATATTATAAAGTTAACCAAACATATTTTTCCTAAATACCTTGGAATAAAATTCTCATCTTTATATTCCAAGAAATGTTATTCTTAAAAATAAATTTGATAAACTTAAAACAAACACATCCGAATCCGAAGTGACAGACGGAGTACTATTTAGAAGAAAATTAAAGTAAATAAATAACAATAAATGGAAACAGTTGAGAAAAGTGTAAGAATATAATACTTGTGGTTTGTGGTTTTTTGTAGTTTTTTTTTTTTATTTTGAAAAAGTTTGTTAGCAGCTGTACTGTGTCAGAGAATCAGTGATGAGAAGATACACTGACGACACAGTAACAACAACACACGATATCTATCAATTTCTTTTACAGCTAGCTAGCTTATTTTCAGTGCACGAGAGATTATAATCCTCTAGGATAACTCACAGATGCTATCGTGCACTTGCATATGAACGGCTGATATTTATTTAGGTAGAGCCTTAAAAAAATTGGTATTCTTAAAAAGAAAAAGTTATAATGGATTAAGGCCCCGTATAGATAAACAGCTTATATAGATGCTTATAGCATTAGAGCTTATAATATTATAGCTTACATCATAAGCTCTTATACTCGATAAGCTCTTTATGTTTGGACATATACACTAAAAAGTACTTACATGAATTGAAGTGTTTGGATGTGATATTACATAAGCAATTATAGATTTTTTTTAAATGTTTTAATTTAACAAAAAAAATCAGATATTCAAACCACGATTATCAAGATTTTTTGACAAAATTAATCTGTAAAAAACAATATTATAATATATTAATTATAAATATTTATTAAAAAATATTAATTATAAATATATATAATATTATCAATATTCGTATAAGACAAAATATTAATGGTGTAAATAATATATGATAATCTTTCTTTACAAAAAAAGCATAATAATATTAGTGTACAATTCCCTTAAAAAAATATTAGTGTACAGTTTGTTACCAAAAAAAACAAGTTACTTTGTTATATTCGTTTTGTTACGTAACCAAAAAAAATTTCATTTTGTTACGTGTGTGTCTCTAAAAAGATAAGTATCTAGCTATCTTTCTCCCCTCATCAAAACAAAAGATAACTAGTATAATAATTAAAATATAGGTTTGAAATAATCGAAGCAGGTCAATTATGCATAAGCAGCTTATAAAATTATGATAAGTTATTTTTACTGATTTACCCAAACACCTCTAAAAAGGCTTATGGGAGTAGATAAACTCAAAATAAGTCAATTCAAACGGGACCTAAGTCTTAAATATTCATACCGTAACACTAATATTTTTATCCTCTACGAATTGATTTATTTTTTGAATAAGTAAAGGAATTGATTTATATTTGCATCGTAACTAAAATATTTTTATGCATAATCATTTTTCAAGAATTAATTGTTAATATATAAAAAAAATTCAAGAAAAATTATTAAGTTAGTATATTTCTATATACAGTTCTTATGTCCGGAAATATAAAATATTAATCATGGTGCACGACCGGATGTGGGTAGGAAGAAAGTGCGGACTATCTTTTTGTGGGTTGTGGAGCCTTGGCTGCATTTGGCCTCATCTTCATCAATGGATGTGCATTTGATTGGCAAATAAGACGCTTTGAATTGACCATTTTAATTAATTTGAAAGTTTAGGAGGTGATTCTAGGAAGAGTCGGTTATTCGTTTCATTTGATTTGGTTTGCTTGTGTCTGGGTACTATGTAATGAAAGGTATTGTCGTCTTTTTCAGAAAAAGGAGATGTCTTTTTTCTTAATGATAAATATATATTTTATAAATAAAAAGGATAATTCTCCTGCAAGAGTACAATCAAATATATAAATTAGTGTACATAATTCCTCTCACAAAAAAACGAGAGCAAAAACTAAAACGCTAACAAAAAAAACAACTAAACTCCAGTTAGGAACACTCAACCACAACCGAACATTAGCAAGACTAGGAACAGAACCCTTCGGTCAACCAACCTCAAGACAAATCCACCACAAATCACTAATGGTGCCTACACAAAATGGGTTTATGATCCCACTTATCGAATGAACAAGTTTGACTAGAATGTAGAAAAAAGGAAATATATGTTCATCAACTTTTCGACAAATAAAACCTTTATCTTATCGATGGTTGAAAACAAAGAACAAATACCCGTCTTTTGATTTTCATCGGTAGTGGATAAATTTGCTACTTTGTTTTATTCATGTAACATAGCTATAGCTAGTGCTCTATTATTAGCTACTGGTTTTCTTTTTATTTTCTTGCTTGAAATATACTTAGAGGCCTAGCCTAGCAATTCGTGTGTGGGTGTGGTGCTTTTTTCGGTTTAATCGTTTTAAGTTGGCTTCTTCAAAAAAATTAACTTGGTGTACAATTACATATACAACAAAATATTAATATATTATGGTATCAACGATGATATTGTGACTTTTTTTAAGAGTTGTGACATCTTTTTAGTTATTATATGGTGCGTGTACCATCTAGTTTTATCATTACCCCTCTCTCTCTCTATCTAAATGATTTGTTTTTATATGGTGTTGAATACAATTGTCAATTATTTTTGTGGGAACGGTTGTCAATTTTTAATTGTTCAAATAACATCATTATATATCATTATAAAAGTTCTTATGTCTAGAAATTCGTCCAATAAATTTGATGGTTCACGTTGCGAAATATAACCGTCTAAAATCCCACTTGAATGAGCTGGAAGTTCGCCAACAAATATTGTGGCTCACCTGGCGAACAATGACGATCTGAATCCCCATTTCACTAACATGATAAAACCCCATTGGAGCATAAATGGTTATTCGTTCGACGAAGGACCAAGTCTTTGACCTATAAATAGAAGCTTGCGACCTCATTTATATTCATCCAATATATATATATATATATATATATATATATATATATATATATATATAGAGAGAGAGAGAGAGAGGACAAATACGAGGCGGGAACGTCAGAGATTTGTATATCAAACTGATTGATGTATCATCTCAACATTCTACGATATATGTTACAAGTTATACATTATGTGTAGTTAATTTCTCTATGCGTTGGGATTAAGTATAATTGGTTATAAAACTAATGAAATTATTTGGTATGGCTGACTATAAATAATCATGTTTCGCTATATTGGTGTAAATCAGAGATTGCTCTTTTGACTTGGGAATGCTAAAGATAGACTTCCCTTGTAAGGGACGTGTGTAAAGGTATATGTGGATGGTAGTTGTAAGACATCAAGTTAGATTTACAATCACATACAATAAGGGAACGTAATGCCTCTATTTTATCTAATTGAAAGAGACATCAAAGGTTAGAGACCAGAGTCTATATTTGTCTTTGAGACATCAAGATCTACAGAGAGCCATAGGTGAAGGTATAATTGAAATACAAGGAGTTTTTTGGAACAAAATGTGTTTAACAAATACCACCTTGAGTTTTGATGATAACAAGGTCTTAAAAATGTCAATTGGATATTATAATATTTGTTCAAGTGTGCATGACCATAAAAAGAAATTTAAATGACTTTAAAACAAGCATAGGTTCTGGAAGTCACTAAATAACTTAGCCAACAAACAAACCTTCATTCTTTAACCAATTCAACCTGAAAATCAACCTTCATCTGTCTCAGCCTTTGTCAGTGATACATGTGCTGAATCAAGAACCTCTCATCAGCCAGATTGGACCTTAGACAGTTCAATGGACTCTGATGATGAAATGCCTGATGTTTATACTGACAGCAACCCTAAAATTTCATCTCAATAAACACTTGACATACCTTCCCCATCAACTTCTCAGCCTATTCAAGACCAAGTTTTTTCACCTGCACCTCTAACCACAAATGCCTCACCCCCTCCCACCCTTTTACTAGATTCTATTATATTAAAAGAGGTAAGTGAGAACATATTTGAGGATCTGAAAAAGCTAGTGAAGGCTAGAAATGATCTCATTCACACAGAGAGATATGAAGACAAGTGGACTGCTCTAAGAGAAAGAGTAGACACAGTTATGCGTGAACTTCAGAAGCTATCAATAGAAGCTCATAATCAGTCTCTCAATAATTGGTTCAAGGAAGTTGTTAACAGCATGAAAGAAGTGGAAGTCAACAAAGTTAAAACCAACAGATTGTACATATCAGATACTCCATTCTTTCTGGATGCTTCAACTATCATTACCTCTGGTGTTCAGGAGAACTTTGACTTGTCTTGGTTAACAAAATTGAAGATCTAAACTGAAACTCCAATTCTTGAGAAGTTGAAACATGATTATGAACAAGAGCAGAAGATCAAGAAGCTGGAAAGGGAACTATTTGAGAAGAGGATGATGTATGAAAATCTGAAGAGAAATATGGCTTTACAGAAAGAAGAATTCAGAGCAAGAGAAGAAGCTCAAGCCAGAAGATCTGATGGTTTAGAAGAAGCTTTGAAGAAGCAGTCAGAAGATATGACAACTATGATGAAAGAAATGATGGAGATGATGAAGAAACAAGCCAAACCATAGATTACACACACTTTATCTTGTTTTCACATCAGTTCTTTTGTTTCTTATGTTTAGCTTCTGATAACTGTTTCTCTACATTGTTACTTTGATACTTTGTTATGTTGCTTTTGACAATTTACTGTTTGGTTATTGTGTGTTGTTTTTAACCACACTCTGATATGTTTTTAGAATTATCTTATATTTTTCTTACTTCTCTTTTTGATCTTTATTTTACTTTTTGTTAATGACAAAAGTGGGAGTAGATGTAGTATTTATTTAGGCTCTGAGCCACACTAATTTAAAGTTAAAATTAAATTAGGAAAACCTGTTTCTCATCTCTTAGTCTTTAATTTCATGTGAGATTATTCTGAGTGTTATGAAGTTTAAAATGAATTTAATTAACTTGAATAGAACTCAGGGAGAGTATTAGACTTAGGGGGAGCTTACAAACCTCAGACCCTAAAAGTCAACTTGTTAATTAGATTAACAACCATTGAACATTTTAATACTAGTGTTTGTCATCATCAAAAAGAGGAAGATTGTTGGAACAAAATGTGTTTAACAAATACCACCTTGAGTTTTGATGATAACAAGTTATTAAAAATGTCAATTGGATATGCTAATATTTGTTCAAGTGTGCAAGACCATATAGAAAAATTTAAATGACTTTAAAACAAGCATAGGTTCTGGAAGAACAAATTAGAGCAATGAATTTTACAAGAAGGAAGCTTGTGTTGCAAGATAGCGGCTGAAGAAGAGAGCGTCTGAAGATCATCATAAGCTGTATACTAGAAGCTGACGTCATCAGAGTCTGAAGATCATCAGAAGCTGAAAACTGGAAGCTGAAGTTAGTTAAATGTTGGTATTCTAATGCATATGACTGCAGAAGGAATGGAAGCCTGAAGCAACAACTATTTTAGAGGAATTAGAAGGCATTAAATGATTATCCACTGAAGAGCGCAGGAAAAAGGACATAGTACAATTGCACAACCACTACCTCCACTACTCCACTCCTCATGTCTGTTGTGGTACAAGACAACAGTTGTGAATATGCTGCTGACTCTATATTCAGGGAACGGATTTGAAATTGTTCCTTCATAGGACAGTAACCAAATCAAGCAACAAATCATTGGTGATTATCAAGCTTCAACAACGACTCTTTTGATGTGCTGGCAATCAACAACGTCTCTTTCACACCTCTATATAAAGGAGTGAAAACTTGAAGATTCTAAGAGACTCACAACAATTTTACAAGTGCTAAAACTTTGCTGAAATTGTTTCACATCAAAGTTCACTTAGAATTTCTTAACAACTTTCATATCTTAGAAATTCTAGAGTCTTAAAGAGTCTTATCTGATTTGTATTTGTGAACACCACTGATTGTATATTGTAACGCCCTATTTATTATTTAATTATTTTTGGTTGAGTTTAGAGTCTTTTATATGACTTATGTGATTTATGTTGATTTATGACGTGTTGTGGTGTATTATATTTTATTAAGTGACTTTATATTATATTTTTTAGTAGAATATGTTGGAATATTATAATAAATATATATGAGGGGCTGGTTGGATATGTTTAGAAAATACGTTGGTTTAGTTAGAAAATATGTGTGGATTTTAGTTAGAAAATATATGTGGGCTTAGTTAGAAAATATGTATATTTGGTTGAGAAATATGTTGAGGGTGTGAG
>Ga0228711_1001964_pt1 | contig 31109 bp, 15 predicted proteins | sample MedpolnodulmetaG_2_FD_177996 | JGI IMG/M metagenome (GOLD analysis project Ga0228711, IMG submission 177996) | Root nodule microbial communities from Medicago polymorpha collected in Santa Monica, California, United States - brown nodules | ecosystem: Host-associated > Plants > Roots > Nodule... | reverse complement strand
AAAATATTGTAATCAAAGAACGTTGAATAAAGAAAGGTCTCTCATCCTATAGAAGCTTCTGAATGATTTTGGGTCCCAGTCATACTTGTGCAATTAGATTAGACCATGAGAGTAAATAATAATTTTTTTCTTTAATTTATACAGTTTTTCATGATTGAATAAACATGCATTGACTTTATTATAATATAGAAATAAATTCTTTAGAAGTTCAGACTTTTTATGTGATGAGCCACAGAGGTTTAGCCCCAGAGAAAAAAAAGAAGACAAGTTCAAGCTTTTTGAATGTGGAAAAGTTTTCAAGTTTGTTTAATATCAAATTAATTGGACCGCAAATCAAATTAGTTAATGGAAATTAGTTATTTTTTACTATTATAATAAAAAAGTCGTATTATCCTCAAAATATACGGATGTAGATGTATGAATCAAATAATTTGCTCGTCCCTTGACCATGCATCTGAATTGTGAATACTTTACTTAATTTTAAATCACACTAAAAAATTATAGTGATTTGATTTTTGATAAGATATAAATTTTGATTAGTCAAAGAGACACTTCTATGTATTATCATCAAAAATCAACAATTTCTACAGTGATTTATGATCGAATTTGTTAAATTACAGAAAGTTCATAGGCGGAATGAGTAGTGTCAAATGATACTGAAGTATTGAAGGTGAAACTAAAATTTTAAAATCCTATACAAGAACAAGAGTGTTTTGTACAGATTATCCTCTCCATTTATAACTTTCTCCATTTGTTTCATTTGAAGAGATAAAAACACATAAAAAGTAAAAAGTAATTAATGATGGTGGATCTCACTTAGTGATAGGACCCACCTGTTGAGTAAGTGGGGTCCAATTGCTGGTTACTATTGGAGTAGTTTTAGTTTAGTTTGTTGGTCTTTATTTTACTGAGTCAATAATCCTAATTATTAGGAGTGACAAATGTTGATTTACATCAGTTACAGTTGCTTTTATTTAGCCACTTCCACATTCTAGGTTTGTAAAACGTGGGTTGCAGTTTATTTCTTTCTTTGTAGCTATTTAAGCCTTTGTTAACTTTCACAGTGAATAAGAATCATTCTCAACATTTGAGAGATATACTTGTGTTTAGAGTTTGATTGTTCTACATCTGGTATCAGAGCTCCTTATTGGGGCCTGATTGTGTGAGAGAAAAAAAAAAGTGAGAGATGACTACAGAAGGTAGTTTTGTTCAACCTGCAATTCCAAAATTTGATGGTTACTACGACCATTGGTCCTTGTTGATGGAAAACTTTCTCCGTTCGAAGGAGTATTGGGGCTTAGTGGAGACTTGCATAACTTCACTTCCAAGTGGTTCAGTACCGACAGAGGCCCAACGCAAGCAGATTGAGGATCAGAAGTTAAAAGATTTGAAGGTGAAGAATTATTTGTTTCAGGCTATAGACCGAACAATTTTGGAGACAATTCTTGTGAAGGGTACTGCAAAACATATTTGGGATTCTATGAAACAAAAGTATCAGGGAACAACCAAAGTGAGAAGAGCTCAACTACAAGCACTAAGAAAGGAGTTTGAGATTTTGCAGATGAAGGAAGGAGAAGGAGTGGATGAGTACTTTGCTCGTACTCTAACAATTGCTAACAAAATGAAGATGCACGGTGAAAAGATGGACCAAATCACTGTTGTTGAGAAGATCCTGCGTTCTATGACGGCTAAATTTGATTATGTTGTTTGTTTAGTGGAAGAATCTAATGATTTGGACACCTTGACAATCGATGAGTTACAAAGCAGTCTGTTGGTACATGAACAGAGGATGAGAGGTCATGCAGCTGAAGAACAAGCACTTAAAGTCTCCTATGAAGACAACTCAGGCAGCAGAGGTAGGGGACGGGGAGCTTTCAGAGGAAGGGGCCGAGGAAGAGGCAGAGTGGAAGAATCGAACCATCATGAATATGGTCCGATGTTTGCTTACGGAGAAACACATGCCGAAGACTTTTTGGGCAGAAGCTGCTCAATGGACTGTGCATGTGTTAAATAGGAGCCCTACTTCAGCTGTGAAAGGTAAAACACCTGAAGAATGTTGGAGTGGAATCAAGCCTAATGTAGAGCACTTCAGGATTTTTGGGTGCATTGGCCATGTGCATATACTGGATAGAAAAAGATTGAAGTTGGACGACAAAAGTTACAAATGTGTGTTGCTAGGTGTAAGTAATGAGTCTAAGGCTTATAGACTTTTTGATCCCATTGCTAAGGTTGTAGTGACAAGCAGAGATGTGGTATTTGAAGAAAATGAGAGCTGGAATTGGGGGAGGAGTAATGATGAGGTAAAGTTTGATTCGGGAGATATAAATCATGAATTTAGTGACATTGGTGAAACTGAACATGTTGAGGAAGAACAAGAAGATGAAGCATCAACCTCAAGTGACTCAAATGAAGGAAGTGAATCAACCTTACCTGAAGTAAATAACCTGCACTCAGATAGAGGAAGAACTAGAAGTGCACCAATATGGATGCAAGATTATGTTACTAGAGAAAAATTGTCTGAGGAGGAGGATGTGCAAGATTTAGCTTTCTTTATGTCACAAGATCCAATTTACTATGAAGAGGCTGCAAAGAGTGATAAGTGGAAGAATGCGATGGATTTAGAGATTGAAGCCATAGAGAAAAATGGTACATGGGAGTTGGTGAGCTTACCGCATGGAGCAAAAAAACTTGGTGTCAAATGGGTGTATAAGACAAAATTGAATGAAAGCGGGGAGATTGATAAATACAAAGCATGCTTGGTGGTGAAAGGCTATGCCCAAAAATACGGGGTTGACTATAATGAAGTATTTGCTCCGGTGGCACGATGGGATACCATTCGCGTTGTCTTGGCTTTGGCTGCACAAAAGGGATGGACAGTGTTTCAGTTGGACGTAAAGAGTGCATTCTTGCACGGTAAACTAAACGAAGCTGTATTTATTAAACAACCGATCGGGTATGTGCAAGAAGGGAAGTAAGACAAAGTTTACAAACTTAAGAAGGCTTTATATGGATTGAAACAGGCACCTAGGGCCTGGTATAGCAGAATTGAAGGATACTTCATTAAAGAAGGGTTTGAAAGATGCAACTATGAGCCTACTCTATTTGTCAAGATTGAAGGAGCTAAAATTCTTATTATTAGTCTCTATGTTGATGACTTGATATTTACAGGGAATGATATTGGCATTTGTGAGAAGTTCAAAAGCGCCATGAAATTAGAGTTTGACATGTCAGACCTAGGAAAGATGAAATACTTTCTAGGTGTTGAAATACAACAAAGTTCTGAAGGGATTCATATGTGCCAAAGGAAGTATGCTCAAGAAGTCCTTGATAGGTTTGGAATGAAAAATTGCAATTCGGTGAAGAATCCTATTGTTCCAGGTACTAAGCTAACAAAAGAATGTGGAGGTGCAGACGTGGATGCAACATTGTTTAAGCAAATGGTTGGAAGCCTCATGTATTTGACAGCTACCCGACCAGATATGATGTATGTTGTATGTCTCATAAGTAGGTACATGGCTAAGCCTAAGGAAGCACACATGTTAGCGGCAAAAAGGGTGCTTCGTTATTTAAAAGGAACCATAGAGATGGGGGTGTTCTACAAGAGAGGAATCAAGAATGAGCTGCTGGCCTACACTGATAGTGATTACGCAGGTGATATAGATGACAGAAGGAGCACATCAGGGTATGCATTTTTATTTTCTAATGGAGCTGTATGTTGGAGTTCAAGAAAGCAACCTGTTGTATCATTGTCCACGACCGAGTCAGAGTTTATTGCAGCTGCTGCCTGTGCATGTCAAGGCATATGGATGAAAAGAATACTAAATCAGATTGGTCATTCTCACTGTAAGTGCATTACAATATTTTGTGATAAAAGTTCCACAATTAAGTTGTTCAAAAATCCTGTTATGCACGGAAGAAGCAAACACATCGATGTAAGGTTCCACTTCTTGCGTGATCTAATTAAAGATGGTGAGCTGGAGCTGAAGCACTGCAAAACTGATGAGCAGATAGCCGATATCATGACGAAGCCACTAAAATTAGAAGTAGTTGAAAGGCTTCGCGGGTTACTTGGAGTTCGACCAGCAACAAATGTAAACTGATTGGTATTAGAAGTTTCAGTTTAGGGGAGGAAATGTTGAGTAAGTGGGGTCCAATTGCTGGTTACTATTGGAGTAGTTTTAGTCTAGTTTGTTGGTCTTTATTTTACTGAGTCAATAATCCTAATTATTAGGAGTGACAGATGTTGATTTACATCAGTTACAGTTGCTTTTATTTAGCCACTTCCACATTCTAGGTTTGTAAAACGTGGGTTGCAGTTTATTTCTTTCTTTGTAGCTATTTAAGCCTTTGTTAACTTTCACAGTGAATAAGAATCATTCTCAACATTTGAGAGATATACTTGTGTTTAGAGTTTGATTGTTCTACACCACCACCTATTTTTTGTATTCATCTCTTTCCAAATTGCATTTTCTATTTATTTTTATAAATGGAGAGGATCTTTACCCGTTTTGGGTACTCCCTCCTGTCATATTTACAAAAGATATTTTGATCAACAACGGTTGATATATTTTGTCCAAATTTTAAATCAGGTGCATCAATTTTTGTTGACTCGAAAATCTCTTATATATATAATCTCAAATTTTGAACATTGGTGAGCTCATTCGCAACTCTGTTTCCTTAAATTATATCAATCTCATAAAAGGTACATCCATGAAGTTTCATGTTTATGTTGTTTTGTTTCAAGAATAAATTTTTTGATTGAGCAAAAAATACACTCTTAAAGAAGAGAATTAATGTACAGATCTTATCGTCAAGCTTGAAGCTTTATTGAATATAGTCTTCTCATCCAAATGATCTTCTGAACATCCTCAAAATTGACGCATCAAGAACTTTCTTTAGGAAGTTATTCTTTGTTTTGCCTGTTCCCCCCCTATTGTTTTGATTAGTTTTGTAAACAAAAGAAATCCTTACCAATACATTTTTAGTTGATGATCATTGTTGTTTGTTTTAGTCTCAGTATAATTTATTCATGTTAGATTAGTCTAATTTGTTCTTGTACAGTCTTAGTTGATGGGATTAAAATTAAATAATATTCTACTTATTTCAGAGATAAACTCCAATTTAATTTTTTTAAGGATTAAAAAAAACAATAAAAGCAAAAAGAATTATATTTACAATAATTAAAAAAAAAACAAAAACGTTTATAAGTCTTAATTCAACTTATAAAAATGTCAAATTTTAAGTTGAACATAGTTTTAAACTCCGACTCTTCCATTTATGTGTGCGTTTTCAACAACTATCATTGATTTTATCTATAAAAAAACTTTGTACTAAAAACAAAAATTTGGGACTAAAAATAATGGTAAAAAGAATGTATTTCAATCTATATTTTAAGTTACAAAACGTAAATATATTTCAATTTTCCTTAAAAAAAAAATATATTTCAATTTATATTACAAATTTGCAATATAAACATAAACAATTTAATCTGCGTCTCCCCTTAATATATGTGTTTTTGCAATTGTAGACAGTAGATGGATGGAGTCATGGAAAAAATTGGACCGATCAACGACTGCACATGTACAAGAGAGATGGACCTCAAACGTACCGACACATTAATTTAGGTTGGAGATATCACATTTTAATTTTTTGTTTTGTTTGAAAGAGATCAGAGCATATGTCAAAATTGTAAGGTCGGACGTCGTGACTCGGGTTCGAACACGACACTTCATAGTTGCGTGTGAGTTTAATTTTAGTTGATTACCACTTCATTTAAGACAAAAAAATTTTAGGAGGACATGAGTCATATGACATGTAGTGTTATTTATTTATTTTTAATTTTTCTATGTACTCATCAATAAAAGATGGATAAAGCTATTTCATTTTGGTTAACATCAATCAATATTATAACAAAAAAAAAAAGAATCAATATTATTTATTTATCTTCTATTGTTTATATCATCTATACTATATAAAAAAGTAGATTTAAAATGTATGAGTTTGGACTGACTTTTTCATTATCTATTTTACCATTCTTTTAAACTATAATATCTTTTAATAACATTATTTTAAATTTTAATTAAAAAAATTAAATCTCATTAATGTAGGAAAATCCCACCACAATATGAACAATATTATCAATAATATATATGAAGGGGATAGAGATTTTGGGCTCAATGTTTTATAATTTCAATTATACCTCTAAACAAAATTTTATATATTAATGTTATATTGTTTTTTTTTAAGAAATTAATGTTATATTGTTGGTGATATTAAAAAAGATAAAAATTTATATTATATTTGTTAAATTATTGTTGTCATTAAAAAAGATAAACATAATTTTTTGAGTTTGTTATTATTTGAAAGTCAAAAATATTTGTACTTAAAATTTTAATCAAAATTTTCTATAAAATACCGTTCATAATTTATACGCATTAGAGCAATAGAAAAGAGCGATGCTCGTCTTTTCGCTAGTAGATAAAATATAAATAATTGAAGACAGATGAATAAATTTTGATGAATAATATAATTGTCACTTATATTTGCAATCATACAGTAGGTTTTTTTTGTTGTTGTTATTTTTCCTATAGGTTATTTCAAATAAAAAATGTTCGGGTGGCCATATGGCCACCATCTCTCTTTGGGAACCTCCATCATTATAAAAAATAATTCAAAGTAAACTCTTTGATGTGAATCTTATAAGAAAAGTGAATTAAAAAATACTCTACTAACTTTTTTGTCTCTAAAGGCAAAGTTTCCAAATTCCTTCATATTATTATATTAGAAGACAACTCACCGATTAGATTGGAGGGGGTATCTCCCCAAATGTAGTGTAGAAAACGGGTTGTTACACAGATAGAGAGAGAGAGAGAGAGAGAGACATGACTGGAAAAATTGATGTATCAACCGAGAATTTATATGGTCATTGAGCTGTGCAATGTATGTTACATAGCACTTGTTGTTGTCACCCTATGGAAGAACATGGTGGTCCATTTTTATATATTTTTAGATCACAAATTGCTGAGCTTCTAGAAGAATGATATAATTAATACTAATAGTACATGCATGCTATGTTATAATATGCTATCTATTTCTACAAAATATTAAAGGCAAAAAGGATCACATCGCAAACCATTGGTGGTGATTGACACTAGTTGAAATGAGCATGTGCTTGCACGAGTTTTACGTTTGGGGACCATGAGAGTATTAGCATGCCTACAATGAACCATAAGTCTACATTATCCCTCGATGAATTGGAAGTAATTTACCCTTAATGATAAATATGATTCGATTGGAACGAAGAAGATGGATATCACATGTTGAATGAAAGAAACAGACATATTTAATATTTTTTAGATGAAAATAGTAAGTGATTATGAGAAAAAACTCTTTCGGTGATGGTTACATTATCCATTGATGAATAATTGAGGGTAATTTACCCATTAACGACAAATAAGATTCAATTTTGAAACGAATGGGACAAAAATCACATGTTGAATGAATGAGATAAAAAAGTTTGATGTTACTGAGATGAAAATGGTAACTAATTATAAACATAAAGATGAAAAAAAATAGATTTATTCTTTGATAGGATAAATTACCTCCAAATCATAAATGAGTAATGGAGAAAAAACCCTTACGACTAGCTTCTTGCACCATGTTAATAGGGAAATGATTTTTATATAACAACTTTGAGACAACACTCTCACATATTTTCATTCTGCCTCTGATCTCCATCTCTATTCTTTCCCAGAAGAAAACAAAATAAGAGATCCTAATTTTATTTACAAATATTATTTATGTATTGATAAGAATGTACTTTCGTAACCCTTTTCTTTAACTAGCCACCTTCATAAGAAAATACTTTAGGGGACCCATATCTCTTTGATCAAATTTATGTTGGGCAACATTATTTCCGGCAAGGACTATACCATGAACATGAGATGATATATGGTTATTTAAACGTGCACTAGTTAAAATAACCCTACCTCATAAATGTTTTGGAACATGGGTTGAAAATAGTTAAGTTATAACCAACTCAATATAGTGTTAATTTTTTCTCTTTGCAATTGTATTTTTCTCAATATACATCGAGAGTTATATTCTTCAACACTATTACAAACATTAATGCCTATTTTTTTCAAAGAATTATTGCCTATTCTCTATACATCTAATATTGCATCATAACACAGACCGTTTATTCGTGGATTGAACAAGCTCACATACACGTAGACAGTTAGCAAACTAAAAATAACAACTGTTTATAGTCTTAAAATAATAATGATAAAAAATTCTAAGATGAGTACCCACAATTTTGTTATGTCGTAAGCATAAACACAGATGTACCCCATTGATTCTTGTACAAGCAAGCAACATATTGTTTACTGTTCAGCATTAAAAAAAAATATTTGTTTCAAAAAACGTTGAATAAAGAAAGGTCTCTCATCCTATAGAAGCTTCTGAATAATTTTAGGTCCAGTCATACTTGTGCTAATTTAGACCTTGAAAAACCATGTCAAAAAAATTTAGACCTTGCAAATTAATTAGTTTTCATGAACTACGTATAGTTAGTTTTTTCCTTACAATTTGGACTAAACATGCTTCGACTTTATAATCAGACATCATTCTTTTGAAGGAAAACCTGCATTTTTTGTAATATGGAAACTTTTCAATCACATCTAATTCCCAAATACTCCAAGTTTTTTAATATTCTAAGATACCGTTTGATCCGGCTTTTTTTTAGCTTCTCTACGTTTTTAAGGAGAAGTTAGGCCAAACACAATATCAATAAAGTACCTTCGAAAAAAAGCACTTTTCTTAGAATGTATAAAATTGATTGAAATGAGCTTTAACCAAAAGTTGTTGAATGCTACTTCAAAAAACTACTTCTCCCCAATTTATTTCACAAACACCTCTCTTCAACTCACGTTGGCACCCTTTTCTTTTATTTTTTAATATTATATTTCAATTTGTTTTTTTCTTCCATTTAATTTAATTTATTTTATTTTTTGAACCGGTCCATATAATTTTTTTTGAAAGAGGGTCCATTTAATTTTATAATCTATTTTTAAAGGAATTTTATTATCTTTTTATCACTTATATATTTAATTTCAATATCGTTTAATTATCACAACCTCACAAATATTTTTATTCATGTCGTCATTGAATGACACCAAATATTTTTATTCACTTTCTTCAACCTCACAAATATACACACACATTAGCTTTTAGAGTAATATTTTATGTCTGTAATGTATGTTTTTTGTTACGTTAATGCGTAAAATTATTTTTATAAAATTTTGATTTTAATTAAAAGTACAACTATAGATGCCTAAAAAAATTATACTTATATATATTTTACACATTTATATTGTACTCCCCCGTTCCTTTTTAAGTGTCTTTTTAGGGTGAATGTTTCGTTCCTATTTAACTGTCTTTTTGGTATTTTAAGGGTACGATTTGTAAATTATACCCTTTATCAATTACTTTTATCCTTTTCAATAAAACTAATTAATGAAATTTGTTTGGAAAATTAAAGTTTATTTTTTTAAACAAAGTTTGTTTTTTTTTTTAAACAAAGTTAAAAACTGACAATTGTTTACTACTAGAGAAAGATAACATATTAAATTTATTAGAAAGATAAAGTGTATGCTAAAAAAATTGGAATTTATTGGTGGATTAAAATGAGGGTATAAAAGGAAGAAAATGTGCAAAAATACACATCGCTATTTTGGTGTTAATTTTCTAAAAAGACGCTTAAAAAGGAACGGAGGGAATAACAAACTATGCATATCTTGTTCTTATTAAAAAAATTAAACATATCTTTTTCAATGACACCAACAATATAACAAATATAATATCATATAATATAAATTCTTATCTTTTTAAATGACACCAAAAATATGGTATTCTTATAACAAAATTTGTTATACATTATAATTGGAAAAGAAAAAACAAACCATTCTCTTTATATATACACACCATATACATATTATAGATATATTCTTCACTCCACAACTTTATTCGAATACGTGGAGTTGAAGATGAAGAGTTTAATAAATGTGATGTTATCTCTGAATATATGATTGAGTGTGACGAAGAAAGCAATATAAATGAAGAAATCGGTTCATATAATCCAGGAAGAGTACAAGATGGAGGCTACATGAATAGAGTTAGAAATCAAATAGGAGTTGCGTTGATGGAGAGTAGAAATGTTTGAGTTTGTGATGATTATGTTTTTTTCAAACAAGATGATTTGTGTTTTTAATTTTCCAAACTACTTTGATATTATTTATGTTATTATTTGAGCCTCCTTAAATTATTTATCCTATTCAAATATTAACAAGTCCTTTATATGATGATACGATTTTGTATTCATGTTACACAAAATAAACGTCATTGAGTAAATATAGTATTTGTAAAAAAAATATCTTTTATATTTTAAACTTTTTTTCCCTTCAAAAAATATTTTAAGCATTTTTTTATTTATTATGTTAATTCATAATGAATTCAAAGTTTTTTATTTATAGACAATGCATAAATATATGCAAGGTCCCGAGTTCGAACCCCGGACACCACCAAAAAAATTATAAATTCAAAGTTTTGTACAATATTTTGCCAAACAACTTTTAACTTAAAAATATCTTTAGTACTAAAAAAAATAATAAAGAAACCAAACAACTTTACCTTTTTTCTTAAAGGGCTTTATTTTAACTTTGTTTTAAAGTAGCTTTTAGACCGAAAAAAAAGTCTGGCCAAACGGTATTTGGACCGTTTCCTTAAAAAAAATAGTTTGACCGCCAATCAAATTAGTTACTTTTATTATTATATATATATAATAATTAATTAAAATATATGGATAAAAATAAAATTAGATGTATGATTTTTACCATTTGCTCGTACTTGATATAATCTATTTTTTGTTTAAAGAATAATCTATTTTTTTTAGATGTGATATAATCTAATTTTGACTATTTATTTAATTCAAATAAAATAATAGTATCATTTTGATTTGTTCAAAAAAAATAGTATGGCTTAACTTTTGCCAAAAATAAAATAATCGCAAGACTTATTTAGGAATGACAATTGAATCCAGGCCCGATGATAAAAAACACCTGATTTCATAAATCAAAAGAAACCTGATTCTTTCATTCTTCACTTTTTCTAAACCCTAGCCAAGCGATGACCGCAACTCCATGTCCCTTTTTTGGTGAAGTTTTCGTCGTGGTTCACTCTCTTCCCTCACCTAATATTGTTTTCGTTCACTTTCATACACTTAAACTTAGTTTTTCACATTACCCATAACTCTTTATTCATTTTTTCCTCGTTTGCCTCTGTTATGAATTTGAGTAATGATGATGATTATGACTTATTAACTTAGTTTAATGCACTTATGCTTTAGAAGGTTTTTTTGAAAGGGCACTAATGATTTATAAGTTATTTTGCTCCTGTATTATACTCTCTCCGTCCTAAATAATACGTCGCTTTGGAAAAAAAAATGTTCTAAATTATATGTCTTTTACAATACTAAATGAACCATTGATATTACTTTTCATATTATATCTTTAACTAATTTTTTACTTTCTTTTCTTTCAATTCTTTCTTTTATCTTTCCTATATCATTTATTAAGAACAATTTTGTAAAATAATTCATCATATCTTTTTCTTACACAAAATTAATTAAATTTTTTAATACATGTGAAATGTCATAAACGTCATATAATTTGAGACTGAGAAAGTAATTTTTATGTTTTTGTGTGTGTAATATATATGAAGTTACAATTTTACTCTTGAGTAGGTTTTTACAAACCGTATTACATTCATCATGTTTACGTTCTTTCACAAACCAACCGATCTGACGTAAGATCTAACTATATTGGATTTGAGAAAAAACTTGAATGATGAGCATCAGATAATCAATATGCTCCTGCCAAAAAAAGATAATTAATATGCTCATTCGATCCATGCCACGTATCTTACATAGCCCTTGTTGCTGTCATCTATGGAAGATCATGGTGGTCCATTCCATTTTATATTTTTCAATATATCAAAATTGCTGAGCTTCTAGAAGGGGTGTGTATTTTTTTGATAAGTAGAGCTTCTAGAAGAGTGATCTAGTAATGCATGCTATCCATTTGTAGAAAATAGTATTAAAAGCAAAAGAATCTTGGAAACCATTGGTACTGCTGGTGATTGATGAGTGTGTGACTGAATGCGTTTCATCCATAACCATCAAAACTCTGACACTTGTCAGTTATCATGTATCTTTGACATTTTTTATTTATTTTTTTGTAGTTTTGTAGTAATAGTAGTCTAGCTGTATAGATTAATCCACAGTCACTCAAAGCTACAGTCTCTAAATTTTATTTAAGTTTTGTAGTATTAGGATTTGAATTCTAGTGTTTGGTCGGCAATTTTTATCTGATTGGGAAGTCATATACTTTGTTTTACATAATTCTCCCATTCTTAACTTTATGTCATGGACATTTTTTTAATTAAGTTATTTTCTATTTAGACATTTTTATTACCTTTTTTTGGGTTAAGAGGTTGAATTTGGTGCGGTTGTTATTTGGGACCTAGTCTTGTATGCTTATAATTGTTTGGCGGATGTTTGTATTCGATTTCCAATTAAGGATAGTGTATTTTAGGATTAATAGGTCTTTATCCCCTGTAATATAGGTCATTTTCGGTTTTCTCCTCTGTAAAATTATTTTTTTGATTTACCCATGTAAAATATTTTTGTTTTGATTTACCCCCTTAATAGGCCAAACAAAAACGAAAATTTCTTGAAAAAATAAAATAAAATAGGTTTTTGTTTGGCCTATTAGGAGGTTAAATCAAAACAAAAATATTTTACAGGGGTAAATCAAAAAAATAATTTTACAAGGGAAAAAACCGAAAATGACTTATATTACAGGAGATAAAGATCTATTAAATTGAGGTATTATTCTCGTTAATTCTTAACAATGTGTGGGTGGTTGTAGAAGCATTGAAAATGTTGATCATCTATTTTTAGATTGTGATTTCTTTAGTATAATTTAGATATTAGTGTCACATTGGTACACGAAATTGTTCAATTTTAATTGGTACAAATGAATTGTTCTTAAAAAGAAAAATTGTTGTAAAATTAGCTGTGACCTTTGCTTTATTCAAGTTTGAGTTATTATTCAAGTAGGAGTAATTTGTATGCATGGGTCCTATGGGACCAAAAACTTTGATTGCACTCCCTTCGGTTTGAATCAAACGGATTGGATTGGGATTGAGACTCACCTCCCATCACATCAGTGTTTATTTTATGATGCCAAAGGTCATTTGGATTCTTAGATTTTTTTATGGTATGCATTGTCCCTACCAACTGAATTAAGCACACGAAATCAAAAATTGAACAAGTAATTTTCGTTCCTTCATAATTAGAAAAATATCTTAGGTGTAATTACAATTATAATTTTAAATAAATGCAGTATTTAGTTTTTAAAATTTCAATTTCTTTTGCATTCGCCTAAACTAAAAGAAAAAAAAAATCTTTTGCACCATTCAAGAAAGGAAAATTTTGGGTTTTTTTTTTTGACAAAAGAAAATTTTGGGTTTTTAAATTCTAATCGATTAATTTTAAGTAAAATAGTGTCAAAATAATTTAATCAACTAAAAAAATGTGAAAATTCGTAGTAGGCTATTATAATTTTAGAGTTTTAAATAAATGAAAAGGCATAGATGCTCGGTTTTGTTAGCACTGATAGTGTCAGTGGCAAATTTGTTCAGGGATTAGGGGTCAGGGCGCTATGCTCCTCAGTTTTCTCCTGTTTCGACTCAGGTTGAATTTTCCTAATAGAAGGATATATAATTTACTAGTGTTGCTCTCGTTTTATTGTGGGAGGGATCTTTTTCTTTTTTCTTTGGTTTGACTTGAGTACTTCTTGTACTCGTGTTTGTATGATTGTTCTATTTTGAGAGATTTCTCCTTGTTCACACACATGCGCGCATGCACACAATCACACACACTATATCTATATTATTATGTATAAAGAGAATACATGAGTTTGAGATGACTTTTTTCCTTTCAATTATAGTTTAAAATTTTTTTAACTATAAGAATACTACTTTGATGATGTCATTCCAAAAGATGAATTTATATTATATTTGTTATATATTTTTTTTATAGGATTTGTTATATTGTTGGTATGGTTGAAAAAAATAAGTATAGTTTGTTGCAATATGAAAGTGCAAAATGTCTATTATCTATATCTATAATCTTAATCAAAATTTGATAAAACCATTGTTTGTAATTTATAGACATCATCACAATATATATATATATATATATATATATATATATATATATATATATATATAGCTTTGATAAAAAAATAGTTTTGGGTTTGCTTTTCCACGTTTAATTATACCTTTAAACAAATTTGCATAGAAAAATATTATATTGTTGGTGTCATTCAAAAAGATAAAATTTAGATTATATTTGCAATATTGTTGGTGTCATTGAAAAAGATAAGTATAGTTTATTACTAAGTGAGAGTACAAAATATCTATATATATAGTTTTAATAAAAATTAAAATAATTGTAATCAAAATAATTTTTAAAATTATTGTTCGTAAATTATATTGCGTTAGCACAATAAAAATAACATAGAGACGAATACAGAATAGAAGATTAGAACTCTACCTAATAACCGAAGATTTGAGGGACTAACATAAAATTTCATAAGTTTTTTGGATTAAACCCACTCAATTTGTAATACTCACACAAGTGCACCTCGAGCTCCCACAAGTGTGCCTTTCCAATGTTCAATAACTACATGATCAAAATCAAATGATTGTGTTTTGTTAATTACAATGAGAATTCCTTAAAGTCCTCGCCAAGATTTACCTTAATTTACATGAACTTGCTCAAAGAGAAAAGTACACATTCTATTAAAAGCCTAAAACGAACATCATACTTTACTCATTCTAATACAAAGCTGAACATTAAAGTGTTTGTCGTATTTCACCCTCTTAAAGGAGGTAAAAAGATAGATAGACATCCTTTTTCATACACCTTTCATGTACACTCTCATGTGCCAAGGATAGTTTAGTAATTTCATATCACATCATCACATTCTCTCATCTCTTCTTTCAATGTTTTTGCCACTTCCCGCAATTATGTGTGGGTGTTGAAAGGTGTATGCCACCTAAGGTGGTATGTGTATAAGAGCTATCATTGCCCTCCTCCACCGTACTTCACCAATTCTGACTGCCAAATTAGATCAACAAGTCAAGTATTTAGAAAGTGTAATTTTCCAAAATTTGCCTAATTTTTTTTAGGGTTAAATAAGTTTTTCGTCCTTATAAATATAATGAATTTTGATTTTAGTCCCTAAAAAATTAAACTGAATTTTGACGTATTTTTGACATTTTTTGAGCATAATATGAATATATAAATGTCGATAAAAGATTTTGTGAGGATAAAAACATTCAGTTTAATTTTATAGGAACTAAAATCAAAATTCGTTATATTTATAAGGACGAAAAACTTATTTAACCTTTTTTTTTATGATCATTCTAAATTTCTTTTATCGAATAATGGTCTCATATACTTTTTTGGTCTTCATAATTGGTCCCCCCACACTTTCCTTAAATATATCTACTTTTATTTTTAATTTATCTAAACTTACTTATATAATTTTTAATCTTTCTATGTTAAGGGTTTGTCTAAGTAGTTTTGTTTCACTATAAAATATACAGATTGGTAGATAGGCATAGATGCTTATACCAGTAAAGTGATTGAAGCATGTTTGAATGTGCACTTAGTTTCAAAAAGGAAAAATCACATGTTTCGGTTATTTTGTCTTTGTCTCCATGTTCGTGGATCTTGGATCTCAAGTTTTCATAAGGTCATGCCTCATGCCAACACTTTTTGAGCATAGATTGTATGTTAAAGAATAAAAAAAAGAGAGAAAGTTTTGTGTTAAAAAAAACATTTTTTAAATTTTAAAAAAATTGACTACTCACATTTTAGCATTTTCCTTTTTATAAATGTGGTTCTAAATACAAATTAATTATAATACATGTATCGATGATCATATAATTAATTTTCTTGCAAAATTGCAATATATACACACCCATAGAAATATTGGTACTCTATTCTTTTCTTGACTGTGGTTTTCAAAATAAAAATGTTTTAATCTACACGATATCTCATGAAAATGGCATGCCTCCAAAAGAGATATTGCTTTTACGTGGTTAGTACAAAATATGCAAATTTTAATTATTTTTGGAAAATCCAAAAAGAAATGATATTTGTACTGACAACTTTTTTGAACAATTTTTTCTCTCATATTCACATTATTTTCTTACTCTCTTTTACTTTCACTCTCCATTGTTTTTAACCAATAAATAAGAAAAAAAAATTGTCATAAAAGTTGTCATCAAACAGTTGTACAAATATCATTACTCAAATCCAAAATACACCACTTGAAAGTTGAAAAATCTAATCACACAATATTTTATATTTGGGAAATGCTAACCGCCCTTAGGGCACAAAATAAAGATCTTAAAATAGAATTAAATAATAAATACTGTATTAAAAAGATATCTGTTTAAACTTTTAAAGTTATGAATGCGCAATTTTCAATGTTAAATTTCTTTATTTAATTTCTTATCTTGTGTTCTAAAGGCACGAGTTAACAAGACTCTTTCGTATTTTTGTTAAGTTCAAATCACTTAAACTTTCTCTCATAAAAAAAATAATTTTTTCATGGTAAAAAAAAATGGTTACTACTCCCTCCGTTCCAAATTATATGACGTTTTAGGCATTTCATACATATTACGAAATACAATTAATATTGTGTGGAAAAAAGATATTATGAGTTGTTTAGAAAATTGTCCTTAATAAATAATGAGAAATATAAATGAAAGAATTGAAAGAAGAAATAGTAGTCCCTCCGTCTCACAATAATAGTCTTTTTACCATTTTTTATTTTTTTCAAAATAATTGTAACTTTAGAATAATAATGCAGCATTTATTTTTTTCTTTCATTATTATACCTTTATTTATGAATCTCAACCAATTTAACTACTCCACTAACTACAATATAAATGATACTAATTTTACCATTAAAATCACCACAATTAATCATTTTTTAATAATCGTACATAAACTTTAAACGACTAATATTTAGAGATAGAAGGATAAGGTTATAATAGAAAAAATAACATTAATGGGACATATAATTTGAGATAATTGTTTTTACCCTAAAGCGACGATGGAGTGAATGTTCAATATTCGGCAACTTGTCGACTTAACAATTTTAATTTAGAAAACATCGAAAAACTCAATTATAAACAAAAACAAATTGGTATCATCAATCAATCACTCAATTCATTGTTAAGCAAACAGAGCACAATACATAATAGTAAAAGTCGTTGCTGCCTTTCAATAATTATTAAAGCTTATTTGTCCTTTTCAACATGTCCAGCTTCTCAATCAAAAACCCTTCTAGAAGCACTTACTATACTTATCACTTTTACTCTCACAACTTGCCCCACAACCCTAACCCATGTGCACCCCTCTTTTTTCTTATCCTCTCCTCTCTATAAATCTCATTCATTCCTCAAACCCCTCTCCCTCCATAACACAAAACTTCTTACCTCAAAAATATCAAAAACATACTAAAATACCATAAATACCCCTTTCATTTCCTTCATTCAAGTTTCAATCTTTCATCTATAAATCTCTTCTTTCTTCAATTCTAGTTAATGGGTTGTTGCTAAATCCTCTTTTAATCTTCATTTTCACTCTCTAATTTCAATTCTAAAGTTTTTTATATTATGAATATGAATATAAATATGGAGCTTATTTCTGGTTTACCCGAGGATGTGGCCCGAGACTGTTTAATTCGGGTTTCATACCAACAGTTTCCAACGGTGGCTTCAGTTTGTAAAGGGTGGAAGACGGAGTTACATACGGCGGAGTATCACCGTCAACGGCGGAGAACCGGTAACAGTCAAAAAGTTCTTGTGATGGTTCAAGCACGAATTGAACCGAATAAAACTGGAACCGGTTCTACAAAAAGACTTATAAACCCGGTTTACCGGTTGAGTGTGTTTGAACCGGAAACGGGTTTTTGGAGTGAGTTACCGGCACCACCCGGTTATAGTTCCGGTTTACCGGTTATGTGTCAGATAGCATGTGTTGGTTATGATCTTGTTGTGTTGGGTGGTTTAGATCCGGAAACATGGAAAGCATCGAATTCTGTGTTTGTTTATAATTTTTTGTCGGCCAAGTGGCGTTGTGGGACCTACATGCCAGGTGGACCTCGTACCTTTTTTGGTTGTTCGTCTGATGACCGTCAGACAATTTTTGTAGCTGGCGGTCATGATGACGAGAAAAACGCGCTGAGGTCCGCTTTAGCATATGATGTGGCAGCAGATGAGTGGGTTAAGTTGCCGGAGATGTCGTTCGAGCGGGACGAGTGTAAGGCGGTGTTCCGTGATGGGAGGTTTATTGTTGTTGGTGGTTACACGACGGAGAATCAAGGGAGGTTTGAGAGGAGTGCGGAGGCGTTTGATTTTGTGACGTGGAAGTGGGGTCAAGTGGAGGAAGAGTATTTGGATTCTGCCACGTGTCCTATGACTTTGGTGGACGGTGGTGATGAGGAGGAGAGTGTTTATATGTGTTGCAATGGTGAATTGGTTATGATGAGGGGGCACACGTGGCAGAAAATGGGTAAGGTTCCAGACGAGATATGCAACGTGGCATATGTTGGAGCGTTTGATGGTTTTGTGGTTGTGATTGGATCAAGTGGCTATGGTGAAGTGCATATGGGTTATGTTTTTGATGTGAATAATAATAATTGGAGAAAATTGGATTGTCCAGATGGGTTTAAGGGACATGTCCAAACTGGTTGTGTTTTAGAAATTTAGGGATTTTGAATTTTCTACTTTTTTACTTTTGAATTTTCAACCTATCAATATGATATTTTGAAGTACCTAGTGGGAGTTCAAGTGGAGCTATGTTTTTTCTAAAACTCTATGGTTGATGGATTGGATGACCCAAACACCTAGGTATCAAGAACTTCCAAGCAATGTTTTAAAAACTGAATCAGACCGTTATTTGACATTGTCTATGGTTTAGTTATTGGAATGGTTTGATCGCAGTTTTGTATAAGTTCGAATAGTTAAAGCACTTGAACCAACAATACTTGAATGGTTCGATCACAGTTGTGTAAGTTCGAGTAGTTTAAAGCACTTGAACCGGTGTTTGAAGATTTTTCTGGCTTGATATCCACTTCAATTTTAAACATTGCTTTCAAGTTGTTGCTTGAACTCCTACATTTTGTACCTTTTTTGGAACGGTATGGTATGGTAACGGTTTTAGTTATTAATTAGTTTTGGGGTTTTGACCTTTTATTTCCATGAAAAGAAAAAGGAAACTTGATATAAAATATAAGTGAAATACGTACTCTTGCTTTTTAAATTAACATAAACTTTGTATAATTTTTGTTGTACATGATTGAAATTGTAAACCATATTACGTTTGTTATTTAAAATACTACTACTATTAGACGTAACGCAATCCTTGCTAACGTGTTGAGGTGAGGTACTATTGATACATTCTCGAAGCTTATCGATTATATTGATTATTAATGTCACGTGTATCATCTTTTTCAACTAGGTTTTTTTCTTTTATTTCAAAAACTCGGTACGGTACAGTTCTAATGATTGATTAATTCAAGGATTCAAATCTTACCGTTTGCTTGCAAGAGTCTAATTTAATATTCAAACAAAACTTTGTATAGATTAGTCGAGTTATCTTGACATTAGAAGAAAATGAATATGTAATTTTAAGAGATCACACTAAGAATTCAACCCAACATCGTCAAACAAACCAAATGTTATTTTGTTTAGGTTAAATCACAAGTTATATAATTATAACAAGTTAATCTTTATGTTTTTTCGTATCACTTATGTCTTTTATGTTATTTAATCATTTAAGTTTTTTTCGTACCACTTAAGTTTTTTAAGTTATTTAATTATAACTTTTAAACATTAAATAACTTACCTTTCTAAGGTATGAAATTCCTCAATTGTTAAATTAAATAACTTAAAAGACTTAAGTATTACGAAAAAACTTATATAATTAAATAATTTAAAAAACCTAAGTGATATATAAAAAAAAAAAACTTAAATGACCAACTTGCTATAACTTAAAAAACCTTTTGTAATTTAGCATTTTTAAGAGGCAACCAAGTGTTATGTTAACTCTGTTGCATTATTTTGTTTGACCGATAACTTCTTTTATTTATCTTCAAACAATGAAGATAAGGAGGGACACACACAATCTATCTAAAGTCAGATATAACCATCATTTTGTACGAGAATTCATAATAAATTTTGCATATAGTCTACAAATTAAAGTCACATGAAGCGTGAGTAGAAAATTTAACCATTTGGGTCCAATATAATCCAATTGGTGTTTGATTTAGCACACAATTAGTATTAATTAGTCATTTCAATTAGTTAGGCTTGCTTGCCATATCAGAAGTTAGTTATAAATTTATTATTAAAAGTTTAGTTAGTTATTCCTTTAAGTTATCCTTTGTATTTCGCAAAGGATTTTTTTACCGAGCATTTTCATTTGTGGTCAAATGATAAGAGCAATTCTTCTCTCAAATTCTGAATTTTATTATTCCATAACCATGGAGTTTGTGAACATCAATACACCACATAAATATTTAAGTAGCATGAATTCAATTATGATATCATTTCTCAAATAATTTCGCTCTAATTTGAACAAAAGAGAAAACTAAGATTTAAATTTATAACTCCTAAAAAAAAAAAGACTTAGATGTATTTTAAACTAGTACAAGTCTTTTTTTTTAAAATCGTCTGCTCATAAATTGAAATACTTGTTAGTTATATATGGTAAAAAAAATTTAGACATACAGTCTCTCCATCCAAGAGTTATAGTAAGTCCGACATCAAACATCATTATTTACGATAGTAAAAAAAATCCTTATCAACAAATTATCTTTAAAAAAATATTTTATCAACGTAGTAAGGATCTAAATTATATGTATTGATGATGTAAAACAATTTTACATCTAACATCAAATAAAAATCTACACTTTTAACACAACGCCTCATTTTTGTAAAAGTAGTTTGACGTTAATGGTACAATTATTAGAGATACGTTTGTTTTTTTTTTGTTGACAAAATTAGAGATACGTTTGTTAATAGTTAAGTTTTTTTTTTACCAACAAAAACTCACATTATTTCATCGGAAGAAATATAAGATAAAATCAAATCAAAAATTTGACGACGAACATACAACTTTGACACCCTTTGTTAGACTATGGATGACACAATTTTCTTTTCTCCCGACAAAATTTATCTTAAAGTTTAGAAAATGACACAATAATGATCTACATCGAAACATAATAGTATCAAATGACTTATCAATTATGCTATCAACCAATTACTTACAATCTAGCTCAATTTGCACATAGACCCAATACAATCTAGCTCACAATCCAGCTCAATTTGCACATAGACCCAATTGATCAAGTCATAAGATGGCATCACACAAACCCGCTGTTAATTGTTATCCTCTTCTCATTTTTATATGGACTTATATGTATTAATCATTAATGGAGTCCATTTTATTCATTGTAATTCCATTGATCATATCATTAATAATATTTGTTCATTAGTTTTCTATTATTTTCTCTCATCAATAAATTCTATTAAAAGTTGTAATATCAACAATAAATAAAAGTGGTATTTCATTGCATGCAAAGTAACTATTTGACACTCATGCTATTCTAATTCTAATAGATGAGTCCTTCACGTAGTTGTAAAAAAAATCTTGTTTTACATTTAGTTAAATTAGTTTGATTTTGACTATTACTCCTAAGACTATGAATTTGGAAAGTCGGTTGGTTCTTCCTTCTCTTGATATGTTCCAAATTGACCTAAGGAAGCAACTAACCTTTCCTACTTTTCTAACTTTTTCCAACTAGGGTAACGCCTAAAGCATTTATATAATTGCACATTTTCCCCTCTTTCATGTTAGTTGATTTTGTTTGTTCGCCACTTAAAAGTTAAAATCATTCCCTAAAATTCATCTCTCCACCCGTTGGTGACTAGTCAAAACAATCGATGAGACAAGTTTCATGTTTTTTTTCTTTTAAAAGAGTCATGTTAACAAGTGTTCTAAGAGAATTACTTAAAGGGTTTATAAAAATAAATCTTATCTAAAAACTTAATAGCATGTTTTTTATGTAAAAACTACTATTCGTACGGTCTTTGAGTTTATTCTAACTTATTAACTTAGACAATGTCTTAAGAAACTTGTTAGCATTTTCATATTCTAAATACTAGAATAAATATGGATACTTATGACCATATTATTCACAGTGTCTTTGAGCTTAATTTTTAGAATCAGATTTGTCCTTTTGTTTTTATTCTCAATGGGTCAATTTGATTACTGGACATAAAAGAACAAGACAAACTTTTAAAATATTCTAACAATTTTTATTTTAAATTTTTTACGATGTTGTGCTGTCTCATATTGAACACCAAGTTATTTTTATTTGTCATAATTTTTCTAAATTTGATTTTACCTCGAACCAACAATAATATGTACATGTTAATATTTCTGTCCACTCCTCTGATCGGTTGTTATAAAATGAATGTTCACGTTTCCTTCTTTTCTAATTTGGGTAGTACTGCTTAGTGAGAGACTTCAACGGTCATCTCATACATGCTTTCTACTATGAATTGGGAACTTGTAACACCATTTGAGCTTAGTTGTGGGCACTCAAAATTGGTAAATATCCAAGTTGCTAGGAATTTGAATTTAAAGAGAGTTCATTTTGAGATGGAATTTGCATTTCTTCTTCCTCTTCAAGAGATAATTTCTTTCATTGATCATGTTGTCTTTTACCGCGAGGCCAATAGCTATGCGTGTGGGTTTTTCCACCAACAAGGGTCATTACACATATTTTGATCTAATTTTACTTAATTTAGCTTGTCTTGCACTATCTATTTTGTTATTGGATGATGTTAGTTTCTCTACGATTTTGATCTGACAATCTAGATGTCAAGTATATTTTGATTTTATTTGAATTCAAATAAAATTAGCGAGTTTAAAATTTGGAACGTCTGATCTTGATCGGACAGACACATATCCTCTAACTGAATGAATGTGTGTAGTCATTGACCGTATGGAATTGAAGTTCATTTATCTACCTCAATTTCATAGTAAATTATGTTTCCATAAAAAAAAAATATATATATATCAAACTTGATTGATGGTAATATGTTGATTAGAAAGAACACAATGGCTTAAAAAATGATGTCATGAGTGATCTCCCCTCTCGTTGATGCTCAGGGCCACCCTTAGCCATTTCTTCTTTAGCAATTAGCACTACCTAAACCTTCAATACTGCAATATAAGGCCTACATATATTACTACTGCAAAAACAAAAACAGAAAATTAAAGAATGGAGAAGCCTACTGCCACTTGAAGCCATTAATTGTTATCACAAAAATATTGAGCACCTAAGAGTTCTTCTAGCCTTAGCCTTTTTTTGAACTGTATGAATCAATGCAATGAACTATACATGTGAATCTTGGATCAAAAAGAGTAATTACAAGTGAGAAGCAATTATTTATTTGCTTCTAAATGCACCTAACAAGAACTTCTACAAATTTACTATACATGTGCTCCTTCAAATACATCCTTTGCACCTTCTTTCTTCCATTCATTCCCATTTGTTCTCTTGCCAATCGGTTTTCAAGTAAAAACTGAAGATTTTGAGCAAGAACATGATTCCCTTTACGTCTAATAGGATGAAGAAGACCACTCACATTATGCTCCACAATTTCCTTTGTTCCTCCAGCATCTGTTCCTAGAACCGGAAGACCAAATGCCATTGCTTCTATTGTCACACGTCCAAAGGTTTCTCCCAATCCCTATTCACCATTTTGCAAATTAGTAGTTCATTCATATGAAGAAGCTAAATATTTAAGATAGTTTATAATTAAACAGTCCAATTTACCTGGGAGTTAATGACATAAACATCAGCAGCTGAGTAAAGTGAGGCAACATGTGTCGTGGATGGAGTCCACAAAACAGACTTTGACAAATTTGAATGTTGTGACAAGAAACTTACAATACTTTTAACATATTCCACCTTGTTACTCTTAGATCCAACTGAACCAATCAGAATTTTCAGAGATTGTTTCATTTTTCTGTTACTGTGAACATAAAAAGTATACACACATCAATAGTGCAATAATTAAATTTTCAATACAAAAAAAACAAGTAAATAACGAAGATGGTCTTTGAAATTGTATGATTGTATCAATCTAATCCCTCACATTATCAATATTCCAAAATGATCATTGGACTTGCAAAATATTAGTCCCTCGGTCCGAATTTATTTTTCATCTCTGACACTATTTGATTACAAAATGATCAACTTAATGTCATTCTAACCCTACAAATACAAATCGAGGGAGGGACGAATTTGATTAAAAAATTTCAATTTCAGGGATCATTTTGAAATGTGAGGGACTAGATTGAGATACATAGTTCTACAATTTCAAAGACTAATTCGACTATATTGAGATATATTATTGTGAGATTCATGTTACCTGCTTATAGTATTGCTTGAGATATTGCTATTGCTATCCTTCATCATTGGCAACAATTTTCTAAGATGATGTCTTCTAGCCAAAGTATAAATATCTTCAACTTTTGATGAATTTTGCATTTTGTTATCATCTTGAAATGATTCATTTTCTAATACTGACTTTGTTGATTCAAGAAACAATAACTGTCCCTTTCCAGAATTGATGCTACTTAGAGATATCACAAGCATATCATTATCATTCAAACCTAATTCTCTTCGGACCAATGCACGCAATAACTTCCTCTTCTCATTGATTTTTTCAGCACCACTCCAGGAATAAAGTCCGGCTGTGAAAGCAAGTTCATCATTAACAGACAGTGGAACATATGCAGGCTGGAATCTAAGTGTTATCCTTTCTTCTTCACACCATTTTTGCCATTTCTTAGATTGTGATTCGGAAAGAAAAACCAACATCTTCACTTTGTTCAAGACGTCCTTTGAACGATCGAAGTACTCTCTTCTGTTTTCCATAATCCACCAAACAACATGATTTGCAGCAGGAGGAAAGTATTCAATGTATTGTTCTGTAAACATAGAAGAAAAATGTTGTTATAATACAGACTTTTGTGTAAAAGTACTTACTTACACATACACAAGGCTTTTTCATACTGTTTATAAGCTTACTCATGACCATCTTTATAATCTTAACCACTTATTTTATCAACTCTGAATGGTAGGAGTGATTAGAAGAAGAGTTTATCATTATATGAATGTCATTTTATAATGTTTTGAGATTACAGACATTGTATAACATTCTTTACACCGTCAACCGATCATAATCATTAAATCACTAAAACATTTGTCGCTAATCATAACTACTTCTAAAGTGACACGTATAAGTGGTTGAATTTTACACTGACAGTGTATCAAAATTAAACTCAACATGAAAAGAAGTAAAGTCCTAACAATTTAAGAATTAGTATTATGTTAACAAATTAAGCCTTTGACATTGTTGCACATGCTTATATGCCACAAAATTGTACTATTTCAAGTTTTTAATCTTTCTGTTGAAGCTATAACTTTTTTTAAAGAGCGTCAACTAACTACCATATCCACTTGCTCAAAAACTAGAAACTAAATTTTAATTGATTCTGCCTATGTGAGTGGTTAGTGCTTGATTTTAAAAATCATCTACCACAAAATTAATTAAATAAATAACAAACAATGAAATCACCAAAAAAACATCCAGACACTAAAAAAATCACAAAAAAACAAACAAGGAAATTTACAAATTTGTTCATACCAATCCATGAAGCACAAACAGCTGATCCAGCAATGACAAGATCAGCATTCATTGAAGTTTTGAAGCTATGATCCACTTTATCATCAATCACCTTAATTTGTCTCCTAACAAGCTCTTGCATCAAACCACCTTTCCTGCTAAGAACAACAGCTGAAACATTTGCTCCACAACTCATCAATTCAGTTGCCAATTCCATCATTGAAAGTGGTGCTCCAGTCATAGAAAGCTCATGAAATATCAACACAAAACTCTTCAACGTAAAAAGTTTTGCAAATTCACTTTTCTTGTCACATTTTCCATAACCCTTCTCATTAGTACTCAATTTCAAGATTTTGTCCTCCATTGAACCAAATGGACCAACAAGAGGAATTTCTAACTCCTTTTCCTCTATATTACCAAAATTTCCATCAACTTTCAATTTTCTTTTATGCTTACTTCTCAAAGACCTTCTACTCTTCCTTTTCTTTGAACTAGTATTACCATTTTCTCTTTTCTTGGCCAATACAATCTCCACGAGATTATTCGCACCAACTTTTTCATTATCAACAAATAAAGAACTTTTTTTGACAACTGAATCTTGATGATTTTTAAGATGAAAATCAAACCCTTTTAGTTCTTGTTCTTTCTCATAATGATCCCACTTAGACTGAACAAAAAAACCAAGATAAGCCCAAAGGGAAACCAAAATCAGCAACAAAACTAACCGGTTGCTTCCGATCCAAGAAAACGATGCATTCCTACTACCTTTGCTTTCTCTTCTTCGAAATGAATTAGGTGAATATTGTTGTGGAATTGATCTTGATCTTGATGATGAAGATTGAAGTTGAAGTTCTCCTCCTCTATTGTTGTTGCATTCCTCCATTTGAATTTTTCTTTAACTATGTGTCACATTCATAAATTCTTATTTCCTTTTAGAGAGAGAATTAATAGAATGATTGTAAAGAAAAAGTATGTTATAATTCTTGATGATGCTATCTTTTTTCCATTTACAATGGAGTATGGACCCTTTTGCACGCAATGTTTTCTATGATTTTTCAACATGAAAGAAACAAGAGTGTTATGAGTATGATAGAAAATGGTTCACGTGTTAGTTTGGTTGGTCAACTAAAATATTTTTCTATTATTTTAGGTGAGCAAAATGAAAGGTTAAAATATTTCAAGAATTGGAGGGAATCGTAACGACTTTGATATTTGTTGAAATGTACCATCATATAGGAATATATTGGTACAATAATTGAATACTATTTTAAAGTCTTTAACCAGCACGCACAATCATTTAACTCTGTTATCCACCTCTCTTATTATACTTGATCTTCTTGCTCTAAAGATTTTTCGAAGAAAGTCGATGATGGCGTTTCTTCTGAAACCCTCACACCGTAATTTCCTCCACTCCTCCATCACACGCCTTTTCTCTTCACAAACCCAAAACGACGCCGAATTAATCTCCAAAATTCTCCTCAACCACCACAACCCTTACCACTTCACAGAATCTTCCCTTCAACTCAACGGCATAACCCTAACCCCAATTCTCTTAACCCAAACCCTAACCCTACTCAAACACCACTCCAAAATCGCTCTCTCTCTTCACAATTTCTCCAAATCTCTCCCAAATCCACCTCTCTCTCTTCAATCCTATAATCTCCTCATTGACATTGTCTCCAAAGTTCATCAATTCGACCTCGCTTCGCAACTCATTGTTGAAATGGACCAAATTAACCTCCCTCCTACACCCACCACTTTTTTCATCCTCATTAAAAGACTTATCTCTGCTAATTTAACCCGTCAAGCCGTTCGCGCTTTCAATGAAATCGAATCATATACAAATACTAAATTAACATCGGAACATTTCACTTACTTGCTTGACACGTTATGTAAGTATGGTTACGTTAAACACGCTTGCGAGTTGTTTAACAGAAATCATAACAGATTTGTAGCTGACACGAAAATGTATACTGTTTTGATATATGGTTGGTGTAAGATTGGGGGGTTTAAGACGGCATTGTCCTTTTTGAATGAGATGAAGGTGAAAGGAGTTGAACCGAATGTTGTTACGTATAATGTAATATTGAATGGGATATGTAGAAAGGTGAGTTTGCATCCAGAGGAGAGATTTGAGAGGACTATTAGGGATGCAGAGAAGGTGTTTGATGAAATGCGTGAGAGTGGGATTGAACCGGATGTGACTAGTTTTTCAATTGTTTTGCATGTTTATAGTAGGGCGCATAAGCCGCAGTTGGTTTTGGATAAATTGGGTTTGATGAAGGAGAAAGGGATTTGTCCGAATGTGGTTACTTATACGTCGGTGATTAAGTGTCTTTGTTCGTGTGGGAGGATTGAAGAGGCGGAGGATTTGATTGATGAGATGGTGAGGAATGGTGTGAGTCCTTGTGCTGCGACGTATAATTGTTTCTTTAAGGAGTATAGAGGGCGGAAAGATGCTGATAAGGCTTTGAAGTTTTTTAAAAAGATGAAGGAGGATGGGTTGTGTGAGCCGACGACACATACCAATGGGGTTTTGATTGCCATGTTTTTGAAGGCGGATATGATTGGTGTTGTTAAGGAGATTTGGAATGATATGTTGGAGAGTGGAGTTGGACCGGATTTGGATTCATATACAGTTTTGATACATGGGTTGTGTGAGAGGAAGAAGTGGAGGGAAGCTTGCCAATATTTTGTTGAGATGATTGAGAAAGGTTTTCTTCCTCAGAAAGTTACCTTTGAGACACTATACAGGGGTCTTATTCAATCTGATATGTTGAGGACTTGGAGGAGATTGAAGAAGAAACTTGATCAAGAGTCTATAACATTTGGGTCAGAGTTTCAAAATTATCATTTGAAGCCATATAGGAGATGAGCTACTATTGTTACACATGAGGAGGTACTTTTGATTTTTGAGACTGTTTTTATGTCTTAACTTAATTGGTGTTTAGTTTTTTTCTGCATATGTAGTGTTAGTCACTTCTTTGGTCCAGGTGAATGTGTTATTTAGGTTAGTTGTATCTATGATTATATCCCTAAAAGCTGTGAAATTTTTTTTTTTTTTTGAGGGATAAGCTGTGAAATGCTGAATGTCAACACTTCAGCAATAAGTTGTATTGTTTAATAATTGAGGGTTATTCTATTTGTTGTCATAACTGTTGTATGGAAAACATTTATTGAAATTCGGATTACACTTCTTTATCTGCATTGAGGTGCTTTTTAGGTCAAGCGACTGTGTTTTGCCTTTGATGTCTCATTGTGAATAACGATTGGTCTGACCTGACCTGTTTTATTTTGATGATTTACTTTTTTTTATGACAAAGAAAGCAAGGTAAAGAAGTAGGAAAACAGCTAAAAAGTACAAAAGAAAAAAAAATTAAAACCAAGGAGAAGGCTGGAAACGAATAAATACAGTATTAACTTGAGAGTGAAATACTTGTTATGCTTTGTCTCTTGTCATAACAACACAATGAAGTTGCTTTGGTTTTTGTCTCAATTAACAATTTGGCAACGTTAATACTATAAACATAGAGATAATTTGTATCTCCAAAGAAAACTAATCTATCAGCTATGATGACAGAGGCTCAACCCGTTGTCATCCACTCTTATGATTTGATTAGGATTTAACATCACTTGCTCTGATTATTTTTATTTATTTATTTTATATAATTTTGATTTAACTCACCCTCACTGTACTTGGAATCAACCACACCCCAGACAATATATATTTTTTATATGTAAAAAAATGCATCTTTATTCTTTGCTTTTCATATCCAACATAGAATAAAGATAGAGCCTGATTAGAGCATATAAAGAGTGATACCCCTCCCTTCATATTCTATGCTAACTATTAACTTGAGAGTGAATACTTGTTATGCTTTGTCTCTTGTCTCAACGACACAATGAAGTTACTTTGTTTTGTTGTCTCATTTAACAATTTGACAACCTTAATACTATAAATTAGGGGTGTCACTATGAGGAGTATGTATAGTGTTAATAGCTTCTTTGGTCCAGATGAATTTGTTATTTAGGTTGGTTCCTTTAGAGATATAAATTATCTCTATATTTATACCCGTAAATTTAGAAATGTTGAATGTCAGCAATTTAGAAATAAGTTGCAGTGTTTAATTATCAGACGTTATACTATTTGGGGAATGTGAGTGTGTTTTACCTTTGATGGCAAAGTAAGCAAGGACAAGACATAGGAAAATAGCTAACAAGTACAAAAGAAAAAAAACCACAATTAAGAATGGATAAGAGATTAGGCTGGAAAAGAATATAGTATAAATTGAGACTGAGCTCTTTCTTTGCTAACACTTCACCTATTCCTACTGTTAGGTTGAGTCAGAGAAGAAAAAAAGCATAATGGGATGGTTTCTCTGTCTGAGGTGTTTTCATGGTTGTGCTGTTTTATTAGCTTTTCTTCAACATTGAGAAGGTTCTGATACTGAAGGGTCCGGGATCCTCACATATACACATACTATAAGAATAAATGGAGTTGTATTGAAAGCAAGGCACACACTTGTCATCCACATAACTTATTACTCCTTCCCAATAACTTACAAGCTCTTCCTTTTATAGAAAGAGTTACATATATTGACAATAGTTAAATTATACAAGATTCATGACAAATTTTTAGTTTCATGGATTTCAAGATACATCAATATTATGTCTAGTCTGCAGTCAAAAGATTGAAAATTATGCTTGTAGAATATTAACGTGTCTTGAGATCCACAGAAAGTCTATCAGGTTGTCACAATACTGTATTATGAAATATTGTTGGTATGCATAATTCTTCCTTTAAGTGCTGGTGATCCATGGTTTGCATTGGATGATCTACCTTCAAGAAGAACAAGGGTAGGGATTGTGAGGGGTACATTTTAAGAAAAGAGGATAAGGTGTCATTTGAAATGAGGAAGAGAATTGGAAATCTCTTGAAGTGAGCACAAAGCATGATGTTTGAGGAGACGAAGCATCAATGAAAAAGAGGCATTCTAAAATAAGAAAATCCAAGCATCTAGCTAGTTGGACGAAGGCTGTGCAATGAAAGCCCCCTTGCAATTGGAAGGCTATGACAACAGAACATACTTGAAGGATATTGGATATCTGAATTAGTTCCATGAATGTAATACTCGTTTGGATTTAGGTTTTATGTTTGGTTGATGATGGTCATGTTTCTCTGAATGTTTATCCATTTT
>Ga0228711_1001961_pt1 | contig 31125 bp, 22 predicted proteins | sample MedpolnodulmetaG_2_FD_177996 | JGI IMG/M metagenome (GOLD analysis project Ga0228711, IMG submission 177996) | Root nodule microbial communities from Medicago polymorpha collected in Santa Monica, California, United States - brown nodules | ecosystem: Host-associated > Plants > Roots > Nodule... | reverse complement strand
TGAGTCATTGTCATTAGACACGAGGGAATTGTTCCAGAAATGCTATTAATGGAAATATCAAGCACTTGAAGATTTGAAGCATTGCAGAGGGAATGAGGGATAGTGCCATGTAGAGTATTATTTGAAAGAGAGAGAAAAGTTGTGAGAGACAGGTAGTCACCGATATCTTGTGGGATAACAGAATCAAATTTGTTCATTGAGTAATCCAAATAAGAAGCAAATTCAGGAACAGGAATTGGACCTTTCAACTGGTTGTTATGAAGGTCAAGGGCTACCAAGTTGGAAGTGAGGTTTTGCAGAGGGCCTTCCAAATCAGTGAGCATATTGTGTGAGACATTAAGGGTTTGAAGATTCTGTAGCTTCCATATCCAGTTGGGCACTTTTCCTTGAATTTGATTATTGGAAAGGTCTAGAATGTTCAATTTGGATTTGTTTCTCAAGAATCTAGGGAAAGTTTTCAGGTTGCAGGATGCCAAGTTTAGAGTACTAATATCAGAAAAGGAAGTATGATCAGAATTTTCAACATTCACATTGATTGATATGTTGTTGTATGAAAGGTCTAGTGCAGTTAAATTTCTTAGCTCCAAAAGCTCATCTAACTGCAGCAACCCATTCAACCTGTTAGAGGAAAGATCGAGGACAGAAAGTGATCCGAACTGGAAGATAGATGTTGGAAAAGGCCCTGATAGATTATTGCTACTTAAATCAAGGTATTTCAATACAGAGGAAGACACATTTTTCAATTCGTCAAATTTACTAAACCGGTTGGATGAAAGCTGAATCTTCTGCAGTAATGCGAGTGCAAAAAGGGATGAAGGAATGCTCCCATTGATAGAATTATCACGCAAGTCAATGCTGACAAGATTGTGTAGTCCTTCAAAGTGAGAAGATTTTGGAATTTCACCACTCAAACGATTATGGGAAAGGTCTAGGTGGGTGAGATCTTTGGCCATGCTAAATGATGGCATTGGACCTGTGAAACTATTGAATGACAAATCCAAGTAACCAAGTTCTGTAAGGTTTGACAGTGAATTGGGAAGTGTCCCATTAAATTTACAATTCGAAAGATCCAATTCAGATAAATGTCTCATGTTACCTATAGAGTATGGAATTGCTCCAGAGAAGCTTGTGTTACTTACCCATAAGGTTTGGAGAGATCCGCCCGGCGGAAAATCCGGAAACGAACCAAGGAGATTGTAGTTGAAGGATAAGTCAATAAATGACAACGTTCCAATTTGAAAGATGGTTTTTGGAAATTTACCAGTCAATCCACAAGATGCAAGACTGAGGGTGGTTAGTTTTTTGAAATTGGAAAATGTTTCTGGCACTGGGGATAAAAAATTGTTCCCATCAAGAATAATGACTGATAGGTTCTTTAGTCTTGTTAGGGAAGAATCAAGGGGTCCTGTTAGATCACAGTTAGACATCCTTAATTCTTGCATGTCACGCAGCGGCAACAAAGCATTGATCCATTCCTGTCCCTGAGCTTTTATGCTTACACCATCTAGATACAGCTGCCTAAGACTGGTCAGATTTTTGATAAATTTCTGTAGATTACGTTTCTCAAGTTTCAGACGTTCTCCTGTTAAATAATTATTAAGAGAAGTGATATCAAGAGTAACCAATCTTGTAAGCTGAGAAATCTCCATTGGAACCTGACCCGAAAAGCTGGCAAATGTCGACAAATTCAGATAATTCAACATCACCAACTTGCTGAATCCTGATGGAATGGCAGACCTGAAACTGTTATAAGCCAAGTTCAGTTTCTGGAGGTGTAGGAGACTGAAAAGACTACTTGAGTTATCAAAACCATCAGAGATGTCTTCTGCACTCAAGTCAAGGCCAATCACGTATCCTTTACTGTCACAAGTTACCCCATTCCAATAGCAGCAAGCAGTACTCGTATTCCAGAATTTTAGTTTCGTGGAAATTTCATGGTTGTATGTGAGATTATTTTTTAGTTGGAGCAACAATGATTGTTGATCCTCAAGACATTTGGCAGAGGCTAGAGAGATTTTGAAAGTGAGATATATGCAGTAGTAGCAGAGAAGGAAGGAAAACAATGAAAGTAATGTAATTCTCATTGTTACTTACTCTTGGTGACAATCACAACACAGATGGCTGTGTTATAAAGGTGCAGACAAATGTAATCTTCCCTGTATTTTCCAGTGTGGAACTGGTCAATAGTTGAAGAGTAACTTCATAGAAGCATTACATAATTTCAAAGTAAACCATAATACCATATCATAAAGTCATAGTTTGTCCGATCCGATATATCTATCTGATAGTAACATGTGGGGTATTATGGGGTGCCACTAGAAACTAGTCAAATTCAACAACTTGTTTTTGAAAATTTATTAGTTTATTAATTCTTCACAAACTAAATTATAGATTAGACAATTGTTATAACTTTTAACTAACTTCAATGAAAAAAATTTATAGTTCCATTGGTGTTATTTGTTAATTAGCTCATCCAGTTTTATCTTCTAAATTAACTCAATCCGATCAAACACATACACATGATTAATGCATTGTATATAAAATAAGGATTTGTTAAGTTAAAAATATATATAGTTTTTTTTTTTTTGACAAGTAGAAATTATATTATCATGAGGTGGTTTTACTTTAATAATGGAGCACCTATAAGCTCAACAACATGTATTTGGAGACTGATTTTGGTTACAGATTCATAGACAAAATTTGACAATTTTTTAGGCTATCTTGAAAGACTAATGAAAATAAGCACAAAATTTGACATTAATAGCTCAGCCTCTCACCCCATTGCCGTCTTCCTCGATGTCGTTTGCATTTGTTCTTCATTATCTATTCTCTGTGGTTACTGGTTTGTGCTTGTCACCGTGAAGCTTCGTCATTCCTTCTTCTTTTCATGTTTTATTATAGATTTTGTGGTAGTTTGCTTCTTTATTTCCTTTGTTGGTGGTTTCCCATTCTTCTTGAACAACATAACAACACTTAGTGTCTTGGTTTTGAGGAACAACAAATTCCATGGTTCCCTAGAATGTTCACTCTCGCAAGCAAAAAACCCTTGGAAAAGGATTCAAATTTTGGACATTGCTTTCAACAATTTCAGTGGAAAACTACCTGATTTTTTTTTCGCGACATGGGAAAGAATGATGAATGATAAAGATGATGATGAATCAGACTTTATCCACATAGGGGACCGGGGACTCACAACGTACTCATATTATCAGGATAGTATGACAGTTTCCAATAAAGGTCAACAGATGGAGTTGGTTAAAATTCTAAAAATCTTCACAGCCATTGATTTATCATCCAATCATTTTGAAGGACCACTACCAAATGTGCTGATGGACTTCAAAGAACTTTATGTTCTCAACTTTTCAAACAATGCTCTCTCAGGTGAAATTCCATCAACTATTGGAAACCTGAAACAGTTGGAGTCCTTGGACCTCTCAAATAACTCTTTTGTTGGTAAAATTCCGATGCAACTTGCAAACTTGTCATTCCTTTCTTATTTGAACCTTTCCTTCAATCATTTGGTGGAGAAAATCCCAACAGGTACCCAACTTCAGTCATTTTATGCTTCTTCCTTTGAAGGAAATGATGGATTATATGGACCTCCATTAACTGAAACACCAAATAAGCCACACCCACAACCAACATGTGAAAGGTTAGCTCATTCAATTGACTGGAATTTTTTAAGTGTGGAGTTGGGATTTGTTCTTGGACTTGGAATCATCATTGGTCCCCTCTTGATTTGGAAGAAATGGAGAGTAAGTTATTGGAAACTCGTAGACAAAATTCTGTGTTGCATCTTCCACTGTGGTTCATAAAACAGTGCATGAAATTGGTTGAACACGTTATACCCCAATCCATAATATTTTTGTATTAATCATTTCTAATATTTGGCGCATCCAATATCAAGCATAGTTATCATTTTATCTAATTAGAGTACATCATGAGATTATTTATGGATTTATTACTCATCAGATGGTATGGATTTGGATTCTTGTAAATGTGTAATGCATTTAATGGTGCAAATTATTTAAAGATAATTTGCAGCAAACAGCTTATCCTTAGTCAACTGTTAGTTCCAAATGAGCATATAAACATCCTGTATTTGTAGGGTTATTTTATTTTAATTATCATTTAAACTGCAACTTCTTCATGATTGTCTTTATTCCTATGTATCACCTTCATTAATCAATGATCTTTTGACGAATGCCAAATCATAGCCAATCCCTTTTCTGAATTATTTCCACTAGATGCTATTTTTCCATTTTGTGTTACCATGAAATTGAAATGAACTTTCCTATATGTTATCATTTAGCTGTAAGAGCTTATCCACATGCTTAATGGTTAAGTGCTTAGAATAATTTCCACTAGATGCTATTTTTCCATTCTGTGTTACCATGAAATTGAACTTTCCTATATGGTATCATTTGGCTGTAAAAGACATTAATTCAAAGCTGTCTTGCACTTTTCAAGGAAACATTCTTCTTAGGGACAATGGAGGACCCGCAAAGATTATGTTTGATATTAAAAGTGATTTTGTAAACACAAGTTTACTGCTTTATAATAAATTCTAAGTCATTGTTGGAAATCTAATTAGAAACCAAGTGAAAATGGAAAAACAAAAATGTGGTCGGATCCACCGAAGCAAGGGTTGGAAGTCATCATTTGTAGAAATTTAAAATTGTGAGCAATTTTTGTTCTGTGAGTGTGTCCTAAAATTTTGTTCAAACCTGTGTCCATATAAGAATCATTCCAAAATTGTAGGGTCATTGTTTTCACTTCTAGTGATTCAAATTTTCCTAAGAAAAATCGGCCAATAAGAAAAGGATTGAAAAATCGGCCAATAAGAAAAGGATTTATGGGTCAAGTTATGACTTTATGTAAAGTTTTTTTGTGTAAAGATGAAGGTTACATTATGATCAAATTTGCTTTGTTGCCTTTGCACGAAATTTCTTTTAAACTTTTGGCCGGTTTCACAAGGAAACTTTCGAAAATAGAAACGACTAGAAACAATTATTTAAAACGAGAGAGAATCATACAGATTCCCAAACAATACTCATATTAACGTCCCAAACATCAAACAACAAATAATATAAGAGAAAACAAGGTTAAAAGCCTAGTTCGAATAATAAAATCCCCACATCCTTTATGAATACGGGGAAAATCAGCTCAGACCGAGTCATTAACCGCTGATTTCAGAGAATTTATTTAGTGTCCTTGTGAACTTAGCTCAATTGGTAGGGACCATGCATAATATATGCAAGTCTGGATTCGAATTCTGGCCACCACAAAAAAAAAGACAATTTATTTAGTTTCTTTAGGATCAAGCGATAAAAGACAACAATGACATATGATATAGAGAGGCTTGAGTTCGAACACACAACCCTCCACCTTCCAGCACTAATGATTTTGCACTAAAATGATTAATTAGAACAAAAACATAGTTTGTATTGAAACACAATATTCTAATTCATTTTGTACTCTTTTGGTAAAAGTTAAACTAACCTGATAATTGATAATTTATTTTTTCCTAAAAAGAAGTTGATAATTTATTTTGACAGTGTTTTTTTTAAGGGAATTTAATTTGACTATTGTCGCGTCATTTTTCGGAGATCAAGGCTATTTGATTAGCTTTTGATTCACTATTTTATTTCACGACTGAATATTTAATTTTTAATAAAAGGGGAAAAAAGTTCGAACTACCCAAAAATTTAGGGTTCGGGGGTTAGTTACATAAAGGGAAGGTATTAGCATCCTTTGTGGCTGTAGTACTCTACGGGAACCTCTTGGTTTTATTTAATTAATTGTGTTATAACTTGTTTGCTTTTAAAAATGGAATTTAAAGTGATAAAAGAAAAAAAGAGACCTATTATATCTACATTTTTTATTGTTTGGAAGGACGAATATCCTTTGCCTACGTACCCGTGAGGGATCAAAACCTCGTAGTTCGGGGTAGAAATTGACGTTTGATTGGTTGTTGTGTTTTTTATTAGTTTTGAAAACGGTTTTAAAATGAAAAGTCAAGCGGCAAAATAAGTTTGTTTGCGTTTTTTATATTAAAGGAAAATGACTTGAAATATGATCATACTTTAAGTCATTTTCTTTTAAACATAAAAAATACAAACAAGCTTATTTTGTCATTTGGCTTTTTATTTTAAAACTATTTTTCAACACTAATAAAAAAACACACAACCAATCAAACGTCAATTTCTACCCCGAACTACGAGGTTTTAATCCCTCACGAGTACGTAGGCAAAGGACTCGTCCTTCCAAACAATAAAATGTAGATAAAATATGTCACTTTTTCTTTTTATCATTTTAAATTCCATTTTTAAAAGCAAGCAAGTTATAGCACGAAAATTAAATGAAATCGAGAGGTTCTCGTAGGATACTACGGATAGAAAGGGTGCTAATACCTTCCTTTTGTGTAACTAACCCCCGAACCCAAAATCTTGCAATATGGGGTAGTTTGAACTTTTTTCCCCTTTTCTTAAAAATATTAAATGTTCAGTCGTGAAATAAAATAGTGAGTCAAAAGCTAATCAAATAGCCTTGATCTCCAAAAAATGACGCGACAGGTCCATATAATCTCAACTTGAACATAAATGGTATGTCCTAAATAGCCCGATGCTAAACCAAAACAACATTGTAGATGACATGGATATGGATTCTAGTAAATGTGTAATGTATTTTAATGGTGCAAATTATGTAAAGATAATTTAGTCAAACCGAACAATCTCATATCGATGGTTGAGATCAATTAATGAGTGTACAGTATACACATTAATTGGAGGCAGATAAAATACAAAGGAGTTATGATAAAAAATATCAATAGAAAGGCTGAAAGAGTATAGTTGAATATATATTATCTGGATTAATCTTCATATAGTCTTCTTAAGATGGCAATGCATATATCTCAAAAAGTACCAACCAGTACGGCCTTTCCTACTACATGCCCTGCTTCTGCATCAAACAGCTTATCCTTTGTCACCTATAAGTTCCAAATGAGCATAAATTATTAGGAAGGTTCTAGAGTTCTTCCAATGTACATATAAACATCCTGTATTTGTAGGCTGATTTTGTTTTAATTATCATTGAAACTGCAACTTCTTCATGATTGTCTTTATTGCTACGTATCACCTTCATTAATCAATGATCTTTTGACATGAATAACATTTCCGAATGCCAAATCATAGCCAATCCCTTTTCTGAATTATTTCCATTCTATTTTTTCATTCTGTGTTACCATGAAATTGAAAGGAACTTTCCCATATGTTATCATTTAGCTGTAAAAGACATTCAAAGCTGTCTTGCACTCTTCAAGGAAACATTTTTCTTAGGGACAATGGAGGACCCACAAAGATTATGCTTGATATTAAAAGTGATTCTTAGTCATTGTTACAAATGTAATTAGAAACCAAGTGAGAATGGAAAAACAGAAATGTGGTTGGATCCACCGAAAGCAATGGTTGGAAGTCATCGTTTATAGAACTTCAAAATTGTGAGCAATTTTCGCAAGGACACAGATTTGAACACATTATTTAGCCACACTGTTAAAAATGCACATCATATATATGTTTAAAAAATGCTTAATATTTAATTATTATTTTTCTTCAAATTTTATTCTGTGCGAGGGTGTCCAAAAATTTTGTTCAAACCTGTGTCCATATAAGAATTATTCCAAAATTGTAGGGTCATTGTTTTCACATCTAGTGATACAAATTTTCCAAAGAAAAATCGCCCAATAAGAAAAGGATTTATGGGTCAAGTTATGACTTTATGTAAAGTTTTATGTGAAAAGATGATGTTTACTTTTTAGTCAAAAATAAGAAGATAAAGTTTGCTTTGTTGCCTTTGCAAGAAATTTCTTTTAAACTTTTGGCCGGATCCACAAGGAAACTTTGGAAAATAGAAACATTTATTTAAAATGAGAGAGAATCATACGGATTCCTCAAAAATACTCATATGAACGTCCCAAACATAAAACAACAAATAATAAAGAGAAAACAAGATTAAAAGGCTGGTTCGAATAATAAAATCGACAATAAAAAGCAAACAAATATCATATGATGTATGTAATTTGCTGGGTTTCAAGTTTGAGTGCCACATCTTTTATGAATAGATAAAATGTTGGAGATGGTCGTTTTCGTCTTTTGTGGTCCTAAACCATTTGTGCCTGTCGTGTCTCCCGTCTCCCTAACATAATTATTGGTGGATCCCGTATTTGAAGACTAATTTTAATTTTAGTTCTGATAGAAAATTTCAATCCTATAACGTGAAGGTATGGATAAATTTGATTTATTCTTCAATGACTAGTTCGTATTTTAGTAATTCAACTTGGCAACCGTTTCTTCATGGATGGAAGATGAGGTTTTATGGTCAATTGGTCAAGCTATGGACCACTTGATGTTTCCTTACAAGTGTTTCTCAACTTGAGACTCTTTCCTTGCAGTTGACACGAAAAGGATATGCTTAATGATATATTTCTGTTAGCCACTAAATTTTTATGGAAAATTGGAAATGAACTCAGTCATGTACTCAAACATAAATTGTCAGTTTTAATGTAACCATAACATTATAAAAAAAAACTTCAATAAAAAGGAAACAAAAGAGCCTGCCTGAGTATATTGTTTATACTTCCTGAGTGGTCTTGTGTCAAATATGAAGGCTTCGTTAGTGACAGGTAGCAAGAATAATTAAACTTAGAAATGCAACACATTGAGCCTCAAAACTATTAATACAGAAACAAGGATTTATTTACCGTGGCTATCATTTTATTTGGAGTAAATTCAAATAAACAAGTCAGTACGTAAGGATAGAAATTCATAAACCACTATTTTCTATTTAGTTGGCACAAACTATTGCATAATTAACCGATCCACCAAATGGAAGACTTGGAAGTCATCATTAATATAACCTAATGAAACTACAAAAAAATAAAAAATAAAAATTCCAGAACACATTGTAGGGTCATTGCTTTCACTTTTAATGATAAAGAATTTCCAAAGAAAAATTTGCCAATGTAATGCAATGCTATGAATGTATGCTTCATATGGAATTGAAAAGCAAAAACATGGCAAATATCTCACTTTCTATGCTATGAATTTATGATAAAGTTTACTTTGAAATGATGTAATACATTTTCTGCCTTTCGACGAAATTCCTGTCATACATTTTTCATGTTTCTGAAACTTTATAACACAGACCATTTGTGCTGTTGTCACTCAGAATGATTAACCAACAATGAGATCAATTACATTGCTCTCACTGTTTTCTTTCCTTCTCTGCTACTACTGCATATATTTTACTTCCCAAATCTCTCTAGCTTCTGCCAAATGTCTTAATGATCAACACTCACTGTTGTTCCAATTAAAAAACAATCTCACATTTCATCCTGAAAATTCCACCAAACTAATATTGTGGAATAAAAGCACTGCTTGCTGCAAATGGAGTGGTGTTACATGTGACATTGAGGGACATGTTATTGGCCTTGATCTAAGTTGGGAATATATCTCTGGTGGATTTGACAACTCCAGTAGTCTTTTCAGTCTCCAACATCTCCAAAAACTGAACTTGGCATATAACAATTTCAATTCTCTGATTCCATCTGGATTCAGCAAGTTGGAGAAGTTGACTTATCTGAATTTGTCATATGCTGGATTTAAGGGGCAGATTCCAATTGAGATTTCCCAGCTCACGAGGTTGGTTAGTCTTGATCTCTCTTTCTTTTACGACTCAATAACACCACCGCTGAATCTGGAAAAGCTTGTCCAAAATCTCATCAATATTAGGCAAATGTATCTAGACGGTATAATTATAAAATCTCAGGGACATGAATGGATCAATGCTTTGTTGCAACTGCGTGACTTGCAAGAGTTGAGCATGTATAGCTGTAGTCTATCAGGACCCCTTGATTCTTCCCTTTCAAAACTAGAGAACCTATCAGTCATTATTCCTGGTGAGAACAACTTTTCATCCCCAGTGCGACAAACATTTGCCAATTTTAAAAACCTAACAACCCTCAATCTTCAAAATTGTGGATTGACCGGTACATTTCCACAAAAGATCTTCCAAATTAGAACACTGTCAGTTATTGACTTATCTGACAACCCCAATCTCCGTGTTTATTTTCCAGACTACTCACTTAGTGAATATCTTCTTAGCATCATAGTGAGTAACACAGGCTTCTCTGGAACACTTCCACAAACTATTGGCAATATGACAAACTTATTCCTATTGGATCTTTCTTACTCTCATCTATATGGAACACTTCTTAATTCATTGTCAAACCTCACACAACTTACCTCTCTTGACCTTGATCATAACAATCTAAGTGGTGCAATTCCGTCATACCTTTTTACACTCCCATCATTGGAGATAATTTATCTTACATCCAACCAGTTTAGTAAACTTGACGAATTCATAAATGTGTCGTCCTCTGTATTAGAACACCTTGATTTAAGTAGAAACAATCTATCAGGGCCTTTTCCAACATCTATCTTCCAGCTCGGTGCCCTTTCCTCCCTTTCTCTTTCCACTAACAAGTTGAATGGGTCTCTTCAGCTATATGAACAACATGTTAATCAAAGGGAATGGTGCAAATGCTGATCAGGTTGCCTTTCCCAATATTGAATGTCTATATTTGGCATCCTGCAACATCAAACTTTCTCTAGCTTCTTGAGAAATCAATCAACATTGAAATCTCTAGACCTTTCAGACAACCAAATTCAAGGTGTAGTGCCCAATTGGATTTGGAAACTACAAAATCTTCAACTGCTTAATATTTCACACAATTTTCTCACAGAATTGGAAGGTTCTCTGCAAAATCTTACTTCCAACCTGGTAATTATTGACCTTCATGACAACCAACTACAAGGATCCATACCTGTATTTTCTGAATCTATTAGATATTTGGATTACTCAACCAACAATTTTTCTGTTATCCAACATGATATTGGTAATTACATGTCTTCCATATTGTTTCTATCTCTTTCAAATAATAATTTACAAGGAAGCATCCCTCATTCCCTCTGCAAAGCTTCAAATCTTCATGTGCTTGATATTTCCTTCAACAACATTTCTGGAACAATTTCTCCATGCTTAATCACAATGACTAGTACCCTTGAGGCATTAAATTTGAAAAAGAACAATCTCACTGGCCACATACCAGATATGTTTCCAAATTCTTGTGTTTTAAGCACTTTAAACTTCCATGGAAATCTCTTACAGGGGCCAATTCCCAAGTCTCTCTCCCACTGCTCATCATTAAAGGTAATGGATATTGGATCAAATCAAATTGTGGGTCGTTTTCCATGCTTCTTGAAGAACATACCAACACTTAAAGTCTTGGTTTTGCAAAATAAAAAATTTCATGGTTCCATAAAATGTTCACATTTAGTAGAAATTAAGCCATGGAAAATGATTCAAATTATGGACATTGCTTTCAACAATTTCAATGGAAAACTACCTGAAAATCATTTCAGAAACTGGGAAAGAATGATGCATGATGAAGTTGTTGTTCACATGCAGTTGGATTACTTTTTGTCATATTATCAATTCGATACGAGAAATTTATTGGAAAAGCAAGATAGTGTGACAATTAAATGTAAAGGTCGATAGGAGGTTGTTAAAATTCTAATATTTTTCAAAGTCATTGATTACTCATTCAATTCTTTTGAAGGACCAATACCAAAGGTGTTAATGGAATTCAAAGCACTTTATGTGCTCAACTTTTTGAATAATGCTCTCTCAGGTGAAATCCCTTCTTCTATAGGAAACCTGAAACAATTAGAGTCCTTGGATCTCTCAAATAACTCTTTGGTCGGTGAAATTCCTGTGGAGCTTGCAAGCTTGTCCTTCCTTTCCTATCTGAACCTCTCTTTTAATCATTTGGTAGGGAAGATTCCAACAGGTACCCAACTTCAGTCATTTCAAGCATCTTCGTTTGGAGGTAATGATGGACTATATGGTCCTCCACTGGATATAACACTAGATGGTAAAAGGCAGGACATGAATCCACAACCAGGATGTAGAAGGCTCACTTGTTCAATTGACTGGAATTTTTTAAGTGTGGAATTGGGATTTGTTTTTGGGCTCGGAATTGTTATTGGTCCCATCATGTTTTGGAAGCATTGGAGGGTAAAGTATTGGAAATTTGTGGACAAAACTCTTTGCTGGATTTTTTCAAGGATGTATCTGGAATATGCAACCGACAGAGGTCAAACATACATAGTTTTAAGGTGGTGATAACATTAGTACTAGTCATCGTGATAATTAGTAAAATAATGTTGTGTTTTCATTTATGTTGTTTTTTGTGTTTACTTCTTCGTGATGATATGTATTGGAACTTTGAAGATACATTCTATTAAGTTTGAATAAAATAGTGTTATTTGGGTGTTGTGGTGATAGTGTTTCATTCAAAATAAAAAGAGATAAGTTGATTTATTACTATACAAATCCTGAAAACCAAAAAGAAAGATTTATAACTCTAAAAGAATAATAAAAAGGAAACCAAGAGGATACAACTCGAAAAGATTGATATAAAGCCTTTGATATATTTTAGTGGTTTTGGTTTTATTTGTAGTTCCTGTGATTTCTAGTTTTTTTTTCTTCTTCCAAATTTTGAAAGGCAGTGAACATGGTTACCCTAATGCAAGTATTAGAGGTGGAAGTTTATCCAGCATAATAGTTATGAAATTTGAAATGCTTTCTATTCAGTTTTATAGTGTCGCGATCAAATTAATCACGAACTAAATGCATACTGTAAAAGTTGCTGCTGAATGTGTATATAAAATAAGGACTTGATTGAGATAATTAATTAATTAACCATGAACATGATTTTCTTAGCCAATGAACCATGTATATGATATCACCTTGACACTGCATAGTATGGTTTACGGAAAACCTTCTACGGCATTTCATTTCTGTTATATAGATTGCATAAAAACTTTGACATTAATACGAAAATGTTTTGTCCTGTTGAGTGATTTTGGTTTACATTCTCATAGAAAATGTTACACTTTATTGTTGTGTATATACCTTCATTAATAAATAAATGTTCTTCTAATGGCTGCTACTATGATGAAGTTGCCATCTCCTTCTGGTTATAAATAACCTGCTAAAGTTTTCAATTGTTTTACTATTAGTATTATTTTTCAAAAGAGAAGGACATAGAACCATTAAATTAATATTTATCATTTGGGTGGTGACTGCTGGCAGCTTGGCTGATTAAAGAACATTTATCTTCTTCAATCAAAAGTGGAACTTGTCATGTATTTCATTGTCTCTGATGTCTAAGTCTTTAACATGCCACAATTTGAACTGGTCTGTAAAGGATTTCTATGGTTATAAACCCACTCATCCATATTTTATTCGAACAAAAAGATATCACGTTCACCACAACTCCATGTGATGCGATTTTATTTAATAAAATTCTCTTCAAATTTTTGGAACATATCATCTCAAAGAAGTATACTAAAAGAATAACAGAATTGGAAATAGAAAACACTACTTTACTAACTAACATCCTCAATAGTCAATAATGTGATATCCATGGAATTTGTGGAGCCATTTCTGATGTTCAGAAGTTTTGAATATTTTGATTGTACAGTGACCTGAAATTCTGCTGATCAGTCCAAGTTATGAATTTTATTGCCTAATTATTTCATATAACTCCCTGACATAGGCAGATTTCTTCTGCATTGGTGGATAACTTGTCTTGACTCAAAATGGCGTGAATGCCCGAAACCTGATCCGTCTGTTTCTGGTATAAGTTGCTTTGAGAAATCGGGTAAAATGAGGTACATATAAACATTCCTTGTTAAATAAAAGGATATACATTTTACTAGATATAACCTGGAAACTAAAAGGAATTACCTTTTACTAGATATAACTTCCAAAAGGAAAGCTAGATATGCAGCCAGGTTAGATCAATTTTTAATTTGATTTTAAGTCATCCGGTTACTATGTTCTCAATTTTATAGGTCCAACTCAGTTCTTGTATTTTTCAGTTCTTTTCTCCAAATTTGGAAAAACATTGAACATAATTACACTAATGCAAGCTTTAAAGATAGAAGTATATGAAAGAATGTGTCACCTTTTAAAAAACTGATTGCTATCGCATGAAATTTCTGTTATAAAGATTGCATAAATTTTTTGACAAAAATAATGGACCGCCAATAAGCTCATAAACATGTATACAAATCCTGTATTTGTAGGCTGATTTTGTTTTAATTATCATTGAAACTGCAACTTCTTCATGATTGTCTTTATTCCTGTTGTTTTTGGATTTCCAAACTATTGTATTCGGATTGCCAAATTCTATTATCTACCGAAGTTGTTACTAGGTTGAGTCACGGCCAGGTCGCTCTCTTTAAGACGTTTCGTGGCACTGCCCAAAATTGTGCAAGACAGACTATCAACCACGCCGCCTCCAGGATAAAACAAGCCCAGCTACAACTGTGCGGTTAACTACTGCACTGTAGAAAACCGTTTGAGATTTACACCTTCAAATGTGGTACTAAAACCACTCTTTAATATTGAAACCACTTTAATATGGTATTGTTACCACTCTGTTATGGTTGGTGCTGAGACCACTCATATATGGTGTTACCACTATTCTAACTTTAATTTCTCTAAAGTATCAATATGACACTACGACCACTCAAATATGGTGATACCACCATTTCCACCTTTTGATTTCTCCTCAATTAAAATATTGAAAGAATATTTATATACCGTTAAGATCATTCTTAATTCCGACGGGACATTATTATTCCAAAAAGGGACTATGATCTTACTAGTACTCTTTATTCTGAAGGGACTTATATTATCGAAGGGACTATGTTTTTAAGACCATTCTTAATTTCGAATGGACATTAAACCGAAAAGGGACTATGGTCTTAAGAACACTCTTAATTTCGAAGGGACAGAAAAAGGAGATGAAGAGAAGAAAGACTCGTCAACACAAGTCAAGAAAGGGAGAAGAGAGAAAGAGTTCCCGACAACTCAATGAAACTCTTTGGTGTGTCTTTTGAACTGAGTGGAGTCCTCTATTTATATAGAGATTCTGTAACTGTTTTAGCAAAAATTGCGACAACAGTTACTCTAATGGATAAGCTTAAAATGAAGTTTATCCATTAATCAGTTCAACAACACTTTTGGATAGGATCAAAAGAAACAAATCCACAAAAGTGGAGAAAACAAACTATTGGATTTGAATGAAGGAAATATAAGAAATTCAATTAAATTCTTATTCTTATCACAATGACCATTAGCTAAATTTATGGGAAGTGATATTCTCAAATAAAATAATAATTACTATTATTTTTATCATTATCAAGTATTTAAAATTAAATACCACAATTTAAACACTACTAATGTGTGAGTTCTATTTCATGTGGGACCCCCACACTCTATTTTTTCAATTCACACAACATTAGATCAAAGTATAATTACTTGGTGTTTAATCTTCCAATTTATTTTCCAACATCACACTAATGTTCCAACACAATGTTATAGCCATCGGATTTATGTGTGAGTGTGTGGGTGTATGAGATTATTTTTCTTATGATTTCACGCCTCAATCACCCTTTTTATTAGTTTCCTTACTTCCATCTCTCTCACAAAGGACGGAGCGGGACGCTGGCTTTTACGTCATCGAGACAGTGTGCGACTCTGAGTTTTTTGATGTCGTCGGGTCGAACTGCAACTCCAACTGTTTTGATGTTTGGACGATGTTGCATTGTGTTGCTCTGAGCATGATATGTCCGCAGGTGCACAAGTTTCTCATCGTAATAAAAATATAGATCCACATGGGCTTGTGATTATCAAGGTTGTACTTCTTCCAAGTTTTTGGCTAGATTGATTTGGCATGTTTATTAATGACATAGAGCTTACATGACATTTTCTAAATGACATATCATTTAACACCTCATTTCCATGTCATTTTAATTTTAATTTCTATATTACAACTATCAAAAACTTAAATAACAAATTATTATTGAAATTAAAAAAGAACTGGCGGAAAAAAAATTAGAAACCCAAATCTTTTCTTATTCCCAAATTGAAAAATTGAAACGTAGAGAAAAGAAGTGAGTGATTTTTCCGATTCAGTGTTCCTTAAATCCTCTTCGTTTTCCTCGATTTAGCGTTCATTCTTCCTCCATTCATGTTTCTTCTTCTTATTCGATTCAACGTTGTTCTTCAATTCGATATGAGTTTCGACCGTTTGGATTTGGATTGCATAACTCATGACCAACTCCTCACAATCGAAAGAAGAAGTGAGATATGTGGTCAGGTTAATAATGTGTTTCATTGTTCATCTTATTCTTCTTTTCTTCTTTACTGTTCACTGAAATCAAAATCGTTCAAACCTTCTTTTGTGCATGTTATTTTGTTGGTGTTCATGTTGTTCGTCGTAAATGACATGTCTAGCATATTATATGTGTTGATCGTTGTTGTTCTTGTTTGTGTGTGAAATCTAAATAAAAAGTTTGGTGTTGTATTTTCTTTGTGAACACTGTTTATGTGCGGAAATCTCAATTAAAAGTTTGAGTCAAACAATGTTGTTGTTGTCCGTGAAACTTCTTTGTGAACACTGTTTGTGTGTGAAAATCTCAATTAAAAGTTTGTGTTGAACAATGTTGTTGTTGTCAGTGAAATCTCAGTCAAAAGTTTGGTGTTGTCCCTCAAATCTTTTTTAATTTCAATAATAATTTGTTATTTAATTTTTTGATAGTTGTAATATAGAATTTATAATGAAAATGACATGGAAATGAGGTGTTAAATGATATGTCATTTAGGCAATGCCATGTAAGCTCCATATCATTAATGAACATGCCACATCATTTAGAAGGGAGGAGGACCAAAATATTCTCTTGACTTTTTAAATAAGGGGGATAAAAAATACGGTGATAGAAATAGGAATATCAAAAGTTAACAATTTTGAAAATAAAGGGAGCGAAATTGTATTTAAGTGTATAAAATAAGTGGTGACTAACGGAACTTAGATTTTTTATTCACCATCTATTTTTAAAAAGTTTTTTTCAAAAAAAATAGTGACAAAAAAATTGTTCGCCGGATAAATAAGGTGAATAGTACCGGTGTCGTGCATTGTTGTAAAAAAAGTGTGTCCAAATAGCATCAGTCCTACGTTTGAATAGAATTTTTTTGGGTACATTTTTATATGAACAAATTAAAGCGGATTAAAATGCAACCTAACATTACAACATAAATAGTAGATTGGACAATGAATTCAAAATACGAGCAATCCTTTTGTTGTTAGATTAAGCACCGACAACCTTTTTGACTTTGGTTTCCTTCCTTTGTTAGAACACACAAACTTCATTACAGTAAGCACTTGTTAAAAATAATATATGTTTCTTGAGCTCATTATCATTTCTTGTAGCCACCACAACAGCGAGGGTGTGCACACAAAAACCTCCTATTTTTCATTGTGTTTTTTAAGATCATTTTTAATGGTGGATGTCAAACTTTTAAGACTTGAAACCTATTAGATATCTCTAGTGGGGATTTGTTTTTGGGATCTTACAAGATACAAAGTCTCACTTAAAACTCCAATCATAAGTGAGATTTACACTTTTTTAATATAAAAAAATTGAAATATAATGATATAGGGTGCGTTTGTTTCAACTTTAAAAAAAATAAATAGATTTTGAGTTAAAAGAATCTAGATATTTTTTTAGAGATTTTTAAACAAATCTAAAGTTGTTTCTGTTTATTTACTATCATTTCTTTTTTAAGATTTGAAACTCTTACACTTGAGTTCCTTGTATTTAGAAAAGAAAATAAAAAGATTTTAGAAAAGCTACTTGAAATAGATTTTCATTTTGAGGCTAAAAATGATTTTTTTTAAAATCTATAACAAACACAACAAAAATAAAAAAATTTATTTTTTAGTTAAAAATAGTTATTTTTTTCAAAAAAATCCAAAACAAACGGGCCCATAAACTTATTGATAGTTGATTAGTGGTTCTCATTTAAACAATTTGTGTGAGATGTTAGGTTGCAGGGATTAAGTGCTTATTATATACTACTATTAAAAAATTATAAAGAGTAATGTGTACATGTGGAAATTATTTAAGGGAAATTCTATGGTGAAGTCGTGAAAATGACTTTTCTAATGAAGTTAACACTATAATATCAAAAGTGTAGTGAATAACACCCCACTGTTTGTAACATCAAAAGTTCAGTCTCCATAGTATCATCAATTCATCAGATTAACAAGACTACACTTAATCTAATTTTATCCTACCTTCTTTTAAGTGTAACACCCCACAAAGTATAACACTTAAGACTATCACATAATACCATCAAATCTATTTGCATGTTAAAGATGCCAACGATAAAATAGTACCCGTAAGTCCAAGATGTTGCAAGCATTACTAGATGAATTACTATTGATCATTAATCAGTAATCAACAATTTAAAAATGAATTAAACCTTAAAATCAAAATTAACTTTTTCAAAAAAGTCAGTTTTCTAACTGCACCATAGAAGCTCCCATTATTTAAATACCCAAAATAAATGTCTCCAATGTGGATGCTCTAAATTCATTGGTTGGCATATACTTAAATACGTAAAAAATAAACCAATCAAACCATGTTTTTTGATTGACAACCTACCTTTCTTTAACTTTAATGGGAAAATAGAATTTTTTTTCTTAAGAACCTTTAATTTATTAAAGATCCTCAGGTCTTACTTAGAAGGTATGTTGTATTGATCCAACAAAGAAGGTAGAATAAGTTTGAAGAATCCAAATTGCCGCTAAAACTTTGAAATAAACCAATAATTTATTTTATGCAATCAAGTAAAACTTGCAAATTTAATTTTCGTACGACAAATCCGATATGAAAGATACTCAATGCATCATCTTATGGGACTATAGAAGGCTTGACAACTGGGACAAGGTGGCATTTGGATTTGAACCGATGAACCCAATAGCTTTGAACATTAAAAAGCCCATCCTAAACTCTTAGAAGGACAATCAATTCTCAGGAAAGAACTCAGAATACCGTTATGTGTATCTCACACATTTCTTTGAAGCTTGCGATACTACCAATCCATCAGGCATATCAAAACTAGACAAGCGGCTCCGACTGTTCGTCTACTCCCTAACTAGAGGGGTCAAATATGAAGATGAAAGAGGAGTTGCTCATGGTTTTGGAGACATTTTGTATTGCCTTGATTTAAGTCATTGTAATTCTATTTCTTCCCTAACCAGAACACTCCATAAGTATCATAAGTCTTTTTATTGTTAAATTATGTAATTCGACAAAACAAGGCACCTCATGGAAGTTAAAGAATGAAGATCAACAAAAGTTTTGTAAGGTAAAGACAATATAAGTTGGAGAAACCCCTTGGGTTGGCCTAATGGTATTGGTTGGAACATGGGAGTGTGCTCTTCCTCAAGGTCTCAGGTTCAATTCTCTCTAGTGCCAATTTGAGGGGTTAGTTTAACTTCTTCAAAAAAAAATATAAGTTGGAGGAAAAAACCTAGTAACCCAATGAAAACCTAGTCGAAAAAATGCCTATCGGAAAACACTCCTATTTTTATTATATTTAAAAAAACAAATAAAAGATTTAATTTTTATTTAGTTAGTAGTTTTATTTTTTAGTAGTATATTTTCTTTGTTTGTTTTGTTTTTAATTCTACAAATAAAATTGTTTTTGTTTTATTTTATCTTATGAAAACAACAACAACAACAACAGATTAGTGCTACTTGCGTTTATTTTACTCACGCTACTCCACAAAGAATTTTTTGAGTTTGTTTCGTGCATGGTGCAAATTCAGGTATCCTACTATTTGTTTCATAAATCGAAAGAACTAGAAGGGCCATCTGGAAATCAAATCGGCTTGCCAGTGAAGAAGAAAACAAGTGGGCCTTTAAAACACATGTTTTATTAAGACTTAAATTCGACAGAATATCGGCAGTTGAAGAGAGAATTATGCTCTTTATCCAACACATTTTGTTCATTCCCAACTAAATTTTCGAAAATGCCCCTGCATGAGTTAACTCACGCTAGTGTTAATTCTGTGTAACTTAACTCACGCTGTGTGAGTTAACTCACACAAAGGTATTATGGGAATTTCAGTTGGGAACAAGCAAAATTAGTTGAGGGGAGAGTAGATTTCTTGAAGAGAAAGTTTGAGATGTTTATCAACTCACCACACAAAATCTGTTAAGAATAGCCCAACAAAGTAACCGCATTGATTGTGGCATGTCATGAATGAGACAATTGCTTGGTTTTCTATATGAAATTTGATGTTCACACATTTGATAAGGCTGAAATACACCATTAAAAGACGAAAATATCCTTCGGCAGTTAACTACCGCCGGTTTCACTATTCCTTGACAGTTAATTGACGAAATTCCTCGACAGTTAACTGCCGTCGGTTCCATCGGTAGTTAACTGTCGAGGAAAGCAATTATGCAGACAGTGGGTTCTGCATAATTGTACCAAGCTATTTTTTGATCAGTTTTTACCTGTAATTCAACCAGAGCATTTCAAAAGGCAATACAACTCACACAACATTTATACTCACTCATAAACAAGAAAAATACATTATATTTTACGGTTGTCCATAATTAAATCAATCCAACATTTCATTAAAATTACATGAATGTTTAAAATTCATCAAAACATTAAAGAGTGTCCATAATTAAACAACACATTAGAACACATTACATAACATTAAATTAAATCTCTATTGACATTATACGCACTTGCAGATGGAACGAACACGTATATAATATATTATCTTCCACCATATTCCTAAACATAAACCCGACGTCGCTATCGTCGCGAATAAGCCAAGGCATATAGATCGTCGTTTTCCATGTGTGTTCATCTTTATCTTCTCCATAGGTCTATGCAAGGCATTTGAGCAAATAAGTGACGTGTATATTGATTTTCACCAAAATGCTCAAAATATGTGTTAAGTTGTGCCTTTAAATCATCAAGAGAGTCGGTCGGTGTTATCATAACCTTAACTGTCTTTTTGAAAGAAGAGTATCGAACACAACCTTCATTTTTTGCAACCTCAGACATGTTTCATTTCACAAAAGCTTTATGAAAAAAATCATACATTAGGATGAAATTAAACGAAACGTAATAATCAATAAAAGTGTATATCAAATGCGTAAACATTAATAAGGAATAAATAAGTATTGCACTAGTTTCACCACATAAAAGTCATATTTTCATATATTTATATAAATTACATAATGTTAGTTATATATTGGCCACAAATAATTGGCGTTACAATATCGACCCCAAAAAATATGTCGGTGTAATTTCTACAAAAAAAAGGATTAACACCGACAAAAAATCACTAATTAATTAACAAGTGATTGGGGAAGATCAAGTAAAATAGAATCTTCTTCATCTTCTCCAATAACTTCAAATTGTTGCTTTGCTTTTTCGGGAGTGTCGCACAAAATAGGTTCCGCTTCGTTTGACTCCTTTTTTGGTTGGGGCGGTTTCTCTCCCTTTTCAATAATCATGAGATCTCAAAACAAATCTTGTTGATCCAAATACTCATCTTCCCAAGTCATTGCCTCTTCATTCTTGTGATTCTTCCACTACGTTGATGATGGAGGTAGTGGACAACCATCCTTCAAAAAAATAAGCACAAAATGATTCGGAATTAAGCCAAGGCACGTGATGGGAGTTTTTTGCTTAGCCGGTGGTGACCCTCTTAGTGGGAAAAAAGATTCCGATTTTCCAATTTCATGATTTGTCAATAAGACCACACACCTACTGTAATAATTAGCAACAATATGTCCCATGTTCGGAAACGACAACCACTTATCAACATGTGCAATACCACCACTATTTGCGGGAGGATGTAAGCCATTTAAAATATAGTTATAACGATCCTCACCCGCATATACTCCCACATAATCATTTCTATAATCTTTCAACTCTTGAATAAGATGTCTACGAATCATGATATGACTATCTTCAGTCAATCCCATAACTCGGCTATAGCCCAAAATCCACAATGTCTATCGCCTATAACATCCACCACTTTTTCAATAAATGGAACCATGAACTTTGACATATAATCAATAGAGCTCAAAACCGAAATAGACGTTGGAACCGCAATAGGCTTTAGAACCGGAATAGGCTTTGGAAACCGAGTGGGTGGTGGAAGTGGGGAACGTGATGTTTTACCAAGACGAACACCTTTCCTTTTAGAAAATGATGAAGTTGTTGGTGACGGTGACGGTTGACTCTCGGATTTTGGGAATCAACAACCTCCCACGAAGAAGGGATTCGACTAGTCGATGCCGCTTTTGCTCTAGACCTCGCAATATCCACTTTTTTCTTGGCTCCCTTGGTTGGTACTTTTCGTGGTGGTGGAGACAACATGGTGATGTCAGGAAATGCCAACTGCCGCAAAACCTCTTTCATTTCTAGCTTCATTTGATAAGGGACTTTTTTGAGACGTTCTTGAATACCATTCCACTCCTCCTCGACAGAAAAACCATCTTCATTACTTTCTTGACCCATATATAACCTATGCCAATAAAATAGGCTTGTCATCACGAATTTTTGTAGCAATAAAGCATGCACATGGTAGCCCATACGATGTCCTTTGAACACAACCACAAATTTCCTTGTCCATACACAATGTTCCCCTACAACGTTCCTCTTCCAAAACAATGTTGCCCAAAGCATATCTAGACACATAACCCCCTAACCCAGAGTACAAAGTGACGTCTTTGAATCTATGTTCCAATACGGTACAACTCTGACCAAATGATGTTTGTATCGCAGTTAGCTGCATCACCAACATATCATGTATTTTCTCCCAACAAGTACCCAAATCATCCACACTAGTGCTCAAATATTTCTTTACTAAAGCATGAGCCGATTCTACCCTGTTGGTGGTTCTACAACCAAGATGCAACACATGGTCTGTCCATGCCCTCACTATTTTCTCCTTAAATTCATCCAAGGTGGCCATGACATAGGTTAGGAAAATTGGGAAATCACTACAAACATCTTGGAACTCCACTTATGCATTTGCGCATAATTCTTGAGTGGGTGATTCAACAATAACTTTATATGCTCTCATTATCTTCTTCACTACATCACCATGTTTCACCTCTTTCCCATTCTTTTTTCCCAAAGGATATCTACAGTCTAAGATGCACCTTGATTTGATATTTTTTTGCACATGAAAGTAACAATTCATTGCATAACTTTCGGGGAGAACATTTGCATCCGCATTCATCAAAGACACATCCCTGTCATAAGAAGTTTACGCATCATTTGTAAAACCCAAACAAAGTTTTCCTCTTTCTCATGTGTCACAAATCCAAAGCCAACCAAATATGTCAAATCGGTCGAGGTGACCCCAACTATCTCAAACACTGGCATCTTGTACATGTTGGTTTTGTAGGTGGAGTCCATAACCAATACCGTTGGAAAATTGTTAAACAACTTAACAGATGTTGGATGAGTCCAAAATATGTCTTCAATAGTAGTACTTTCACTTTTTGTTCTTGAGAAATAAACATAGTTGTGCTCCTCCAACTTTGAGATTAGAAACTGAAACGCCGTCTTGTCACCTCTATTTGACTTCCATATTTGTTGACATTCATTGTATACTTGCTTGATATTTGTCATGCAATCTTGTCATTTGCTCTTAAAATTTAACAAAATATTTCTTGGATGCACCTTGCTCTTGGTGAAGTCACGTACAATCTTCTTGTCATCCTCCTTTAATCTACCGGCAAACATGTGTCCTTCTAAAGCCGGCTCCATCGCATGGTTGTGAACTCCATTAAGAATGTTCAATCTCCATTCATTTGTTTGCCTACTAAGATATCCACTAACCATGAACATACACCCACATTTTCTTGAGTCTGTTGTCTCATGCTTCGGTTTTTTTCAGGCACTTTGTGAGCTCCACTCCTTTCACACACTAATCGCACCATAGGATTGATCAAACTAGATCTTTGTGTAACAATATTAAATCCCGCCTTATTTGCTTGATAACGTACCCAATTAAGCAACTCATCCCTATCTTTTCATTTAACGTCATCGGAAAAAAACCTAGTAGTGACAACTTCGTTGGCATGAAGTGAGAGGACACCATAGTCAACATATAATGAAGCTTCAACATGGACGGAAGCTCCATCAATGTTTGGATTGGCTTCAACCTTAGGCGGTTTGACATCTCCGGATTTTTCGACAAAATTTGGTTTTGTCTCTCCCGGATCATCATCCGCGTTCTCAACCATCACTATAAATATACAACACAAAACTATGAATTAACAACTAACTAATGCCTAAACATCATTGTCATAATGAATTAAAACAAAAAAACAAAAAAAAAACATCCATTTTTTTTTGGAAAAAGAGGCAGTAGCATGCGAAAATTGCCAGTTTTCATCGGCAGTTAACTGCCGAAATCCTTCCACAGTTAACTGCCGATGCCCCCATACTTCGGCACTTAACTGTCGATGTCTCCATGCCAGTGTTTTCCAAAAACTGACAGCAAAAACCCCAAAAGTAGCTCAAAATAAACCGATTAAAAGCAACAATGCCTTTTTTTTACGTCAAAAGTGTGTTGATACCTCCTATGAGTGATGATTCGATGATTTTGGAGCAAGATTTGATGAAAAAAAAATTGGATTTGGGGGTTTTTATGGAAGTGGTATGGAATTTGATGAAGAAATAGTGAGTAGGGGGAGAAGCTAGATTTTTAATATGATGGAACAGTTCATCGGCAACTAACTGCCGAGGAATTCAAAAACCGGTGGCAGTTAACTGCCGAGGAATAGTGAAACCGGCGGAAGTCAATTGCCGAAGGGTATTTTCATCTTTTAATGGTTTGTTTCAGCCTTATCAAATGTGTGAACAACAAATTTCTTTCTATATTTATAAATAGAAAACAACAATTGTCTAGCATGTGCAACATTGCACATGTTAAAACAACTAATATTAGTATGTTTTTCTTGAAAAACAACAATTATTTATTTAAAAAATTTATATTTAATATTAAATGTACACGTTTCAATACAAAATTTCTATTTTAAACTTTTTAACATATACAAATTTGTAGATGATAGAAAAACCATATAAATAAGAGTTCTCAGAAAAACAAATGGATACTTATAATTACTGTAACTTTAAGTATTCATCCCACTGTCTTTTAAATTCATGTAATTTCAATTCAAATCACTTTACATTTTCAGCAATTTTACCTTTAAAAGCACTATATTTAGATTCATGTACTTTCTTCGCACCTTACTTTCAAGTCATTTTAACTAAGACAATTTACTTTTTAGTCTTTTAAGTTATAGTTTTTTTTTTTTAATTTTCAAGTCCTTTTAATTCAATCTTCATTTTTATTCCAAGTCTTTTAATATTTTATCAATTTGACCTCAAAATCATTTAGCCAATTTTGACTCTAAAACCATAATTCAATTCGGAGACATTTTCCAAAAACAATCATCAAACTCGTGAGTCTATCTATTAACATGTTTATACTCCCGCATTCGCACTAATTAAATATTTATTTGTGTTTCAGATTTAGTTGACTTTCCAACGATAAAAATACCCATAAACACAATGTTAATAATAGAGATTGCAAAATAAGGGAACGAAAGAAATGATAGGGTTTCAATAATGTGAATAACATAACTTATGAAAATTATAGTAAAATGTAGAAGGACTAAACTATTAACTTAGAAATATAAAAGGTCCAATTTCATAAGCCTAATAGACTATTATCTATACATGGGTGTGAATATAAATATTAATAAAGAACATAGAGTGAGTGAGAAAGGAGGGAGGGTGAGAGAGAGGAGATGTAAATGAGATAAAAAAAGGAGAGTGATATACATAAAGAGATAAAAATGAGAGATATGGGAAGAGAGAAGAAAAATGGGTGAGAGAACATGTATGAGATATAAGGACATAGAAATGAAAGAGAGGAGAAATGAAAGATGAGGGAGAGAGAATGAGAATATGTTTTGAGTAGAATATAAAATGGTACTCCCACTATTTCATTATAAACGTCTCATTGTGTGTGGTGCTTAAAATGATATATGTGTTGATTTTAATGATAAATCAGTTTTAACTTTAACTCTTACAACAGGCTTGTAAGATGAAAAATTACCACCACATATTATAGAGTAAACGCGTCTTCAAACCATGCCACTCTTGATAGCATACGTAAGTGGTGTAACCCTTTTAAATTAATTATTAAACATAGTTAGGCAAGAATGAAATGAATTGATCTTATTCTCATCTCGGTGGGAATGTGGTGCGTACACGTGTAAAGAATAAGTGCGGGGGGGCGTAGGTGGAGTCTCATAATTTCTCTAATATTGTAACGCAAGCAAGTTGCAAGTGGTGGTAGGCTAGACACTGTCTATAAATTGCGGACCAATTCCCCTCAAATTCAGCATTAGCAAGAGAGTAAGACAAGACAACAACAAGAATGGATGAGGGAGGAAGTATTAATAATATTCCGATTCCAAAGGGAGAATCTGCAGATGAAGGCATCATGAATACTACTGTTGACTGGAGAGGGAGACCCTCTAATCCTAACAACCACGGTGGAACTAGAGCAGCTGCTTTTGTTCTTGGTATGTATATATCTCTCTCTCTCTCTCTATTACTTTGTATCTTACAATAACTATGATCTGATGAATGATATATGTCAGGGCTACAAGCATTTGAAATAATGGCAATAGCTGCAGTTGGAAACAACCTCATAACTTATCTCATAAACGAGATGCACTTCTCTTTGCCTCATTCTGCAAACATAGTCACCAACTTTGTAGGAACTATTTTTCTCATCGCACTCCTCGGTGGCTATCTATCTGACTCTTTTCTTGGCACCTTCTCCACTATCCTCATATTTGCTTTACTAGAACTTTCTGTAAGTAGTACTCATCTCATCTCATCATCACATTCACATATGTATTAATTAATTTAATTTGAGTGAATAATTAATTTAATATATATACTTACTATGCATGCATATGCATAATTGCACAGGGTTTCATTTTGCTGTCAGCACAAGCTCATTTTCCTGAATTGAAGCCACCAGCATGCAGTAAATTAGGAGGAGAGTGCATAGAAGCAAAGGGGTTGAAGGCGTTGATATTCTATATAGCAATATACATGGTGGCACTAGGAAGTGGTTGTGTTAAGCCCAACATGATTTCTCATGGAGCTCACCAATTCAATCAAGACCAGCAATCAAAGAAGCTCTCAACTTACTTCAATGCAGCATATTTTGCATTCTCATTGGGTGAACTTATTGCTCTAACAATTCTTATTTGGGTTCAAACTCACTCCGGGATGGATGCGGGATTTGCTGTATCAGCTGCTGCCATGGCAATGGGGTTCATAAGCTTCATAAGTGGGACCCTATATTATAAGAACAAGCCTCCACAGCCAACCATCTTCCTCCCCATTGCTCAAGTATGATCAACATTTCATATCTAATTTATTTTTTCAAATACAGTGCATATCAATGAATTGTCTTCTGTAAAATTAATTAAGTTAATCTTCATATATGTACCATTTGAACTTAGGCATGAACCGATGTCTATTATGATTTATGATTATATAATATAATAATTAATAATACGTATGATCAGGTTTTTGTAGCTGCAATATTAAAAAGGAAGAAGATTTGTCCATCTAGCCTACAAATGCTACACGGAAGGGAAAACAGACAACATAGTGATAAGTTGAGGTTCTTGGACAAGGCTTGTGTCCAAGAGGCCGGGAACAACACAAAGGAAAGCCCGTGGAGATTGTGTAGTGTTGCACAAGTTGAACAAGCAAAGATATTACTTTCGGTTATTCCAATTTTTGCATGCACTATAATTTTCAACACTATCTTAGCACAACTTCAAACATTCTCGGTCCAGCAAGGAAGTGCCATGGACACACATGTCACAAAATCATTTCATATCCCTCCAGCATCACTTCAGTCAATTCCTTACATTTTTCTCATCGTTGTAGTCCCTCTCTATGATACTTTATTTGTTCCCTTTGCAAGAAAAATAACAGGTCATGAGTCAGGAATCTCACCTTTGCAGAGAATAGGGATTGGCCTTTTTCTGGCTACATTTTCTATGGTTTCAGCAGCTGTTATGGAGAAAAAGAGAAGGGATGCTGCTTTGAACCTGAACCAAACTCTGTCCATATTTTGGATTACACCACAATTCATAATATTTGGTTTGTCAGAGATGTTTACTGCAGTTGGCCTCATTGAGTTCTTCTACAAACAGTCCTTGAAAGGGATGCAGACATTCTTCACTGCCATCACATATTGCTCCTATTCATTTGGATTTTATCTCAGCTCACTATTGGTTTCTTTGGTGAATAAAATCACTTCCACTTCTAGTGGTGGTGGTGGTGGTTGGCTTCATGACAACAATCTGAACAAAGACAAACTTGACCTTTTCTATTGGTTACTAGCTGTCCTCAGCTTCCTCAACTTCATCAACTATCTCTTTTGGTCCAGATGGTATTCTTATAATCCATCCCTTTCAACCATATCCCAGGAGGGTGAGGTTCATGCCATGGAATCTAAACACTATTATGTATCAGCAGCAGACAATATTCCATAGCGTTCGACTTATACACCGTGCCTATGTATATTAATTAATTAGTCTTTATTATAATTATAATTAAAGCTCTCGCTGGTTATAAAAAGAAAAATTAATGCATGTAATAAGAAAATGTCATAATTAAGGGTATCTTACTTTTGAAGCTTAGTGCCTTAATCTATATACTTTGAAGTTTGATCGTATCCTAATTAAGGGTAATAGTTGTCACATCTGAAGAAAGAAAAACGGTCCTCAATAGTTTTCATTTTATGTTTCCAATATTATAATATGAGACATGTATAAGACAAATTAATTAACACACATCTATGTATAGTCATAAATGAGCAATTGTGCATGCAGAAAAAACTCTAAATATATATAAAGGAAAGATACACCACTGTTGTTATAGGTATTCAAGGAGGCACTAGTCGGTAGGTAGCAAGATTCATTGCATTCTCTCTTCCCTCGCTTTGGGATGGATCACTATTTTCCCTTTATTGTGTCATTTTTCTCTCTATCAAATATTCAAAGCAAACATGTTAAGTGACAGAACAGTGCTTTCGCACTTTTAGGAGATGACTTTCAGAGGAGATCCAACTAATATGATGCGATGCTTGTGCGTAAGAAACATAATGAAAGCTCAGCTAAAATGTCAACAAGAAATTATGCATATATATGTTTCTGTCTCTGCATAGATAGATTAATAAAGCACCTTTCTTTTTCTTTTGGGTGACCAGAGGATTTCTTTCTGCATCGATCATTAAGTTCACCTTTTAAAAAATTTTGCACTTAAATTTTACATATAATTTATTGATCCTGTGATCATTCTCTCGCGGAAAAATAATTAAAAAAAACAAACAGGAGGAATAAACAAACATGTGAAAATATTTGTTCTATTTTAACAATCATGCACCTTTGTTTTGATGAGACATGTCTCAAACATGTTTTACTGTTGAAGCCAAGGGGCCCTGCAATTGCAAAACCATTTCAAAATTGTCATCCTCCAAAGACCATATATAGGTGCATTAAAATGTTGGCTAAAAGATTAACATAACTCCCCACTTACCCCAACCAATACAAAAAAAAGCTAGTGGCATCGAGCCCACTTTGCTCTTGCACTATCATTGTTACATCCACTATGACCTCATTTAGTCACCGATTTTTTATTCCGGCTCCCTCGTTGCTGTTTATCATTTTTTTTTTTTGAGGTTTGACATTTCATATGTAATGATGATAGAATGCTTTAATGAGCACTTATGTTGTAGCTTCCAAATGTCTTATGCAAGTTATCGCAAGAAATAGTGAACTTATAGACTTGCAAGAATATTGCTCTTCTCCCATTAAAAATTGTTCACTCCCATACAAACTTCTCAAAATATCTCTGCATGAGTTAACTCATGCAAGGGTATTTTGACAAAACATGTTGTAACCTATACCTTGTCTCCACATACTTTAAAAGGTTAGGGGATCAGTTGTCCCTTTGCATCACCACCTTCTGCTATATGCTTCACCGGGTTCCACTTGTGTACCATTGACCTTTTAATGTTATATAACATTGTCCCAATTAGGGTGTGCCATGTGGCACACATTTTTTTATAAAAAAAATCAATTAAAGTTGAAGGAAAAACACACGTGAGAGAATAGAAAACTGAGAAGAGAAAATGCGTTCCTCTCTCCTTCTCCCCCGCGACGGACATCACTTATGAACTCACATCCACCATCAACTTTTATCCGCCACTGCCGACGCCTCCCTCCGCCCACCACCCACCATCACTTATGTACCCACGCAGGGGTATTTTGGTAAGATGCAGTGTAGTACAAGTGTAGTAATAATTGAAGTAGCAATAAACGTCACAAGAAAGGGGGGTTTGAATTGTGACCCTTTTAAAAATTATTCCTGCAACTTAAATAAGTATATATGCTCAAGAAAATATTTGGTTAGTGTGAGTGGTAATAAAATATTATAATATTAGGACCAGAGAACTCTGGATAATAAAATAAATAAAAGGATCAGAAAAGTTCTGGAATAAAAGACTGGAATAAATAAAGCAGTAAAGGACCAGAAAACTCTGGATATATAACTGAAATAAATAAAGCAGTAAATGACCAGAAAACTCTGGATATATATAACTGAAATAAATAAAGCAGTAAAGGACCAGAAAACTCTGGATATATAACTGAAATAAATAAAGCGATAAAGGACCAGAGAACTCTGGAATTATTAAGAATAAATTAGTTAGTTAATAAATAGGACCAGAGGGTTCTGGATAATTATTAAGTAGTAGGTTAATATTTTAATTTTAGTTTAAGGACCAGAGCACTCTGGAAAATTAATATATTTAGTTATAGATTAAATGTGACGGCCAGAAATTAAAAGATGAGAGAAGAGAGAGAACACAAGAGTTTTATCCTGGTTCGCCTAACCGGCTACGTCCAGTCCCCACACTACGTGTGAGATTATCCACTATAGTATCCTGCTATCAGAAACTTCTGAATAGCACTATAATATGTT
>Ga0228711_1001959_pt1 | contig 31139 bp, 13 predicted proteins | sample MedpolnodulmetaG_2_FD_177996 | JGI IMG/M metagenome (GOLD analysis project Ga0228711, IMG submission 177996) | Root nodule microbial communities from Medicago polymorpha collected in Santa Monica, California, United States - brown nodules | ecosystem: Host-associated > Plants > Roots > Nodule... | reverse complement strand
ACATATTATATATATATATATATATATATATATATATATATATATATATATATATATATATATTATCTTTCATTTTATGATATACCAAAGAGAATAGTAATACAGTGATGATTTTTGATAGGAAAGGGACAAGCGCAAAGCATTTCAGGAAGTTTGCAGGAATTTCAGGTTTATTTCCTGTGAAGAGTTATTATAATTAGTTGTTAGGATTTATTATTGAGTATATGGGCTCAGCCCACCTGTTTTACAATCTTCTCATGTCTCTTCTCTATTCACCCTCTTTTAAAGGACTGTGAAGTCATAGTCAAGTTAGCTTGATCATATTGTCTTTTGCAGGCCTGTCATGCATTTCTTTTTCTTGGAGAGGTTTCTACACCCAGCTGAGTGGTTTGACAAGAGACTTGCGTATACCCGAAGTGTTGCTGCTAGTTCTATGGTAAGTGCCTTCTACTTTTCCATGCATGCTTATTTTTTCAGTATCTGGATCCACCCTTGATCGAATTGAAGTGTCGGTGCTCTTTGTCCAAGTAAAGATGGACCATTCGACAACACTAACATGATTCAATTTTAGTCCTTTTCTAGTGCACTGGTTGAAGTTTTTATTTTCCCAATTTGTTAAGCAAACATCTAGCCTTCATATTGTAGCTGGGTTGCACTGAATACAGCTCTGATTTCTAAACTATCCCTTCATATTGCCCATTTTGTGATCCAAATCGATCACATCCTATATTAGTCTATTTTCTTTCAGAATATTTTCCAATTATTTTCTATCTGAAATATGATCATTATCAGAAATGTCAGAAATATCTCATTCTCAGGCCTTGGTGTATTTATTCGTTGATTCATATTCAGGTTGGTTATATTGTTGGCCTTGGAGATCGACATTCAATGAATATTTTAATTGATCAGACCACTGCAGAGGTTGTTCACATTGATCTTGGTGTTGCTTTTGAACAAGGCTTGATGCTTAAGACCCCAGAACGGGTATGTCTTTGATAATCCTTTATTAATGATCTAGAAAGCTTGCATGTGTCAAGACATATGTCTGAGATCACTGCAGATTTTAAAAATTTGAGGACACAACATAGCTACAATACAACTCATAAAATTATTATAGAATCAAAACAGAGACTAGGATGAACTAACAAAGAATATGGTTCACCATGAACCTTTAGTTGACACCATTGAATAGCAATGAACAGTTGATCGTATGAGGTTTCTTATTGGCTACTGAAAGGAATATGTAATTTCAAATTTGCAAATTAGTTTAGTTTTCCATCTCCAACCAATGTTATTGAAGCTAGTGAAAGAGAAACCCTAAAATGGGACGCTGATGAGAAAGAGAAGCAGTTGTAACTAGAAATAGAGAACCCTAAATACTCCCAAATATGTTTGAGGCTTGTGCCTCTGCTCCATTACTGTAGAGGACCTTGTGACCATGAGGGACTTTGCAACCTCTATCACAACTATGATGTTAATTGTCCAATGTCAACTTTGCTGCCTCATTTACATTGTTGATATCTTCTCTATGTGCTGGCAGGTTCCATTTAGGCTCACAAGAGACGTAATTGATGGAATGGGTGTAACTGGTGTAGAGGGGGTTTTCCGAAGATGTTGCGAGAAAACTCTCTCTGTGATGCGGACAAACAAAGAGGCATTACTGACAATTGTGGAAGTAATCATACTTCACTCAAATTTATATTGAATGAATTGAGCCTATTAATTTCTTTTTATTTTTCATAATCAATGTGTGTCTTCTGTAGGTGTTCATCCATGATCCTCTTTATAAGTGGGCTTTATCTCCTCTGAAAGCTTTGCAGCGTCAAAAGGTATTCTAAATCGTCAAAAGTTAGTTTCATTATTTAGCCTTTGAAACAAAAAGAATCCTTTTGTCCGGCATATCTTATGGGATTTGATGGCATGGCAACCCCATTCGGCGAAGTTTGTTCATCTTGCATCATTTGATTTATCCCCATTGATCTTTTTCCTGTTTTCTTCACAGGAAATGGAAGTTGATTTGGATACAGGTTTGGAGGAACCTCAAAACGAGTATGAAGGAAATAAGGATGCTGCACGTGCACTTTTACGTGTAAAGCAAAAGCTGGATGGGTATGAAGATGGTGAAATGCGAAGTATCCATGGACAGGTGTTTTATTGATATATCCCTTGCCAAATTAGTGTATTGATTATGCATGTTTCTTCTATATTGTTGTTTGGCTGATAAAATGGGTCAGCCTTCAGAATTCAGATAGTATGCATTAGTATTTCTTTCCCGGTTATGTAACTTCTAAATTAAGGGTTGGAAACTTGGAAAGATAAGGTTGTATATATTATATTCGAGTACGGCCAATTCTATAGTGCACAAGTGAGACCAATTTTGCATCATGCACGAGCTAATTTCTACCATTGGATCAATTCCAATAAAATAAATTAAATATGATGTGACTTTTTGATCCTATGGTGGAAAAGACGCTTGTGCATGATGCAATATCATTTTGCTTGTGCATGTTAGACAAAGCTTTCGATTACTTGCATATATGGCCACATATGTCCAATAGTATTTCTAAAAGAGAGCTGCATATGCATATTAGACTATACGACTGCTCATACGATCATACCAACCAGGTACTTCCATTGCACTGATGATTGCCATAAATTTCTAATTACAATCCTTAACCATGGGTGTTACCTGGGCGAATAAATGAAATATAATTTTACATGTTCAAATATGTCATGGGAAAATATAATTGTGGTATTCCATTTGCAGGTACAACAACTCATCCAAGATGCAATCGATTCTGATCGATTGTGCCAAATGTTTCCTGGTTGGGGAGCTTGGTTATGACACTCCTTTTTTCGTTGTACACCTCGAGTGATCTTGTATAGGCGGCTTATATTCATGTTGGTCTTTTTTTTCCTTCGAATTGTATAATAAACTCTTTCATATTTATTTTTGTTTCTTGTGTTTATATAAGGTCTTTCATTCATTAATTCGTTAGCTATAAAATTGGAGACTAGCTAGAGCTTCCCTAGTAGGCTTGTGGACAACATTATTTGTTTATCTCCAAATAAAATTTGCTCTAAAGTTTGAAAAAGGAGAAATGAGATCAGTACACTCCTAAAAAATAAGACCAAATGAATCTCACTTAGGTTGGACCGGTGGTGTTGGCTTAGACGCTGGAGTGCGTTCATCTCAAGGTTTCAAGTTTGATTTTCTTCAATGTCAATTTTGATGGGATAATTTAACTTTAAAATAATAATAAGACCAAATGATCTAATATTATGCTTAGGATGATAATATTATGAGCTGCTAATTTGCGATCAACTATGAAGTCCAGATGTGGTACGGCTCTGGGTACGTTTTGATATGGGTATGTTGAAACCCAAAAAAATTAAAATTTAAAATATGATGATACAACTAATATACGTTAACAAAAATTTTATACCAAAACTTATATGCATGTAAAATACTTGAAGTAAATAAGTATTGATTACTCTTTATTATAATATTATAAAAGTCACAATTTTTAAAAAAAATGAACGTGATTAAAATAAAATAAAAATGTAATAGCAACAATCGATCACCAACAAAAATTCGAGTCACGGAATACCATGAGATGTGTGTTGCTCCCTCCCTCATATTGTTATTTCTATTATATCACATAATCGAAATCAACACATCAAAGTGACCACTTTTATACTACGCAAAGCACAAGTGTTTGACAAAAATGTTTAGCCAAAAACGTAATGAAAATCAAATCAGTAAGCATAGGACCCCCAAACAAAGTTTCTCCGAAACGAAAGACATATCACCAAAGGATTTTCGAGGTATAAAATTATGTATTCATGAATGATGTTACTAGATATCTATTATCTTGTCTTGTGAGCATAGCTCAGTTGGTAGGACAATGCATTATTATATACATAGGTTGGGGTTCGAACCTCAGACACCCTACTTATTCACCTTATAAGGTGAATTCTAGCCACTAGGCTATCTGACCAAAAAAAAAAATCTATTATCTTTCTTTATACAAAAGAAATATATTATCATGAATTTTATTTTTACAGTTGTGTTTCGCAAGTGCTTTATATATTTGGTTTAATTATACTTTTGTTCCTCCTATTTTACTCAACTTATAAAATTGGTTGGAGATCAATTTCATGAGTTGATTAAAGTAAGAGGACCAAAAGTGCAGTTAAGTCTATTTAATTTTAAATTTTTTACAAAGTTATTCGTTTGAAAACATTATAATAAAATGTGGAACAGAGAAATATACAGAAGTGAAATGTTTGATTTTTGTTTTTTTTTTTCCCAAAAAGTTGTGTTTTTTTTGGTTCAAAATAGCTGTTGTGTTTTGTTCACATAGAAATAAAATAAACTTATTTTTAACCTGAGAATATAAAATTGAGAGGTCAGTGTACAAGTTTATTTCTGAGAATGTCATTCAAAAAATGTTTCCTTCAAATAATTATATGTTATATTCGGGTTCCATTTAAGTGATTTTTAAGCATATTTCATGGAAAAAGTCAAAAATATCTTAAACTTCTAAAATATTAATTATTTTAAAATAAATATATTATATTTGTATCAAAAAGCCTTAATTTTTTCATTGACTGTTAAACAAATTTTCATTGAAATGAGTAAAATACTCAGAATATAATTGGAAAAAAAATGTTTAAAAATATCTTACACTTTTAAAAAAAAAAAAAACTCATTTGCTTAAAGAAGAATGTCCGGGTCTGAAAAAGGTAATGGTGTGCGGTCTTGCTTTCTTGCGATCCAAGACACCAAATCATAAACCGAAACTTGGTTAGCTTGTGGTATTTGTCACCGACCCATTCCACTTATAGTAGTTGTTTTTAACTTTTAATACTAACAAATCCAAAATAGTAGTTTTGATAAAATAATAAATTATTCAACAAGTTACATGAGGACACGTGAGGAAGAAGACAAAATAAATGTAAATATAGAAATAGTATAATTGCCCTATTCCCCATATTGCATCTTTGTGCTGGTGCCGCCATTCATTCTCAAAACAACCAGCCCCACTCTGTGCACCGCCCATCGCAAACTCCCATTCCATGGTTAGTTTACTCTTTTTAGCACATTCATTATCTCTCTTTCTCTTATTCCTATAACTACTTTCACTCACTCTCGCTCTTTCTCATCATGTCTCAAAACTACTACTACTACTACTAAACCTCCAAATTCAAAATCCTAATCCTATCTTAATCTTATCTATTACTAGTTATAACCGAATCCTTTAAAATTAAAACCTAATCATATATTTCTTTTCGTACGCGCCAAGTTTTATTTCCATTACTATAAATAACACACGCACTCTTTTATTTCTTTTCTAATTCCACTTTTCAACTAAAGAATATTCACTATGGAATTCGCTCAACAACAAGAGGAATGGGATCATGGTGCCAGCATCGGTGAAGACTCCTCCACCGTTTCCGACTGTGAAAGCGGTGTTTCCGGCATCACCGGAGAACAACAACGACAACGACGACAAAATTCTGATTCGTTTTTAGTTAGGTTAGGAGAAGGTGACTCTGTTCATGACCTAATTAAGACGAGGTTCCTTCATGGCTTGGGCGCTCTTTCGAGCAAAGCTGAGATTCTCGCTATTCACAGAAACGCGTGTTCCGACGCCGTTTCACAAGCGCGGCTTCGATCCTTTCTTGTTTATTCAGAAGCTGTTTCAAAACTTCGCGGTGGAGATTCAAATGTGAAATATGCTTGGTATGGAGCTACTGGTGAGAATGACGTTAGAGGCATTCTATCAAACGGTTTCAGTCATGTCCATGGGAATAGCCTATGCCTCTCTCCAGATGATTCTCCTCTCCAAAGGTTAGTTCTTTAATCTCCGATGTTAATTATTATTGAATTGAATTTGTATTTGTATTTGAATTTAGGTTAGTTTGAATAGCATATAGGTGATTTATGTATAAGCTATTTTTATGTTAAATTTTTTAGATAAGTTATAAGTTATTTTCATAAGCTATTCCAACCGGGTTATAGAAATAAGGCATAAAAAGTTTATGGACATTCCATAAGGTCTCTCAAAATGTCTTCCACTCTTAGAATTGATTTTGCTGATTTGGTTGTTGTCGAGTATAATTGATTCTACTTGAAGCTAGGATTTGTAGCTTTTAATTCTAGAGTTGATTTTCACACATTTTATAGTTCAACTCACTTTTACATGAATGTATCCAAACACATATCACTTATAGTCAGAAACTAAAATCAATTCTATCAAAATCAATTCTCCACACCGCACAGCCAAACACACGCTTAGTGTATGTTTGGTTTCAATTCTAGAGGGACCAAAATTGGATTTTAGAGATGTAGAACTGTTTCTCACATGTTTGATGGCTCTCGAGTAGAATTGATTTCACCTTAAGAATTGATTCTACTTGAAACTAGAAATTGAAGCTTTTGATTCTAAAATTGATTTTAACAATCAAATATTATTGTTCAACTCACTTTTATATCCAAACATAAAACAATTTATCTTCAACTCACTTTTATATCCAAACATAAAACAATTTATCTTCAACTCACTTTTAGTCGGAATCAATTCACTCAAAATCAATTTTGTTGATGTAGAACCATACATACACTTATTGTTCAATTCACTCACTAGTGCTTATATTAGATAAATTCAAATAAATCAAATTAAACAAGCTACAATTTATAGTAAAAATAAAACATGTTTCTATTTATATTGATGAGTTTTGAAATTTGTTTTGTGCAGTGTAAAAAGTTGTGCTGTTGGCAGCGATGGCGTGAGGCATTTGATATTGTGCAGGGTTATTTTGGGAAGAGCTGAGATTGTGCAAGCTGACACAAAACAATGTTATCCAAGTTGTGCGGATTATGATTCTGGGGTTGATAGTTTTTCAGCTCCAACTAAGTACATGATTTGGAGTAGTAGAATGAATACTCATGTTTGGCCTGCGTATGTTTTAAGCTTCAAGGTTTCTTCTTTGAAAGGTTTGTGTTTGTGGTGTATGTTTTTAACATTTTATTAATGTGTTTTTCTTAATGTTGTTTTATGAATTTAGTCATTGATGTGTTTTGTTATTGTCTTTTGTAGTGGTTGAGATTGAAGGATATGCGAGACCAACTTCACCTTCGGTGCCTTTTCCGACTTTGATTTCTATGCTTTCCAAGGTTTCGCCACAACTTGATATTGCCCTGATTTGCAAGTTCTATAAAGCTAGAAAGGTAAGTGTTGGTTTTGCTTCCTACTTGCATATTGGTTTAAGAGTCTTGATATTGTTGTTTTGTTTGTTTTTTTGGTTGTTGTTGATCACTTGCTCTATTTCTTGCAGGAAAAGAAGATTTCCCGACATGAATTGATAGAAAAAGTGAGACAAATTGCAGGAGACAAGTTGCTGTTTTCAATCATTAAGTATTATAGAGCCAAGGTACAACTAGTTTCATTCTGATTATTTTGATCTCTTTTAATTTTAAGGTTCTATTTGAGGTATTGATGCTTTAAAAAATGGCAAACATCAGAGGCACTCTTGTTGTGTAGATTAATATCTTTGAATACTATTACTATGTTGGCTCAAATAACATTCTGATCAGTATTCTTATGCATTGGCCTTGTACATTAGAATTCTTAATAATCACTTTTTGAATTACATATTTACTTTTGTTGGTTTTTTCTTAATAGACACTTTAGTCATCTGTCATTGTATTAGAAAATTTTAAAAATAGAAGAAGAATGAACTATTAGAAATAGAAGACACTTTTGTTCATACTTGAGGGTTGTTCTGAAACCCCAAGAAGTGTATCTAGTTTCTCTGTGCAACAGAGGCACTGTTTTAAATACCTAGAAGTCCCCCTAAAAAGACATAGGATGAAGAGTTCAATTCAAAACACTTTGTTAAGACTTAAATCCACGATGAGTTCAATTCAAAACACTAGTCTATTAAGTACGAGAGCTTCATAGCTTAAGTATCATCATTGAGCATTTTTATTTAGTCAAAGTAAGACTCATAAGTAACACACCACATTGAGCATTTTTATATAGTCAAAGTAAGACTCATCATAAGTAACACATAGTCATTCTAGCTAGTGAATCATATCCGTTGGAAAAATCCCTCTACTTAGTAAGTCAAAAGGACAAAGCTATTGGATGAATAACAAATAGTTAGCATCGTAATCTATAATCTCTTGCAGCAAAAGTATCTTTTTGTTCTTCCTTTTTCTTTTTTTCCTTCGAGCATTGTCTATGTAATAATTGATTGCCTATTCTAGTTTTAGTCTAATTTGGTGAATTTGTTTGTGTTTCAGAAAAAACCTACAAGTTTTCAGCAAGCAAGGTCAAAAAATGGCAACTAGCAGCGCAGATAGGATGAAATTTTCTTTATTTCAATGATAGGATGAGCTTTAACTTTGAGGAGCAATAACTTTAGAAGAATTAGCGCATAGATAGCAAAGAAATTTTCTTTAGTTTTCAGTTTACTAGTTGGAATAATGTCCTCAGCATATAAATTTTGTTTTTGACTAAATGATTTTCTTTGGTTGTAAATGCTTCTCAAAAGCAGTAGCTATAACTAATTCAAAATACAATAAGAGGAGTGTTTAAAAGGTAGTAGTAACACACTTGAATGCTAATTCAAAATATAGAACATGATACTGACACGTCGATAGTAATTTGATAAAATAAAAGTGTTTGAATGTAACCACATTCATCGTATTAGATACTAGACACTTTAAATCTAAGATGTTGATGCTGCATAGCTATAGTGCTATATGTTGAGAAAAAGTTGCAGTAGTACCCACTTTGCTCCCTTTTTCTATTGTTGTCCTCTTGCTCTCTGATGGAGGGTGGGGTTATGTCTCCAACGGCTAGGGAGTGATAAATTAGCAATTAGTAGTGGACTTGAATTTCCCAACCACTTGGTGAGGCATTTCTCATATTTTGTCTAGAAAATGTAATTGAATAATGCACCTCTCGATCGGATACCGAGTTTTAAAAAAAAAATAATGCACCCTCCGTAAACAAAACATAGGAAAATAAATATTGTTTCCCTTTAAAAAAAATACTATTTGTTACAAATAATTGTCTGTCTTCAAGGAAGTGTATATTCGACTAGCCAGAAAGAGTTTTACTGTAGCTCCAAGGTAGACGCCAAATCCATATTGGTCAATGGTGATGGTGTTTAGATAGAAATCATGCATTTCTTCTTCTATGAGGATTGTCTAACTTTTAAACTAGACGAGGTCTCCCCTTTTCTGGTGTGGATCATGCCAGGGGTGTTGATGCTTCGCGACTAGGTTAAATCAGCCTTTTCTTGGCCTAGTATTATGCTCGAGTTTTGCCTAGTTCCCATGTCATTAGGTTCGACTGAGTATTAAATATAATGAATGATCCAGGTATACGAAGGCCAAAGACGAGCATATCAATGTAAGAGCCGCCAAAGGAAGTTCAGTTTTACCCAGCCTAGGCGATGAGCATTTTCATTGAAATACTAAATTTTTGTATGCAAAAGTAATAAAATTGAGTTGTATCCACATGGATTTTAGCGATATTATGTCGATCAAAAAAATGTATAATCTTAAAGTTGCAAATTCATAAAGTGATTATTTAAGAGTAAACGATAGAAAATTATACAAAACGAAAAATAACGTGTGTGAGTGTGTGCGTGCATTTTCCTTATTAATGTAATTGCAGTTTCAGTCTATTAGTAGTAATTCCTTAGTAAAGATATTCTAAGCTCCTAGTAATTCCTTAGTAACAATTCCTTGATTAGTTATCGAAGGATCTGATACTAAGAATTAAGATGATGGTTAAAAAGGAATCAATGCAGCAAACTCTATTCCTAGTAATAAATAAAATTCATTAGGCAAGTCAATTCAAATATACTTGGATTCAAACTCATAATTCCGTGTGTAAAAGTTTCCAATTGGTGTATATCACTCCATCCACGTATCCAATAAATTATTTGAGAGGTTCAGTAACCTTTTTCTTGAGGGAAAAAAAATTAGAATTCTGCTCCCCTAGCACATTTCGCTTTCACCCAACTAAATTGACCAAAATACCCCTGTGTTACTTAACTAACACCGCACAACTTAACCTACGCTAGAATTAACAGTTAACTCACGCTGGACTTAACACTTGCGTGAGTTAACTTATGCTTGAATTTACAATAGAATTTCTGCAGAAATATTTTTCCATTTGAATTCACGCAGCGATTACTAATTCCAAATTCCAGTTTCTTTTTGTTATCCTTTTATTCCAATTTAGTTGCTTCCCCTTTATTCATGTATGTCTTGATTGTTGCGTTTTTCACTTCAATCCCAATTATGAATTGTTATTATCACTACTGGTGCCGTAATATACTGTGCAAGGCTTGGCTTTTTGAATTGAATTTCCATTGATAGAAATTAATTATGTGTCGTTCCAACCCCTTGTTATTGCTGTGCATATAAATTGTTGTAGCTGTTCTTTTGGAAATTGTAAGCAAGCGTAGTTAACTCACGCAGCGTTAGTTAAATAATGCGGAGTTTAACTCTTGCGTTACTTAACTAGGGCAAGGGCATTTTCGGAATGGCTGCAGGGCGCGAGTGTTTTGTGCCGGGGGAAGAGCAGAAATCAAAAAATAAGTTCTGCGTTGCCGTATATTATCCTCTAAATCAATGATTTAACAACTTGTTGTGAAACCTCCCAATTCATTTATATGAAAAATGTTAAAGAGTGTCTTAATATTGGTTAAAAAGATAAAAATAAAAATATTACATTAAAAAATAGTAAAAATCGATGAATTTAACTTTTTAAAAATTAAATTATTATTGAATACAATATAAATCTACTACTTTTGGTTTCTTTATGGATATCATCACAACTTTAATCAACAACCATACTGGTAAATTACATATCCTTCTCCCCGTGCTTTTTCTCCAGCATATACATAATCGTAATTCATACATATATTTAAAATTTGTTTAAATGACGAGTGTCCTTGTTGAGACCACCTTGGCATGACATCAAAGAGAATGAATGTATTAGAGGTTGTAAACCATCCGACAAAATTGCCAAGTGGATGGTTAACATCACACAGCACTCTAAGCAGTGCTATCCACCTCAACCTAGCTATCTCATATCACCCAAATTCATATGACCTTTTTGTATTCTTTTGAATGAATTAGCAACTTTCATTGTTCTAACTAACTGTTCAACGTTAATTAGGGGCTTAAACTAATGTTTTGGAATGATATTCTAACAAAATATATGTGAACATGCCCAACCATATAGTTAAAAGTTATTATATTTAAGCTAGGAAATTCATTTATGAAGATATACAGATTAATTACACATTTACACTAATGTAAAATCTTGATAATGTTACACCACTTAACAATATTTTAAATTATAAGATAAGATAAAATATTTGCATGTGAACACGATATTTGTGTGTGCATTTGTCCTCCATATCCCCACAAGCAAAAACCCGGTATATCTTTTTTTAGGGGGAAAATCCCCAATAAATCTTGTGTTCTCCTATTTGACAAATATAATAAGAAGAAATTTTTGACACCCATTATATTTGGTTGGGTGTTGGTACTTTGTAGGTAAAATTATTTAAATTTATATTCATTTTAAAATAACTACATAAAAAAATGCCATGACATTAAATTATTAGATGATGAGTATGTATCTAATAAAACTCCAAAATATTGGAGTGTTCGACTTAGAATATTGGGTTGTTGTTTGTGGGGATATCTATCGGAAACAAGGCATGCAAATCTCACTCTAGTCTCTATTGATGTGTCCTATATATGCACATATAATGTTGACCTTGTATTACTTGTGGAATAAGTTAATTGCATATATATTATATGTGCCCAACTTAATATTTCTTTTAAAATAACTAGTTACAAACCCGTGCTTCGCACGGGTTCAATAATGTATCTTGTAAAAAAAAAATTCCAAAGAAAAAATGAGCAAATTAAGGAATATTGCACAAACATTAGAAATATTTATCAAAATATTTCAAGGACTATGGATGTAAAATGGACACCGGAATCATCAGATAGCATAGTTACAGTACTTGGTGTGCCAATGTTGTCTTTTGTAGGCTTCAAGGGAAAATCGTTTGTATGGGGGGAGCTCGCTGTTTTGCAAGGCTAAATTTATAGCAGTCTTTGAATAAACAAATGGATTCATTTGTTGCTTCTCTTATGCAAAACTAAAATAGATTAGAAGATAAAAGAGAATGGTAAAATTTGCATCATCGTGAAATGAATGATTTGCATGTAATTATAATAAACATAAATCAACTAAAATTGGCTGCTCTTTGGTATAAGTTTTGACTAACAGCTTGAAGTTGAATTTTTTTATTAAATCAGGTTTTAAAGAAATCCCGACCCACAACCTAAGATGATAGAAACAAACATGATCCAAAAATCAGCATTTACCATTGCTTGTGTTAGGTAAAATCCTCTCATCTATGTGGACCATTTTTTTTGCTTGATTTTCTTCTCAACGGAAGTTACTGTTTGGAAAACTTTAGCATGAAACTGAACCGTGTCCCATGGTGGCTTCTCATCTTCAAAAGTAACATGTTTGGAAATGACTTTATCACTAATCTCATTGCACACAGGTGTAGTTTCTGCAACAATGGATGGTTGAAGAAGTTGTTCCTCATCAGCACTTTTTGGTTCAGAGAAGAAAACCAATATAATAGGAACTATAATTGGAAGCAAGATGAAAAAAAATCAAAATAACTGCAAATAAAGTGATAATCATAATGTTTTGATCCAAATCAAACATATTCTCTAGCAACAAAACTCCCATTAAATAGGCAGCTAAGAGAAGACAAATGCTATAGATAAACATAAATCGTGATTCATCAGAGGGTCTAGATTGATTAAAAGTATGAACAGGTCTTATGATGAACATGAAAGTTAAAGAAACCATTGCTGGACCAACTGCTATGGCCTATGATGAAAATCAAAGATGCTTGATTAGGGAGATTAATCATAGCTATTATTTGATTCCAAATTATTGCGCTTAAGCCAACAAATCCTTTCAATATCCCTACCACAGGGCCTCGGTTTTCTGGGTGCGTAAAGAAGTATGCATATATTCAAAGATACGCCTTATGCATTATGCAATTCAGAACCATAGAAATGATGAAAGTATAAAACATTAAAGTCGTAGAAACCATCGACCAAGTAGCTCAAATGCAAAATCAATTATTTAAAATAAACCACAAAATATAAGTTACACAAGGTGGGTTGAACTCACATATGCTTCATGTGCTATTCTTTTTGCAATGTCGGATGTTCTTTGATATCTAATTACTGGTCTCCGTTTTAATGTTTAAAAAACAACAGCAAGACCTTCAACAACCGATCACTAAAACGCTGCAATGATGAAGGATCTACGACAGCCGGGAGCATATAATGTAGTTTGAAGGCATGTGGAAAGTGAAATGATAAGGATCAATAGCAACAAAGTCTGCATAGTACTCCTGGATGATCAGGATAACAACAGTATCAGAATTAAACTTTGCAACACAAAACCCAGCATTTGAGATTGCAACACAAAGGGTAGGGGGTCCAAAGCTTCAAGCTCAACAGTGCGAAAATTCATTTATCAGGTAAAGAACAGGACAGTAAATAGAAAAGGTCACAATTATGAGGAGTTAGAATACCCTTCTATCCGGGACTTGTTTCTTGAGAATTTATAATATTATTTTGATACTATAAACTGGTTTTTTTTAAGGATACTATAAACTGCTTTTTATTATCTATCACTTTAGAATATTGAGAAAGCATCAATTATATTTTTCCTATAATACAATTATTTATTTACATCTCTGAGAGCTACACTATATTAATAAGTCATTCCACTAAACTCCTGCTACAATACGGACAATGTAGTCAAAAGAGATTATTATACAATAGCAACAAATGTAATTAATGATTTTCTTAAAATGTGCATATCACCTTAATTATACCATAGACATAATGACACAGAATATATAAGGGTTGAAAAACTATCTACTATCACAAAATTAGTGAGCAATTTAAATATCATAAAATGGTCGTATCAAAGTTCCGAAGTCCATACAGACTACAAACTTTAAAATTAGAGTGTGTGCACTCCATAAGCAGTTGCCTGAACTTGTTGGACAACTTCTTGTTCATCCGAATGAGCAAGTAAGTGAATATGATGGTCCTTCAATATGTTGGAGAAAACTGTAATTTCAGAATGGATTAATGAGAGTCTTCAAATGAAATCATAAGGAGGAATTGATTTTCACAAGAGAATTCTAGTTTCTTCTATACTATAGCAAAATAGATGAGAAAGAAACAAATAAAAGTGGAAGAAGAAACTTTACCCATAAGAACCTTTCTCCGTCAGATTTCTCCTTCTCATTTTGCACATATAATTTAAGGTTCCTCTCCCCTGCCTCAAATTCATTGACGGATAGGTCCCGCGACGATAATGGCTAAACAACATGCACTGTTTTCTTCCAATTAACCTGCCAAGAATAAAAAATCCGGATAATTTTAGAGGCGTCATTACATGAGTTAATTGATATAACTTAATTTTAACATGTTAGAAACTGAAATCTGCATAATATAATTCATACCAATAGATATCATGTCCTTAAGATCGACAGAAGGATTGAAGCAAATCCATAAAAATGTCAAACAAAGAAGTGAGAGAGTAAGGATATGTTGGGTGTGTGAAATATTTGTATTCATTTGTGTAACATGAATACAAATTTGTATAATGATGTTAAATATTTGAATATGAGAAATAATTTAAGGATGTTGAAATAATAACATAAATAATATCAAAATAGTTGGTTTTTTCGTTATAAGAATACCATATTTTTGGTGTCTTTCAAAAAGATAAGAATTTATATTATGTGATATTATATTACTTACATTGTTGGTGTCATTTAGTTTTTTTAAATAAGAAAAATATATGCATAGTTTGTTACAATATAAATGTGCAAAATATATATAAGTATAATTTTATTAGGCATCTATACTTGTACTTTTAATTAAAATAAAAATTTTATAAAAATAACCATACGCATTATGCAATGCCAAATGAAATTATACACATTAGAGTAACAAAAACACAGACAGTTATAAAGTATTACCCTAAACACTAATGTTTGGGTATATATTTGCGAGGTTGAAGAAAGGAAACCAAAATATTTGGTATCATTAAATGACAGTGTGAATAAAAATATTTGTAAGGTTGTGATGATAAACGATATTGAAATTAAATATATAAGTGATAAAAAGATAATAAAATTCCTTTGAAAAAAAGATAATAAAGATAAATGGAACCTCCTTAAAAAATATTAAATGAAACGGTTCAAAAAAATAAAATTAAATTAAATGGAAGAAAAAAGCATATTGAAATATAATATTAAAAAATAAAAGAAAAGGTTTTCAGCGTGAAATGAAGAGAGATGTTTGTGAAATAAATTGTCGAAAAGTAGTTTTATGAAGTGGCATTCAAAAACTTTTGGTCAAAGCTCATTCCATTCAATTTTATGCATTAAAAAAAAGTACTTTTTTTAATAAGCACTTAATTTATATTGTGTTTGGCCTATATTCTCCTTAAAAATGCAGAGAAGTTGAAAAAAACTCGGGTCAAACGGTATCTTAATCTCCCACAACGGCAATGTAGAAGCAACTGAATTTAGGAGAAAAAATTGAAAAATAGTTAAAAGTTATTAAAGATATAAAATTGGAAAATAGTTAAAAAAAATTGTTGAGGTGGAACTCAACCAAGCAATGCTAAAAAAATTATATGCATTAACGTAACAAAAAAACAGACAGGCGGACATAAAATATTACTCTAAACGCTAATGTGTGTGTACATATTCGCGAGATTGAATAAAGGAAATAAAAATATTTGGTATCATTAAACGACAACGTGAATAAAAATATTTGTGAAGCTGTGATGATTAAACGATATTGAAATTAAATATTTAGTAAGAGAGGTGAGGCAAACTTTTCTCTTAATCGTCTATGTTTTCAGTCACGAGTTAACCATTTAAGAGAGTAATAACTAAATAGCTTAACACCTGAAGACATGAGTATTTAATTGACCATGGTATAGAATGACTCTGTCCATAATAGATCATTAAAAAAAAGTCTAGCATATATGAATCAATTAAATAATTCCCTCAAAAAAAATGAATCAATTAAATAATGTTTGATAATATTTGATCATATAGTAAATAAAAGTAGACCGGTGAGAGAATTTTAGAGAAAAAAAATAAAATGTTAAATTTCTTGTCAAATCATCATTTGATTGTTATCTTAGAGTCGTGATTTGATCACATAATGTGATCTTACATGATGTTGAACCAATAAGGTTCAATTAATTAATTGGATATGGATCATTTTCAAGTTGGGCATGATTCTTGAGTAGATCGATCATTGGTCCAATCCGAAACATTAATAGTTAATTGTTTTAATGTATAATTGATTAATATTTTTTTTTAATATAACAATATATAATACGACTAATTAACTGTAAAAAAAAATAGGACTAATTAATTGTGTACTTGAAATATACAGAAAAAAATTGGAGTAAATAGATTTATCTCTTTACCTTGTTTTACTATGAATTTTCAACAAATATAAAAGAAAAAAAAGTATTAAAATTTCAAAATAATTATGTCTAAGAAATAAAATAAAAAATATATCAATATTGAAAACATGGACTTACAAGCGTATAGTATAGTGTGATCCACCATATTGCAAAAAATATATTCACAATACTTCCATTAAAATACACATTATGTGATCGATGGAATATTCAATATCCTCATTTTTCGATTCTATTTAAAATTATGCGACTCTCACACAATTAAAACATTTTATGTGAGGTTCTTCACTAGTCCTTGATACGATAAAGTGTGTCCTTCAAAGGGTGCACCATTGAGTTCTCCAAACGACATTCTTCAAAATGGAAAGTTGTTAATGAAGTAACGATCTTCCATGGTCCTTTTTTTTTGCTTGCTGATATATTTTACTAATTAAAATGAAATAAATTGTGAGATATAAGTTCTTTTATTTTATTTTATTTTTTACAAAATGTTCTTTAAAGTTGTACTTGTACTATTGAAAAGAATAAAAGGAGTGAATTGCATCAAAGTGGTGTGGGATGATGGAACTCACTTAAGTTACCTTAACCATAAAGGATTGTACCATTAGAGATGCTTGTAGCATACAACTAAAGAAACTCTTTTGCTATAAATGATGAATTGAAGTCTTTTAATTTTCCTGCCGTATGCGAAAGACTTCTGCTTAAATATTTAAGCCAAAAACTTTAATGGCAATATTGGATTTAAATGGAAATAATTGAGAATTCCAGCTATCTAAATTTTCAGCCGACCAATTACAACTTTCCAATAAAGACATAAAAAGCAACAACATTGTTGAACCAGGCAAAAAAATAAAAACAGGCCAATAGGTCATAGTGAGCACAACTACTAGGTTTCTTACCCAAATAGTTATAGCAAACATTTTTAGTGGGATTTCTGATTTTGGATTTTTGGTTTACGTTGCAAATTCTATCCTCAAGCTAAGCAAGTTGTCATGATGCTTTACTTTCCTCATACGTTCATCGTCATTATCAATCACTTGTATTATGTGGCACCAAAATAGTGACACAAAACAAAGCAAACAATGCAGTTAATAACACGTCTTAGAATCATCCCTTTGTTGCTCATAATCCGTGAACCTCATTGCCTTTTCAATTTTCACTTCTTAAGGATACTCCATCGTCCATTTATTCATTCATATTATAGCCGTTTATATTTATATTTATATGTCATAATAGTAATAATCCACCGTCCTTGTACTCTCTACCATGCCTACATATTTGTCTCTTCCAATTGTGCATATCTATCATTAATGAATCCCCCTAAGAAAGATTTTAATTGTTACAATGAATCGATGTAAATGAAGTGAATTATGTGGTCCAAATACGTGGTTGATGCATAATCAATAATTTTCAACCAGCTACGATATTTATTGATTGATTTTGCCGTTGATGAACACCCTAGGCGCAAGCTAGTAGCACTACCCTCAATATCCATAGTTCGTCCAAAGTTTATTTTCTCTAAAATTTTAATCAACTGTTCTAGATATAGTTCTAGTTTCTAGAAACAAAAATAGGTAATGACTGCATAATAACCTAGAAGCGTACACGTGTCATATAGAACGAAAACCTTGTTTGATCTCCACGAGGCAATATCATAACACGTGATACGTGTTATCGAAGCAAGCATGAAAATAAACATTCATAATTTCACACACCACCTACAAAAAATAAAAATGACCTTTTTTTTTCTCTTCCTAATCCCTTCTGTTTAGATTTGAGTTTGAGCGCCGAAGTAGACGATTTATTTAAGCTCACACACACCAAAACTTCACCAAAAAAATATATATTACCTTACCCAATTGGTTACTGTCTCATTTCTCTCTTTTTTCTAATAAGAAAAATGTTAGAATAAATTATTTAACATAGATTCCAAAACATTATTTTTATAGACTAAATTTTTTTATATGAATCTCACAAAGTAGTATATTATCAACCCATATAAATTCAATAAATATGATATGAATATGTATTGTTTTTTAGACATGTATCCACTCAAACCACGTTAAATATATATTTGTAGATATATTGAAAAGAGTAATGATATATTTGTACGAAAAATGTATTTTGTCGCTAAAAACATTGGGCTCGTGAATTTGTCTCGAAGGAAAAATTGTATGTTTTGATTGTATATTAACTTTCAATTTATCCACTATATTTGTTTCTGTTGAACAACTGTTTTGATTGATCAATTTAGTTTTCGTGAGCATTCATTTTGCACGATATAACAGTTATCTATTTGTACAATCATTTGATGATAATTTTTGTGACAACTTTCTTTTTCTTTTTTTATTGATAAAAATGAGAGAGTAAAAACATATTATGAAAATGATAGTGAATTATTCAAAAATTGTCATTAAATAGTTGTACAAATATCATTTTTCTTTTGAAAACTATCCTATAAAAAGACATTATAAAGTGATTTGATGTAGTTCATTAATTTTAGTTAAATTGATAAAATTGCTGAAATTATTAAGTTGAACGGCTTAATGAATTCCAACTTCTTCATTTATATGTAGGAGTGAGTTTTTTAATAATTATTGTCATTTCGTATGAAAAAAATGATATGATGCACTTAAAAAAAAATACATACTAAAATCAATAAAAAAAAGTGTGTTCATAATGTAATGAAATCTGCTTTTTACAAGATATTAAAATCTGTTTACACCCCAAAAAGAAATCGCTTTTTATTTTATAAAATTCCTAGCAATATTCGAAATATATATATAAATAAAGCATCAATGAAAATAAAAATCTTGTACCACTAATTTGATCACATCCTATATATCTCAACCCACAACCTCTCCACACACTTTTCCTTTATTTTTGAACCAAACTCTTTTCCTTTATCTCTCCCTTTTCCTTTTCTCAATAGCTGTGATAACACAAAAAAAAAAAGCTAACGGAATCGCGTTTCAAAAGCTGAAAAATATAAAAGCATAAGCTATCATGATTGAGGTAGAAACGATGCAGCCGCAACAACAGAGAGATCAAGGAGAAGCTTCTTTTTCTGCTTCTCCCAGTTTCAGCAGTTACTCATCGGAAACACTCGCTGAAATCGCCGCTAGAGTCATCGATGAGCTTCGGTGGGACCCTCATTCCGACGAAGACGCGCTATATCAACCATGGGAAAACGACAACAAATTCAAGACTCAAAACGACGACTCAACTAAGCAAAACGACAACGAAGAAGACGAGGATAGTGAATTTGAGTTTGCGGTGGTTACTACGGATTCAACAAATTTCTCAGTTGTTTCCGCTGATGACATTTTCTATAACGGTCAGATCAAACCTTTGTATTATCCAGTCTTCGATCAAAATCTACTAAACGACGATGATAACGGTGTCGTTTCTTCTGTTTCGGCTGTTCCTGAAGAAACAACAACACGACGTCGTTTACCGTTACGAACGCTGATGTTTGAAGAAAGCAGCGAAGCTACGGCGTCGTGTTCATCTTCAACCGACGAGAGTATCGACCTAGAAGGAGTAGCGGAAGGAAGTTACTGCGTGTGGAACCCTAATTCTGTTGGAATTGAGCGAAAGAAGAGTAGTTCAGCAGGTTCAGGATCGAAGCGGTGGAAGCTACGGAACTTGCTTTTGAGGAGTCATAGCGATGGGAAGGATAAACAACCGGTGATGTTTCAGATTCCGAAGACTACGGCGAGTAAAGTGTCGCCGGCGGTGGAGAATGACGGTGGAAATAATCAGAGTAAGAGGAAGTCGTTTTTGCCTTACAGGCCTGAATTGGTTGGACTTTTCTCTAATGTTAATGGGCTTGGTCGGAATTTGAACCCGTTTTGATTTTTCGACCCGACTTAAACATGATCAGTATTATTTTCTTATTATTATTTTTTTTTTATTTAATCCTAGTCTATCCTGTGTGCTTTGTAAGGTATTATGATTATGTTTGGTATCACGGTGAATTTATCAAAATTATCATCGCCTAATCCAAACATGCCGTTGATGGAAGAGGTTGAGATGTAGTATTTATTCTTTTTCCTGTAAATTAATTGAAATTTTTAAGAATTTTTTTAGTCAGGTATCAAACTTTTATTATGTATGATTTGTTTAAACAAGTTTCTGGTAGGTTTTGTTTGTATATGAATTTTGAATTAGTGTGTTGGTGGATTGACTATAAATTAAGATGACAAAGTATATGTTAGGTTGCTTTTGTAGGCTACAATGTGCGTATATAATTTAATATATAATAGTAGTGTTGATTAATTAATTGATTTTGTTCGAAAGTCAGCATCAGCTTGTTGATTTGCAATTTTGGCGACTAAGTTAGGATAATGAAGAAAGATTAATGCGTGTACTAATTATGTAGCACCTTCATCTCTAACCCGTTGCACTGCAAAGTGCAAATGTTAAATGTGTGCTAATTATGCAGCGCCTATGTTTGACAGATTCATTTTTGCACTATCGTGTGGGTATATCTTACGCGGTTAACCTCTTACTTGGATTAGAAGATTATTATGCTAAAGATAAATTAATTAGTCTTGGTAGATAAATCATCTTGGAATCGTGTACTGTTGGACAAATAAATAGATATCTTGTACTACTTTGTTATTTAATTAGCAGGCTGATGTATGCTTAATGTGAATAAAATGTATATAATTCATCTATGTAAGCTATCATAAAATCTCTAATTTGCATATAACATTGTTGAATATAGATATGGAACGGTGAGAGATAGTGATAAAAAAGATGTAGTATTGGATTGTTGATTGTGGTGAAATTTAAAAAAGTCTTTCATTAATTTTTAATTTATGACAATTTGAATTTTTATTTGTAGAATTTAATCTCATGGCGCTGTTAGCATTTCTTTAGCTGTAAAAAAAAAAAAAAAGACCTTTTATCTTTAAACTTTTGTTCAAAAATCAAAACCTCACAAATTTTCAACCTAGAAGAATTTAGGAAATGCTTAGACGTTTAAACACACAAAGGCTGAAGAGTTGGTAGATACATTATTATTGAAGAAAATTAGAAGATCTCAAAAAAGTGATATTTGTCTTTTACAGCAATAGCAATATTGATCATTAAATTCCACAATTTTCACCAAAGAAGGATTAAAGGAAGATTTGGGGGAGCTTATCCCTTCTAGAAATCAAGTTGAACACTTTGGACTTGTCCTCTCGATTTGGCCCCTCCACTAATATCATTACCTATATTCACACTCCTTTGAAATTTAATTGTTAAAAATTTAGGGAAAAAAATCTCATTCCCACTTGTCTAGACTCTAGAAAGCTGAAATTTCATTACTATCTAGAAGGAAAAACAATGAAGAAAAATGTGAATATTTTACATCATGCTTAATTACGTACTTTTGGTAATCCTAATGACATACTATTGGAAATAACTCTCACATGCACACACAATACCTTGGCAAACCTCGATGATATCATTTCAAAGTCTTCTATTGGATATCATTTGTATGTAGATATTTCCAAATACATATGTGGAAATAATTTAATGTTGAAGATAATAAAAATGTCTTTTATATCGTAAAACTAAAATAAAAATGTCTTTTATGTGGAAATATGGGAGTGCACTTCAATTTTATAATATAAATAAGTTTGATTTAAAGTCTTATATGAATCTACCTTATTCGTTCGTAAAATCTAATTTTGGAAAACATATTATCAGGGATTTACACAATATTATTTTAATAAGATAATTTATACTAAGACTAGATACGGTGAAGTTGGAATGTTGGTATATTTGCAGACAAATATTAGTAATTAGTTATTCAGCAGTGCTATTTGTCCCGAGCAAATTTCTCAAGAATATCTCGCGAACATAGAATGCAGTTGTAGCAAAAAAAAATAAAAAAAAACATAAAATAGGACCCACTTACCGAACATGGGAGGTGCTACAATAAAAGGATAGTGGTCGGGATGATTTCGGGAAAGCTGTTTTCGCTGTAAACAACATAATCCTTAGTTATTATATTGATATTTTCTTTTTTTATTAGAGTCTGGATTTCTATCTTTTAATTTTTCAAACTCTTCTAACATTTAGTTCAAACGAGTTGATATATCCAACTCTCAGTTGCGAGCAAAATTGGTTCATTGCGTGCTTCAATAACTACAAGGAATTTGCATCCCTAGTTTTGTAGGAAGTTTTACTTGAGTTTTAAAATTTTCTTTGACAATGATGATGCTATGATTTAGTTTTCCTAGTGACAAATTAAACTTTTTTCTGTAGAATATCAGATAGCAGCATAGCAAGACTTTATCGCCCAAAACAAATCGAAGAAATAACTAAGCAATGTCGTTTGTTTGTTGTATCAATTCCCTCCAATTTTACCCAATTTATGCGGGACACAAACATTGCATAATTTTCCGGTGGCCTGATTTGGACATGTTATGCGGTCTCATTGTCCTATCCTTTATGAATATTTTTATGACAATCCTAATGCACAAAGCTTACAGCAGGGGCGTTGGAAAACGCATTAAAGTGAAAGTGAAAAGAAAGAAAAAAAGTTCCATGAAACAGTGGCACTTTCTTTTACTTTTTGGTAGTAGATTAGATGCCGCTTAAGAAAATAGACAATAAACCCAAAGGAAAAGGGTTTTGTCTGAAAAAAATACTTGTGGCAATTTCTTGGTGCAAGATTTTCTTTCTTTAATACTTTTTTTTTTAAAGAAACTTTCTCTAATACTTTGATTATCGATTATAGAGTTTTTATTTTTCATAATTTGGTAGTCAGAATTTCACCCCTTTAACCAATAAGTGAAGAATCTTAAATTTGAACTAAAAAATTGTTTCAACCATGTTCAAATTGGTCCTCTATTTTCAACAAGATGAATCAACAACAAAAAATAAAATGTAATATAAATTAATTATTTAGATTAGATTTTTTTTGAAATAGTTATTTCGATTAGATGTATAAGTAAGTTTTGTTCACATAATCACTTAATAATTTTCTGATTTTGATACGAGCATCCACTTGGAACATGTTTGGGAATGGGAACAGCCAAATTGTAACTACCCGGAAACAAGGTGACAAATTGTCAATATGTTTTGTCTTCGTTTCTTCCTAGGAAAGACCTACAATATCCACATGAGATGAGATAGACTAATGGGAAATGGAGAAAAATATATAGAAGAATAGGAAAATGCAAGGCAACAAACAAAGGTGGTTAAAAAAGACTAGTCAACCACTAAAATCAAAATTTTCCCGAATATATGTATTTTCCATGAGTAGATAGTGAGACTTGAGGTATCTTCTAAATGGCCAAGTGCAAGGTCATTTTCACATTTTAGTTTTACTTCATTAATTGTGGGATAAGGATTATCAAGACACTGTGAGAAAGCACTCACATCTAGGTGCACTTATTCTTTTCTAATCCGAGTATAGGGAGGGACTTTGTTGTTTTTTCTTTCATTTCCACATGAAATGATCTTACCAAGTCATCTCTTTCATTATTCATTAGCTCATGGTTACGCTGGTTCCAACCGATATATTCTGTACATTTATTGCAATCAAGATTTTTAATGGTGCCTGTATATTTTGGCCTAGAACATTTTTGTTTTGTAGGGTACACCATATGCAAGTTACATGTAATTTAGGGTTGGCAAAACAGTTCAGTACGTTTCATTGATCTTGTCTTGCCATCAACCCACTTGAAAGCGGGATTAAATGGTCCAATTTAAATAGGTGGGTTGAAACTTTCATCACATTCCACCCCTCAATAAGTAGGCAAGTTCACGGGTTGACATGTCAATAAAAAAATTCTCCATTTTTATCTCATAAAAATAATAGGGGTAAAAGTTACTTAGACGTTATGCCCACCATATAATAATATGTTCACGACAGTTGTTGTCTTAAAAGAAAATCTTTGTTACAAAGTCATTAGATTTTATATTGAAAAAATACTCGAGTGTTCACAATCATTTAAACACATTACTTAAAAATATACGTGCAAAAATATATATTATTTAATTATTTTAAATGTAAATATTATTGAATTCTTTTCTCTTTCTACTATTTTTCAGGTATATGTGTGCCTAAATAGTATTATGCTCAAATGGTTGTGGCCATCCAAAATTTCTTATTTATATTGATAAGCAAGAGAATGGTATTGAAACCGAATTCGATGGGAAAGAATGTCTTGTGTTGTTACTTTGTATTCTTTTTTGTTTGGTGAATTGTTACTCTGGATTCTATTGTTTTTTTATGACTAACGGATATGCAATAATTTTACTTTGTAGTGTACTCTATACAAATGACTAGTCGATGGAGTTGTGGTAAATTTGTAACCATGAAATGTGTTGTATAATAAAGATATAACTACCGACATGATTCATTGTCATTTAATTTTTGTTGAACGGAATCTTGATTAAGCGGTGCATCTTAGGGTCATTTATTTAGTGTCCACATTAGAAAATTATGAGTCCGAGGGTCACTTTAAAAATATTTTCTTCAAATTAAAAAAAAAAAGTATACTATTGGTTTTGCCCAAGTGTGAGAATGCTAGAAACTTCGTTTCATATTTTGTGGGCTACAATCAATTGTGGATTTTGATTTACAAAAACTGATTGATGTTTTGATTCATTCAATGATGCTTAGGTCTGCCAAACGTAATCAATAGTATTGAGCTTTTGAACACCTATTATTGATTTATGCAATCCCCCTCCCTCTTGTGTTTTGTGTTTTAAAAAAAATCACCTCGATTTTCAAATTCTAGAATCTGATACGTGTTTTCCTACCATTTAGAAAGGGAAAAAATAGCCACGGTTCATAATTTTTACACATTTGGATTCTAAAAATGTCAATTTGACACATCCGAATTTGGAATCCGAACACTCGTTACATCTTTCGAACTACTCTTGTGACAATGCAATTTCATAAACTTTTTTTCGTCCTTTAGATTTTAAGGGACACGAGAAGCATGGAGAGGGAATCTATACTAATTTATGCGGAACACAATGCAGGCCCAACCACTATGATCTATGATAGATGATACCTAGGGTTATAAGGTTATAAATAGAGAGAGTAGATGGTTTCAACAAGTAAGCAAGATATAATTTCATATTATATCATGAATGTTTTATATGAGATATGATATTAGAGCTTGTTGGGGAGACCAGGGAACGCCAGAAGAGCCAATGAGTTAAACATTCAGGACCCCTTATAGACATTGACACCATATTTTCACCAAAATGTTAATATGAGACTAACTACCAAGTTGAATCATGATTTTAATATCACTTGCTGTAGAAAACGAGGAGCGCCAAAACTCCTCACATTTGAGCAGTTGCGGATTTTGCTTTCAAAAACAACAAAAAAAACAAAGAAAAATAAAAGGATAAAATATGTAAAAAAATAACACCAAAAAATTCAAAAATAAATAAATAAAGCTAATGTAAATGTTTTCAAGAATATGAAGAAAAAAAAAAGGAAAATAGGTTTAAATGATGAAATTTTGGATTTTGGGTGGCGGAGTTCCGCAAGAAGCCCCTTCTGAGGGAGTCTTGTTCCTTGATTTTTTTTAATTTTGTGACCAAGTTTCGGAGCAATATGATCAAACACTCTGAAAAACCATATTTTTGAACGGGACACCGGGAAACACAATAAAAACAACTAACAATGACCTAAAACACAACGAGGGGAGTTATGATGGTTAGTATTGTTTTTAAACTAACTATCCCCGTCACAAAAGGGCTTAGTATTTGTGTTGATACAATTCAGATTATATATCATGAACTCATTTTCCCATGAATTATTGGCATAAGAGGAGGTTCATATTTTATAATTCAAAATCACAAATTTTTTTGGATTTTATCATCTGAATTCCCCCTATACATGCTTAAAAGTATGTTGTATGGGGGTATTTAGATTATAAAATCCAAGGTACTTGTTTTTTTTCTTCAGATTTTATAATCCTAATCAGTGAAAAACTCATTTTTCTGTCTAAAAATAGGGGAAAAATTCTTTTCAGATTATATAATTCAAAAATCCTAAGGACATTTTCAGAAATAATAGGGCGCATGAAAAGATTATGGAGTGAGAAAAGTAATAATCTGTGTGCATTACCAAATCACATTTCTTTCACTAGATTGGTCCATGAGGCCCAAACTTACTTTATCATCGGAAAATTTGCTCATTAGACTTGCGAAACTGCTCTCATGCACCCCAAAATTACCTAACGACCCCAATGGCATGACAAATATATATATTTTTTTTTGTGAAGTAGTCTAGTGGATAGATTCACACACATTATGTGTGGAGAAGTGGGGAATCGGGGGTTCGAACCCCGGTCCCTGCACAAATTATTTCTGGTAGCTACCAACTGAGCTACACTTACGGGACATAGCAAAATTTATTTAATTGGCCAATTGCACTTAAGTACAGTTCATAGTTAAATCTGATTGAAGAGCGTAAATCCAGAGGTGCAGTTATCCACTGAGTATTGAACTTCACATTTCATTAAAATTGTAATCGCAGATGGCAGCCATATTAGACAAGAAATCAAGTAGAAGTAATATGATAATTGATTGATCTTTTCTCAAATATAATCCAAATGAATTGATACTGGCTCAAAATTCATCAAACATTCAAGGTCCAAACTGCATAGTCTCAGATGTAGCAGTAGCAGCGAAAATGAAATGGTGCCCAACCTTAAAATGGAAAGGTTTTAATGATCACATATCAACAGAGTTCCAGAAGGCAAACACACTCAATATAAGGTCTGTGTGGGAACATGTCAACTGGTTGTAGGCTTATTAGCTTGTAACATCCCTTTGTATTCAGCTCTGCATGCACAAAACCTTCAACTCAAATAGTTGAATCTCAAAGAACTGAGCTAAAAAAATACAATAAAATGACACATACCCTACCATGATAGAGATAATCAAGGTCTCGTGCACATGTGGCAGGATTGCATGACACATACACTATGCGGGTGCCCCCTATGGTTTTCGTTGCATAGAAATAGAGCAAATTCAAGATATGTCGTTGGCCAATTAAATAAATTTTAGGGTTGATTAAGTTTTTAGTCGTTATAAATATTCACAATTTTGTTTTTAGTCCTACAAAATAAAATCACACTTTTTAGTCCCTGTGACATTTTCCTTAAGCATTTTAGGGACTAAAAATGCTGATGGAAAAATTTTATAGGGACTAAAAATGCTGATGAAAAATTTTATAGGGACTAAAAATGTTGATGGAAAACTTTATAGGAACTAAAAAGTGTGATTTTATTTTGTAGGGACTAAAAACAAAATTCTGAATATTTATAGGGACCATTTACTTAATTAACCCTAAATTTTATAACATCAGTTACCTGTTTCGTAGGAGAGGAAATGACAGGTTACTATCGTTGAAGGTAAGTGAATAATTTTGAGATGCTTTAAAGCAATTTTAGAAGTCTAAAAAACGATTTTCTTTTCATCACTACGACCTACTTTGAATTCAAGTAGGCTGTGTCTAACGCATTGTTATTCTTTGCTTCTTGATATATACTCTCAAGGACTACGTGTTAGTAGCAAATTCTTAATATATCTTGTAATCTTGTGGCTATCTACGACAACTGGATCCCAGGCAAAGGCATTTTGAACATTTAAACATTATTTTTATATATAAATATGCATGTAATAGAATATAATATATTTAAAATTTTAAACATCAAATTTTTTTGGTGATGTTTAAATGTTTAAATTCTAATACTATATATACCTAAAAAAAATTAGGGTTAAATATGTTTTTGGTCCCCATAAATATACTAACTTTTTGTTTTAGTCCTTCTAAAAATTTCCTTTACATTTTAGTCATTATAAAATTTTCAATCACTACTTTTGGTCTATATTTTTAAGTTAATTTTTATATTTTTTTAATGAAATTGTGCAGAAATATATATAATATTGTAAAAATATCTCCAATTTTGTTTTTTTTAACAAAACATAAATTAAATATGAATTTTTAACCGCCAAAAATATAAAAATTCATATTTAATTCATGTTTTGTTAAAAAATTCTAATTTTTTTGGGAGAGATTCTTATAATATTATAAAAAAAATTTTGTAAAATTTTATTCAAAAATATGAATTCTACGTATGAGTTTACTTTTAAAGATGGACTAAAAGTGAAGATGAAAAACTTTTGAAGGACTAAAAGTTGAAGAAATTTTTTAGAGAGATTAAAACAAAATGTTGACATGAAAAAAGGAGGTGGTTTAATTGTATGAATTGATAAATACTGTTTAATTGTATGTATATATTTTTCTTTTTGAAGGAGTATGTATAGAAAAATTGTTCATCAAATAAATAGTTATGTGTCGTCATGAAAAAACCATGAGGTTTTAAGAATTAAATCGATTTAGATATAATAGTTACTTTTAAAAAAAAAAAAGAACGTTGCTACATGGCACGAGAGATTTTATGCACGACACACACACGACATGCTCATGAACACTCACTTTGTTCGGTGAATGACCTTCTTCTTGTTGGTTTATAGTTTTATAGAGTAATACCTCAACTTTGTCCTTGAATTTTCAAAAACCAGCCGAATTCGTCCCTGAATTTTGCGAAATTGCTATTTAGTCCCTGAAATTTACAAACGTTCATCAAATCAGTCCCTCCGTCCAAAAGCTCCGTTAGTGGTGATGATGTGGCCTCTTGCATGTTGTGTTGTCCTGTACACATGTCAGCAAGGCAACCACGTGTACAAGGACTAATTTGATGGAAATGGACAAAATTCGAGATTTAACTTTTCAGTGTAATTTTTACTGTGTTTCCAATTATACCCCTCTATTACCATTTCCTTATCCTCAATTCAATGTAAATGCTGGTTTTGGTGAGGTAACCTTGGAGCTTGGAATGGAAGGCAGACAACATTGTCAACAATGCTTGCGAGGTATTCAATTCAAGGATTCTGAACTATAGAGGGCATTCAATACTGACTATGGCTGAAGATATTAGGTGTTATGTCATGAGAAAGATGAGTCAGAACAAAATGAAACTAGATGGGAAAGCTGGACCTTTGTATCCTTGGCAACAAAGCAGGCTGGAGAAAGAGAAGATTGCAAGCCACAACTGGACACCCCTATGGAGTGGTAATAATGCAAGGCAAAGGTATCAGATTGAAAACAACTGCAGGGTCAAGATGGATGTTGATATCTTTAAGCAAACTTGTACTTGCAAGTTCTGGCAGTTAACAGGTAAATGTTGTTGTTAGTTACTTATACTAATGGTTTATGTATATTTGGATATTTATTTTGTTGGATTGAATGAACAGGAATGCCATGTATGCATGCATGTGTAACACTTGTATTGAGAGGATTCAAGCTAGAAGATCATTGTCATGCTTGGTTGACCCTTGGATCACATAGGGCAACTTATAGCTACTTTATTCAACCAATGAATTCTCAAATTTATTGGGAACCAACACCTTATGTAAAACCTGTGCCACCAAAGGTGAAAAGGACAGCAGGAAGACCTAAGAAGAACAGGAGAAAGGATGACAATGAGGAACCTATTTGTGGGATTAGCATGAAGAAAACCTATAATGACACTCAATGTGGAAGATGTGGACTGATGAGACATAACTCAAGAAGTTATGCAAAGCAAGGTGTGGCTAGGAGACTGAAGGATTGGATTGATATTGAGCTTGAAGAACAAGTAGAAGGTAATGTGGCAGGTGTGGAAACTGTTGTTGAGAATGTTGCTACTAAGGTGCAACAAGAGACTGTTGCTACTGAGGTGCAACAAAATAATGGACATATAACTGATGCAATTTCTAGACATGTATGACTTTATCCAAAATATGGATCGATTTGAGACTTACTGTCATAATTTGAGGACTAATTTGATGGATTTTGTTATAATTTAAGGGCTGATATGATTGATTTTATTTGCAGGGAATGAGTACTAGGAGATATGACATGAGAGGACCAATGATTTCAAATGACATGCATAAACAAACACCACTGAGGGGTCATGCTCCACAAAATCCAACTGCTCCTGGAGTTATTAGAGTTCCAAATCCAAATTACGGGTCATCCGCTTCTACTCAACCCCAATACATGGAGTTTATCCCAACTCCAGGATTTCCAGAGCAGTGATGCTTGTTTAAATTATGCTTTTGGACTAGTTTAATTAATGCTTTTTGGACTTGTTTAATTTATGCTTTTTTGGATATGTAATCACTTAAGAACATCAAATGATTTGATGACTTGATAGCTATGTAATGTTATTTTTTTGGCTATGTAATGACTTATGATGTTATGTAAATGTCTGTCTTTTTATAATCAAAGTGTCTGTCTTTTACTTTTTACTTTGTTCAGCAAATGTATGCACCAAGGATCACAGTGATATATGCTGTGAAAATTCAAGAACCTATTTGATGGTATTTTCACTAATTTGAGGATCGATATGATGGATATGCATATAATTCAAGGACCAATTTGATTGAAATTTTTTGACAGAAGGGTTTGATTCATTCATTGACAACCTCTTTTCA